>Ga0190367_1001549_pt1 | contig 13053 bp, 17 predicted proteins | sample 4872181011_MG_FD_171838 | JGI IMG/M metagenome (GOLD analysis project Ga0190367, IMG submission 171838) | Hydrothermal vent microbial mat bacterial communities from Southern Trench, Guaymas Basin, Mexico - 4872-18-10-11_MG | ecosystem: Environmental > Aquatic > Marine > Hydrothermal vents >...
TTATGAACCTTTGGATCTCGAAGATTAGTTTACGGATCCTACGGTCAACATTGAACTTCTCCATTAGAAACTTGTAATCCAATGGTAGCCCGTATCTTCTGGACGCAGCATAAATGCTTATGGCTAGTATTCTCTCAGCAGACTTGGGTCCAACCCTATAGTACCTTTTCAATAGTATTCTTAGGACTCTGGCAGCCTCCTCCCTAACGTAATTGGGTAGCTCTAGTTTACCGGCAACCTGGTTCAACATTACTAGTAGCTTGAAGAGCTTAATCCTGGATAGGATGGATACTCTCCAGTTCATTTTCCTAAGTTTCTTTACTTTCCCACGGTTACCATTAGTTCCATATACGGTAATGACTGTACCGAGACCATCATCATGTAGTAGGTATGTTCCAGGACGGATCCTACACTTTACCAGGTCCTTTCTAGAGAATACCCTATACTCTCTATCGTAGTCTACTAGTTTATCCTCTAATATTATCCCACAACAGGAGCATACCAGGCTACCATTTGACAGTATCACTTTGCCCCCGCACTCGGGGCATTTAACACATGATACAACATACTGCATATCGTGTATCACCTTTAGGACTCAACTACTGTAACCGTATACGCTTTGACGTTTACATTGGGCTTGCTTGATAGCTTGGAGCCACACCTAGGACATACACCCTGATACATTTTTGCAATCGCACTAGGCGATAGGATTCCTATAGTGTCCTGGCCTACCCTATGAAACACGTATAGTATATGACCACACCTGGAGCACCTATAGATAATAGGCATGGCTAGTGTAGCCTCCTAAAGTCCATTAACCTAAAAGTAAACGGCTTAACAACTAGGTAGTCATTGCTTCTCTCTAGAATCACGCCTCCAATCGTTGTCTCATAAGGGCATACTGGACATCTGAAAACATAGAGCACTCTTATAGGCCCTTTACTTAGTCTCTCCTTTACCAGCCTAAGATACGATACCGAACCACACTTGGGACATAGAACTACATTGTTTTCATTTACTACTCTAGACTTAGGCGTAGAATATTTAAATCCAAATTTTATAGAGTAATCTACTGGGCCGAGGGTTGCCTGCAGCCTAGACTCCCCCCACCTAGGAGTCTTAGGTTCCCGGGTGCCCCCGCCCTCGGCCCCGTAAAACAATAATCATTATTCAGTTATTCTTATGACCACCTCAACCCTCTTACCTGCTAGGTCATACATTCTTACGAGCCTTCGTGGTAGGTATAATTTGTAGTTACTTCCCTCCTTAATAACCTTCCTTGGGGGCACGATGATTTCCCTTACTCCTTTAAGTTCTCTAACTATAATGCTTGACATTTAAGCTATCACCTCCATTACCCTTGTTTTGAGTTTTTCTAATGCTCTTTTACCCTTCTCTGTTATCTCATATACTCCGTTAACCTTTTTTACGTGACCTGTAAGTATTAGGTCCTTTAATGCTCGATAGACTGCTTTAGGACCATACTCTACATTGTTTACTATGTCTGTTGCTCTAGCTCTACCACCAAGCCTCAATATTGCTAGTAGCACTGATGCCTCAGCTGTTAAGAGGGAAGTATTCCTCATAGGGTGGGTACCCCCGGTTACACTATTATGTTATTGTAGATAGACTGGTTTATATTTCTTATGTTTAGTGTGCACTCGGCAGTTACAATAACTGTATCTACACTAGTCAGTAAACAGATAACAGATTTAACTCTGCAGAGAGACACACCATATATGGTGTAGTCTGTGCCTCGTGAGTGGTGGCATGCACCCTTCGGATACATAGTTAAAGCATTAGTAACGTTGTATAAATTGGAAAAGGATAGTAAGGTTCCAACGCAAACAGAGTTTATGAGGGCTGCTGACATACCTGATACCACCTTCTACAGGACAATAAAACCAGCATTAGAGAAGGGGGGTCTAGTAGAATTCAAAGTAAACCCACGAGAGAGAATAATAGAAGTGTACCTCACAGATAAAGGTAGGAAGCTAGCAGAAGCACTAGACAAGGTATACCCCGAAATATTCAAATAACTAACCATAATAACCACATATAATATAGGTGTATAAGAAGCCCTAAATAACTTAGAGAATATGGTACATGGGGATGATAGAATAACCATGTATAAGAACTATACAACACCAGTGATTAAATCACGGCCTCCGGAGCCGGAGATCCCGGGTTCAAATCCCGGCGGGCCCGCCATTGTGCAGTCTTTTAATGTTTTTCATAGGAGACGCCCTTTGAGTATGATTACAATGACTAGTAGTCCGCAACGTAACTTATGATGACTAATAAGACCGGAGTCATTGTTTGGTTAATTAAAACGACGTCATATCTTCCTTAATCTAGGCCTTGTACTCAGAATCGACTATGGGATAGTAGTTATGTAATATACCGTAATAACGTTGATTTCCAGTCATACACTTCTATGTACTTACGTTCTACAACTATGAATAGCCCTAACTTGGGCTGTAGTTGTTTGATTACAGAGGCTATTCTCTCAGCCAGTCTCGGTATTTCATTCTTAGAAGGCTGGTAGGAGATATAGATTACTCTATTCCTCGCCAGGGACAAGAGGCTAAATGTAGTGAAGTCGGAATCTCTTGTCGGCATTGTTCTCCCAAGCTCGTTTGCCATTCAGGCCGGTTCCTCATCAATGATACCCCTTGCATCCAGGTCATGTAGACGTATAGCATCCACACCAAGTTTCTTTAAAAAAGCAGTGTCAGTCTTTTTGGCGTCTTCATAGAGCTTCAACAATTACTACATCCCTCTTCAACGCTTAGACACGGACCTGAGAGTCTCATATACTGCTTCCAAAGGTATTTCGAATTCCTCTGCAACCTCTTCGGATTTACGATCAACAGCAAGCATCTTCAATATATCGTCAACAGATACTCTCGTGTCTTTCATAGTAGGTCTCCCACCACGCCAACCGGGAACAACCTCGAGCCACTTATGACCGGGCAGAAGAACTAACCTAACCATCACTAAACAGTACTTTCCGAAACTATGTCTTTATCGCTTTTAATTTTAAGGATGGACTAACCCTCAGCTTCTAGGCCTACATGATTTCCTATGGGTTGGTTTTAGTTTTCCTTTTAACACTCCATAAGAAAGGTAAAAAAAACTGTATTAGTAAGGGGTTTATTGAATTCAAATTTTATAGTCTTTTAGCTGGTTTTTGATCTCCTTTATTATCTCTAGTGCCTTCTCTCTAGGTATTCCTGTTACTATAGCCCTAGCTATTATATCAGCGAATTGTTCCTTATTGAGTGGTGAGGGTAGCGAGGGTAATGGGACAGGTACATATTTTTTAATAATTGATAATGGATCTATAGCTGAGTTGGTTATAATAACTCTGACAATCTCAGCAAGTACTGAAGGGGCTTCCATCTCCGTGAGCTTCTTCTTAAAGATTGACATATAATCATCCCCGCAATAACATATAATATGCTGGAATTTAAATACATTACGACCTATCTACCATTCGGGTTTGCTTCTTTTATGTTTTATTTTATATGAGCGGTCATTGGTTCATCCTTTCTCCATAGTTGCTCGAGTTTACTTGTCATTGAGGAGATGTTCGCCATTGACCCTAGGTGACGGTGCATCTGCAAACAATAAAGCAAATACAAGCACATAAAACCTGCTACGGCGTTAATTTCAGCTTCTGCATATTTAGGACTTAATTTTGTTTCGATAAGTCCTCGAATTCCACTCTACATGCCGCTAACAACGGCTTATGGATATGATAATAACTTGTATTTATCGCGAGACCATTACCTTAACTAATCCTCTTAATGTCCTAATGTTGATCCTAGAATACGTCTTCTCGAATATTTCTGGGTCTTTTCTAATACTTTCTATCCATTCCATCATAGCACCTATCGCTTTTTAGCTATTAAAAGTGAAATTAACGCTAACATAAAAATCATGGTCCATATGGATAGAAACGGATTAAGCCTTTTTGATATCTTACCTTCCAAGCATTCCATAGCTTTCTCAACTACCTGCCTTACATCACCTCAGGCTAGCTCTCCCTTACTTGTTTTAGGAGGAACCTAGCAGCTTCAATAGCTCCCTAGCCTCCTCGTTTGAGTCTAAACCTTGGTGTGTTAACTCTAAAATGTAACCCTCAAGACTTAAACCAGCTTTACACGCTTCACGCTTGAGTCTTTCAGCAAGTCTTCATAGAAGCCTAATACTAGGTGTAACAGCCATTAATACTTCCATAACTACTAAATAGAGCTAGTACCTAATAAAGTTCTAGCAGATAGCCCTTGAAGAATGGTAAGCCAAGGAAGAGAGGGATAATAAGGTTCATGGGAGTTGTTGAAGCGTATGATCTCGTGAAGAAGTTTGGTAGTGTAGTAGCTGTTGATGGAGTATCATTTACTGTTAAGGAGGGAGAGATTTATGGCATTCTTGGACCTAATGGTGCTGGTAAGACTACTACCATACGTTTAACTATTGGTGTATTAAAGCCTGATAGGGGCGAAGCCTACATTATGGGTTATAATGTTCATAAAGAGCCTGTTAAAGCTCGAAGCTTTATAGGTGTAGTTCCTGAGGTTTCAAATCCCTACGTGGATTTAACTGTGTGGGATAACCTGATGCTCGTTGGAGGATTATATTGTCTACCTAGAGCTATTAAGGTGGAGCGAGCGGTAAGTCTCCTAAAAACTCTGGGAATTTACGATGTCCGCAATAGGAAGGTGAGAACTCTATCTAAGGGTATGAGGAGAAGACTCCTAGTAGCTATGGCCCTCATAGGTGACCCCGACATACTCTTCCTTGATGAGCCGACTTCAGGGTTAGATGTGTTTAGTGCTAGAGTTATAAAGCGCTTGCTTTTAGAGTTGAAGAAGCATGGCAAAACCATAATATTAACAACTCATAATATTGATGAAGCAGGCTTACTATGTGATAGGGTTGCAGTAATGAGCAAGGGTAAGATTGTTGCCTCCGGTACCCCCGAGGAGTTAAAGATAAGGTTTGGTATGTACACTCGTATCCTAGTATGCTTTGATAGGGAGGTTGATGAGAATTCTCTCAGAGGGTACCTTGAGGGACTAGATATTATAGTTCAGGGGAGACGCTTAATTATAACTTGTAAGACCGAGGACTTAAATGATATTCTAAACAGGATTACCGTAATGGTTAAGCATAATAGTTTGAGAATTAGAGAACTACAGGCTTCAGGTTTAAGCCTTGAAGACGTGTTTGTAAGGCTGGTTAAAGGTGTTTAGGCTATGGTTTATGATTTAAAGAGTAGCCTACAGAGAGTCATGGTTTTATGCATTAAGGATATGAAGCTATACTATTTTAAAGGGCCAACGATAGTTATGGGCCTTTTAATGCCATTATTCCTATGGTTAGCATTTATGATTGGAGCTAAACTCCCATTAGCGAGAGGACTACTAGCACTTATTGTCATATCAGCATTCTTTACAGCTTCATCTATTACACCCATAGTGATGCCATGGGAGACTAGGCAGAAAACCCTTGAGATGATCCTGAGTAAACCGGTCACCATATATACTATACTGTTTGGTACAGCACTAGCCTCAACACTCTTCGGAATATTCATATCATTTATACTTATAGCTACAGGTCTACTCATTAATTTAATACCACATAACATAGTATTACTGATTCTAGGAGTGCCTGTAGCCTCACTATGTTACTCCTTCATGGGGTTATTATTCTCGGCAATACCATCTGATATACCTGCAGACGCTGTTTTATTATCAACTGTCGTCAGGTTCCCACTAATATTCATAAGCGGCATATTTATACCTATTCAGAAACTACCATACTATATTAGACCACTAGCGTACATTTCGCCACTAACCTATTTCTCAGACTTAATAGACAATATCTACAATTACAATTCATTACTAAACCCGCTAGTGGATCTTTTGATACTCCTAATACTAATGGTGGTCTTCATGGTATTAGCACTAGTAGTTAACAAGGCGACTTTAACAAAGAGACTATGATAAAGTCAGAAAACACCCAAATATTAAAAGATAATGTAATATCATTATAGTGGTTCATTTATACTTCAAAGACTTGTACTTACGCGTATATAGATTTAATGTTTAATTTGAAGGGTGAGAGGCGAGCAGAAGTACTGGACAAAGTACACTCTAAAATATTCAAGTGATCAATCATAGTAACCATACATAGTACGGGCGTGTAAGAAGCTCTGAATAACTTTAGAGAGTATAGTACATGAGGATGATAGAATAACCATGTATGAGAATTGCTTACCACAGGTGATTAAGCTACGACCTCCGGAACTGGTGGACTCGGGTTCAAATCCCGGTGGGCCCATCGGATAACTAATCTCATGTCATCATCTGTGTGAATTCTTTTATCATGTTTTCAATTAAAGCCTATGTGGTAGTACTTAAAAGGTGGTTTCTCTTTATCACTATTTTAGGGTAAGGTAGAGTTATCATGTTAGCTCATGCAGTCTTTAGAGACGTGTTTAATGTGGTATCGAGATTCATTGTAGGATATAATGATGAGATTAAGATCATATTTTCAGCGCTTTTCAGCGGCGGTCATGTCCTTATTGAAGGTGTTCCCGGTGTTGCAAAGACACTACTTGCTAAGCTTATCGCCAGGTCCCTTAGTTTAAAGTTTAAACGTATCCAGATGGCACCCGATATCCTTCCATCTGACATTATTGGCTTTAAAGCTATCGATCCTAAAACAGGAGAGCTAAGAACAATACTGGGGCCGATATTCGCTAACATAATATTAGTTGATGAGATAAATAGGGCTCCACCTAAAACTCAGGTTGCACTCTTAGAGGCTATGCAAGAGAAGCATGTAACTATTGAGGGTGATGTTTATGAATTGCCTAAGCCGTTTATGGTTATTGCTACTATGAATCCTGTTGAGGTTGAAAGTGTTTTTCCTCTTCCAGAAGCTGAGCTTGACAGATTCTCCGTTAGCGTAAACCTAGGCTACCTTTCAAGGGATGAAGAAATTGAAATTGTAAAAAGAGAGCAAAAAATACTCAAGGGGCGGGAGCCCACCATAACACCTATAGTGGATGTAGCCACTGTATTAAAGGTTATTGACGAGGTTATGGAGGTTCATGTGGATAGTGATATTCTAAAGTACATTGTTGACATTATTAGGGCTACAAGAACTCATGAAAGCGTACATCTTGGTGCATCACCCAGAAGTGCTGTTACGTTACTAAGGGTTTCAAAGGCTTATGCAGCATTAAACGACAGAGACTACGTTATACCTGACGATGTAAAGCACGCAGCATACTATGTTTTACCTCATAGGTTAATACTTAAGGATAAGGTTTTACCTAGAGGTGCACATATGACGCAACGTACCTTAGCATTAAGGGTAGTAGAAGATGTCTTAAAGAGTATTAAACCCCCATGGTGACTTCTTCATATTTACAGTATAAACTATATTATTCTAAACCTAAGATTGATACTATTATTGTTAATCCTATAATCATAAGAGTTATAATGTAGGGGTTAATATAAGTCAGTATTATGCCTCCCAATAATATCATAAGGGATATTACAAGTAGCTTGAACATGTAGTCTAATAAATCCTTTGAGTAAGGAACATCGAATGATAAAGTATAGAATGATACAAGCGTGACCCCCAAAATGAAGATAACTAAATTATTGAGAGGAACATTCCTAAGCTCTAAAGTTCCATAATATGCTTCTTCACCACCCAACTCATGTATTCTAAATGACAATGCTAATGAGGACACTAATGAGACAAGTTTCACAGGCATATTAGCTACTTTGAAACCTATTAATAACAGAATCAAAGGCAAAATGTAAAAAGCCACTTTAATGGATACTGTAAAGGTTATAGCTAATATTAAACATAGAATAAGGATGAACTCTTTACGAGGTTTAAGGTAAGTAGACACTAACAATGTAAGTATTGGTAGCACTATAATCCAGTATCCTTGAGCTAATACTGATTTAAACTCGTTAGTTAAAAGAAGGTAAACAAGAATAAAGGCTATGATTACCTTAATTGATCTTAAAGAATTACCCTTTGGTTGAAGAGTCATATTATCACCAACTCACTATTATCTAATGTTTTCTTCATTATACTACCTAGTTTGCTATGGTATTCGTTAAGTAACCTCTCCATTATATTGGTGAATCCTTTAACATGATAGGCTAGAATAGGTGTTAAAGAAACCACAATGACTCTTTCAGCTTTTACATACTCAGATAATAATGGTGCTACCTCTAAAAGAGTGTAGGGATCTGAAACTATGTAAAGAACATTAGTTTCTATGCTAAGTGATATAATATTATCCTTACATTCTCTGATATTTTCTAGAGGCTGTAGTTTCCTTATACTATTTATCACACGGTCTATATTTAACTCTGTGACTTTCGCCGTCATCTTATCCTTCTTGAAGAGAACTGTCACTACGTATTCATTTATGTGTTGGAGTAATATTGTAGAGAGGACATTCACTATGTAAACCAATTTATTTAACATTGTCTTATCTATGGCGAACCATGGACCTAATATTAATAGTATGTGTACTGTAGGTTTTTGTGTGGCCCCATACTCTAATGCGAGAACTTTAACCTTAGGTACTCTATGTTTCATTATACTTTTCGGTACTATTAATTTCAGGCTGTCACCTATAGTATATTCCCTTACATGATCAATGTATGGTTCTCGCCTTTTAATCATCTGTCTAATATGTTTCTGGATTGGTATACTCCGTGGTATTATCGTAGGTTTTCCTGTAGCTTCAAGACATAAATGTAAATTTAATTTAGTAATGTACTTAAACATTCTTAGTGGGTCCATTACTTCTATGACTACGTTCCTCCACTCATACCATCCATTCAGCATGGGGGTAACATAGTACTCTATTTGAAGAGGGCTTCTTGGTTTAACTAGTCCTTCTCCATAGGGTTTGCCATCGACTACTAGGCCTTGGGGCACAACATCATATACTCTAATATATAATGTTCTCTTTGAGTAAACAGTCAGTGATACCTTAACCTTATTACCTGGCTCTACTTTCTCGTATTCAATAATTCTTTCAACATGTATACCTCTCTTGGCGCCAGAGCTAGCATAAATACTAGTAACTCCCGCCATTATCAGTATTAATGACAATGGTAGTATTAAATCCAAGTGTGGATTGAAAATACTTGCTAAAGATAAGAGCGTTAATGCAGTGATATATAGCGATAGACTCTTGTCTGTCATCATCCTAATTCGCCTATATGCCTTATCAGCCTCTCATATATTAGCCCGTACTCTTCGTTTATCTCTCCTATTGAGTATAATTTCACCAATTTGCAAAAATCGTTAATAATGCATTTTAGGATAGGACTTTTCTCTCTAAGCTTTCGCCTAATCTTAAAGTATATTATAAACTTGTATAATGGCAAATTACAACAATCTACAATGTCGACTCCAAGCTCTTTTTCTAGTTTTTTAATCCTTTCTAGGGCATCCTCAAACATTAACTCATATAATTCTTTAACTTTTCCATCGGGAGCCAATACTTTAAGACTATAAGGTATGATCACTGAACCCTTTTTCGTAGAGGACCTTAAAACATATAATATGTATAGTAAACTTATAACCACAATCATACATGATAATAGTCTCAGTATAATATCCCGTGTCAAGTTCCTAATAGCCTCCGATAATACCTTATCTCTCTACAAGCTTTACTTTCAGGATAACTCCCAAAACGGGATTTCTCATATACTTCAAGTACTGTCTCTAGATATCTTCGTTTATTACTTGGTATAGACCCCATTACATTAATGATGTTTTCTCTTAACGTTAGTTTATCATGTAATTTGATTCCATATTTTCTTTCCAGCATTTTCAACGTCTTCACTACCTCTCTTGTTACCTTTCTATATCTCCTTCTAAGAGAACTCTTAAACCATAATACGACATTCCTAACATCTAGTACTATAAGCATCATTGGTATGCCGTATAGCAGTAAGGTCTGCATATTTTCTTCTAAGTATCGGTAAAGCGAGGAGAAAGTAGTAAATAGTATTTTCACTATAGACATGGTGGTTGTCTGCTTCATCATGCTAGTGATTATACTATATGTTGTTGTATTCTGCCACATTGGAGTATTTACTGATGAAGGAGTCGTTACCTCAGTAGGCTTAGGTTCCAGCGAACTCTTTTGTTCCTCATGGATTCGTAATGCCTCTTCTACTACCTCACTAACATTTAGTGCAGAAAATGATATAGCATCTGGTGGTGTCGGATCAAATGGAACCCATATGTTTAATTGTGGGATAAAGACCTCAACCCAGCTATGTCCTTGAGCCGTGAAGTATCTACGCCCATTGACTATAGAGCCTCCTGCATAGCCTAAGACAATGTTGGCCTTAATGCCTATAGCCCTTAATAATATAGCTGCCGCTGATGCGTAATGAAAGCACACTCCAGCCTTAATCTTGAATAGAAAGGCGTCAACTATGTCACTTTCATTTGTATATTGGGATAATATTGTAGAATTCATTGAATACTTGGTATTCTCTCTAAGATATCTTATTAAATGATATATGAGTTTCCATAAAGATTCATTTATTCCAGTATCCTTAAGTAAAGCGTAAGCTAATCTTCGAACATTTTCAGTAGCATTGACCCTAGAACCGTTTAGGATGCAATCTTTAATCTTAACAGACCATAGTATTGAGGGTATGGAAACACCACTATTATAGGGAGTACAAATAATTAGCTTTGTACTAGCATTTTTAAGAAGTTTAAATCTAATATTTTCAATTACCCTAAGGGAGTACGTGGGTCTTTCCTTTACTTTAGAGAGTAACAGGAAAATGTTTCTTACCGTACAAATTACATTTTTATTTGTCTTTGAAAGTAAGGCATGATTACTCTTATCATAGTAGTAGGGTTCCTTATCAATTGCAATCAGACTTTTGTTTAGAATAACCTCATTATACACAATGTATTGAGGTACAGGTAGTATACGATAACCATTAAGAATCGTAACTTCATCATTAGTAAATATCACTTCAATATGAGGGATATGATGTCTCCCTACACCCTTTAAGGGAATGACGTTTAGTTTATCTACAGTCCAAGCTTTCCCTGTGTATATATTCAAAGATAATAGTCTAAGATACTCTACTCTAGTATCATTGACTATAGCTACAATTTTCTTCTCGAATGCTCTAACAGTAGTTGTAGGGGCGACTACTACATGTACTTCCTTAGTTGTAGGAGCATTTTCAATAATAATAACTTTCTGAACAATAACAGAAAGGACCTTTTGAACCATAGGTACAACGGGCTCAGAAGGAATATTAGATATCGCAATAGCCAATATTACTGCTAATGTGAGGATTATAGAGAACCTTAACATTATACCGTTCACCTCTACCCATTCATTTTGTATATTTTTGTTTCAGAGTGTATCGTGGGTAGAGGTTTTACCCTCTGTGCAGGGTTCATTAGCTTCACCCCACTTCATAAGGTGTCCCGCCTAACGGCATAAGGGCGGTCATCTGAAGATATCTTCTTTCAAGATTAAATACTGCTATTATATCTCTACCAGCTTGATACTTACATTTGGGGCAATACATTTGTCTTGGGGCATTGCCCCGCACGAGTATAGAGTTACAAATAGAGCAAGTAGAAGATGTTTTCCTAGGATTAACTAGGGCATGAGGTACATCATATTTCATACACTTATCAATGATAGTATTTAGTAATCCTCTAAAGCCAGCTTGATACAACCTATGCTTTAACATCTTACCGTTAATCCTTGAAATCATATTGTTTGGTGTTTTAAGTTCCCTTGCTGTTTTAACTATGAAGTTAGCTACTTGGAAACGAGTATTCTTCTTACGCTCTTTCTCTCTAAGAACTCTAACTAGCTTCTTGAATAACTTGGGTATTCTTTGCTGATACTTCTCTTGGATTCTCTTTCTATGGTCATGGTAGCTCACAATTATCTTCTTGAATCTAGTTTTAACTATGTAGACTTCGTTACCTACTTTGAATGTAACATTATCTTCATTAATATCTACTGGGATAACAGCTTTAGGTTCATAGGGTTTGTATTCCTCCTTTCTAAACGTTAAAAGTAATACAGCTTTGTCATTGAATATCTTTAGTTTTGCATCACTACATAGCTTCCATGTAGGATTATTCATGTATTTCCAAAACAGCTTATGGGGTCTAATAGCTAGTGTTACCCGTCCCTTATGGGTGGCTATTCTTACTTCTGTATATCCATTAGGTTTCCAAAGGTGGCCATCAAGCCAAAGGCTAATTCTTCTTACTTCTGGTTTATCAGTATAGGTTAATCCTTTTCTCTTAAGTTTAAGGAGGCTCTTAACTCTAGTAGTAGCATCTTGACATACCGTGTAAGCGTAATGACTAGGTAGCTCTGGGCACATGCTTCTAAGCTTCCTATACGGTTTAGCCTTAAGCTTAGTAAAGGACTTAATGTTATTTTCTAATGCATAGTCTAACGTACACTCTAGCATAAACTTGTACATGGAGTGAACTTCCTTTAATACTGCTAAATTCCCCCTAGATACTATGTATTCTACCTTAACTGTTCTAGTTAGCTTCATGTCTCACCACTAAGTCGTAAAGTTTATCAACAAGTTCATCCCATGTTTTAGCCTTCAGTTTAGCTTTAACTTCTAGTAGCTTCCAAAACCTATCTTCATGAATGCTAATCTGCTTCCAACCCCTAGCGGGAATATCAATCACCATATACAGAAATAGGGAAAATAGGGTATATAAAGATTACCTTCACTAGCATGTTACAAAAAGTTATAAAATGAAATAAAATGCTACATCCTATGGTTTTTACCCCACTTTATTAATCTAGGCCACTCTATATTCTATTTCTCAGCCGGAAAAAGATAAATATTGTCAATGTAATGTGTTAATGGTGATGCGATGGAGCGAGATACCTGTAAATGCCCGTAGATATATCATTTATCATACAATTGTATCACCTTTACTGATAACATGGTATATGTT
>Ga0190367_1001551_pt1 | contig 13048 bp, 14 predicted proteins | sample 4872181011_MG_FD_171838 | JGI IMG/M metagenome (GOLD analysis project Ga0190367, IMG submission 171838) | Hydrothermal vent microbial mat bacterial communities from Southern Trench, Guaymas Basin, Mexico - 4872-18-10-11_MG | ecosystem: Environmental > Aquatic > Marine > Hydrothermal vents >...
ATAGAAGGCCAGCACGCCCAGCAGGCCGAGGGGGAGGGAACAGGTCATGATGTAGGAGGCCGCGACCGTGGCCCACCAGAGATACCAGTAGGGGTTGAGGGCGGTGGCCAAGATGCCTCCCAGCAGGGGGCCATAGGAACCGCGCTTGCCGTTGCTCTGGGGCTGCGAGCTGGCCGTGAATTCCCCTTTAGCCGCGCCCTTAATCATGGCAACCGCGAGGAAGAGCATGGTCAGCCCACCTATCGCGCCCACGAGCCTCTTAACCAGCTCGGAGGCCAGGAGGGCCGAGAGGCCGAGGGCCAGCGCCCCCGTCATGAGGGCCTCCAGGGCTGCGTGGCCTGAGGCAGCGATTGGGCCAGCTCTAGCGCCCACCCTCGGGCTCTCCGAGGCCACCACCGCGAAGAGGGGGCCTGGGACCACGGCCCCAGTGAAGCCGAGGATGAAGGAGGCCAGACCGAGCTGGAGGATAGCTGACAGGGGGCGGCACCTCCTCGCCCGGGAGAGCTAAGGCATCTTAATGCTGTCGGGAAGCCGCTGGCCCTCAGGCTACAGCCAGCACGGCCAGCTCCCGGGTCAGGTCCGCGTGGACGAAGTAGTAATGGGCCTCCAGGGGCCTCAGGCCAGCCTCCCTGGCCATCTGGCTTAGCTCCAGCGTGCTGGGGGCGGCTAGGCAGGCTATGTGGCCTTTGGGCAGGAGCTCCGGCAGGAGGGCAAGGAAGGTCTTGTAGAGCTCCTTGGCCTGGCGGCCTGCCGTGGTGGCCGAGCGGCCGTAGGGCGGGTCCGTTACCACTCGGTCAGCCCTCCTGATGGGCGTGCTCAGGGCATCGGCCACTAGGACGCCCTCCGGCTCAGCGCCTAGGTAGCGGGCGTTCAAAAGGCAGCCGAAGGCCATGCGGGTGCTTATGTCCGCGCCCACCGCGCGGCAGCCGATGAGGGCGGCCTCCATCAGGATGCTGCCCGTCCCGCAGAAGGGATCAAACACGAGCTCCCCCGGCCTGGCGCGGGCCAGGTTCACCATGCAGCGGGCCAGCTTGGGCATCATGGCAGCTGGGTGGAAGAAGGGGCGCCTGGACGGACGCCTGGCCACGAAGGGGCCTGGAGGCACCTCCGAGAGCTTCAGGCCTAGGAAGAAGCGCTCCTCTGTTAGGACGCCCAGGAGCTCCACCTGCGGATGCCTCAAATTCACCTTGAGGCCGGGCACGGCCTGGAGGACCGCGGCACCCAGCTCCTTCTCAAGCTCAAGGGTGCTCAGCTCGCGCGAGTAGCTGCGGACGCGCTTGACACGCACGCGGAAGGCTTGTCCTGGCCTGAGGTAGCTCCAGAAGGGCACCTCCCTTGCAGCCCTCAGCACCTCCTCCCGCTCGGCTGGGCAGGAGAGGAGCTCTAGGCAGCAGGTGCGCGTGAAGGCAGCCCTGGCCGCTACCCGCTGGGCCACGCTCCCGGCCAGCTCCTCCGGGCAGGCGAGCCTGGTGAGCTGGCACAGCTCCTCAAGGACCTCGAAGGGCAGGCGCTCTGCCTCCAGCACGGCCCTTAGCTCCGCGTGGGGCAGGGTGGGATGCTCGCCTGAGTGGAGGAAGAAGAGGGTAGCCTGGCCTCGTCCGCCCTCAGAGCTCATTCCTCAGCTCCCTGGCCAAGAGGCCTGCTATCGAGACCACACTCACGGAGCTGGGCACGCTGTCCGTGCCCACCACGCCATCACAGCCCGAGGCCATGATGCGCTTCAGGGCATCCCGGACCAGGAGGGGATGCGTGCAGGCAGCGTAAACGCGGGAGGCCCCCTGCTTCTTCAGGAGTTCTGCGGCAGCCACCACCGTGCCGCCCGTGCTGATCATGTCGTCGAAGATGATGACGGTCCGGCCGGAGATGTCCAAGCGCCTCTCCTCCACCCGCACCTCGCCCGTCATGCGGTCCCTGTGCTTGTAGAGCCAGCCGAAGCCGCCGCCTAGGACCTTGCTAGCCTCCTCGGCCAGGTCGAGCGCCCCTCTGTCGGGCGCGAGGGCGAAGGCACCGGATAGGCCCTTGTCCTCGGCCATGTAGCGGGCTAGGAGTGGTATGGCCGTGAGGTTGGCTACCTCAAGCTCGGAGCTGAGGTTCCTCAGGGCCTCATCGCTGTGGATGTCCACGGTGATGAGCTTGTCCACGCCAGCCGCCCTGAGGAGCTTGCCCACCGTCCTTATGCTGACCGCCTCGCCCGGCATGAAGCGCTTGTCCTGCCTCGCGTAGGCCATGTAAGGCACCACGGCCACCACGCGCTCCGCGCCCAGGTCCTTGGCCGCGTCCGCCATGAGGCAGAGCTCGAAGAGGTGCTTGTCTTGGGGCGGGTAGGCGGATTGCACGATGACCACCGTCTCGCCCCGCACAGAGCCATCAAAGCGCACATACGATTCGCCATCCGGGAAGGTCTTGTGCTCTATCGGCAGCACCTCTGCCCCCAGCTTCTCGGCCACCTTCACCCCTAGCTCCCTAGAGGCAGGCCCTGGTATCACCCTCATGCCGACCGCCTTGCGTAAGGACATTAAGGCGTGAGGGGAGCTTAAAGGCTCCCCCTTGGGGCTGCTGACGCCGTGGCACGCCAGAAGCCAGGAGGGGCTCCCTAGCGCCGGATTTCCTCATAGCGGGAGCTCGGCCCGTGGCGTATGGGTCATGCGCCCCACGCGCATGACCTAAGAGGGTAATAAGAGCTGGCCGTGCCCGGGAAGAAGTCAAGAATATAAAGGAGCACGGGAGAGGGCCATGGCGGTAAGGGCCGGTCGTCTAGCCTGGTAGGACGCCGCCCTGACGCGGCGGAGGTCCCCGGTTCAAATCCGGGCCGGCCCACCACCCTCTGGACCGCTTGGGCCATGCTTCACCTGCTCTAGTGCCCTCTCGGCTGCCTGGACGCAGGCCAGCAGGTCATCCAAGGTGGCCCAGAGGCTCTCCAGCCCCTTCTCGCAGACCACGTAGAACTCCACCACGCGGCCCGAGGTAGCGCTCCTCATGCTCAGGCCCCTCGGCAGGAGCTCGTTATCTGGCCTTATGGCCTCGTAGATGGCCCTCGCCTCTTCCTCGCTCCCGAAGGCCAGCCTCAGGTGGGCCTCTGGCGCGGGCCTCAAGGCGAGAGCTGCCTCCTCACCAGCTCCTCCACGGTCCTCAGGAACTCATCTAGCTCCCCCACGGGCACGCGGGCACCTGCTGCCACATCGTGCCCTCCTCCCTGGCCCAAGCAGCGGGAGGCTGCCTCCCTCAGCACGGCCCCCAGGTTTACCTTGGGCCTCGTGGGCGGGAGGCGGGCGGATACCTTGGCCCACTCGCCGTCCTCCGAGAAGGCATAGGCCACCAGCGGCTTCCTCGTGCTCACCATCCCCGAGGAGATGATGGACGATAGGGCGGCCACGATCCTGTCGTTCACCTCATCGCGGCCGTGGATGACGATTATGTGGTCGCGCTCCTCCATCATGCCCGGCTCGCTCTGGACCTTCGCCACCAGCTTGGCCAAGGTGCTCCTATACTCCTCCAACGTCCTCATGGCCTCCTCAAGCCCCCTCGACCGATCGCCCAGGCAGACGGCCACGCCCAGGTCAGGCCTCTCCATGCGGGCGCAGGCGTTCAGGAGGGAGCCGAACTCGCGGGCATCCCTCAGGGGCGTCCAGGGCTCCTCCCTCACGAGCGTGTAAACCGCGCCCACCAGCTCCTTCACCAGGTCGGGCGAGTGCCCGCTCGCGGCCAGGAAGGCAGCCAGAGCATCGAGGAGCCTGCGCTTCTCATCCTCGGTCAGGTCCCTCACGGCCCTCCAGCGGTCGTCCACCTTCACCTCCACGCCAGCTTTCGCCAGGACGGCCAGGCAGTTGTCCTCCCGGTAGGTTATGCCTGGTATGAAGGGCGTGGTCGTGTAGGCCATGGCCTTGTGCACCGGCCTGGTCTCGCGGCCGTAGAAGACGAGGTCGTGGGCTACCTCCAGCAGGCCAGCCTCCACAGCGTCCTTCACTATGAGCTCGTTGAGGCCGCGGAGCTCCCTGCCCGGGAAGCAGTCTTGGATATCGCTTATCGCGCCCACCACGGCCAGGGGGGCCAGGTCCTTGAAGCCCGGGTTCAGCTCGCGGGCCACGAAGTAGGCCACGCCCGCCCCGCTCACGTCCTTGGAGCCCTCTAGGCCGTGGTTGTGCGGGTTCACCTCCACCCAACCGGGAGGGGGCGTGCCCGTGGGCGGGTGGTGGTCTAGCACCAGCACCTCCTTCGTGCCCAGGCCGCGGGCCAGGGAGTCCATGTAGGAGCTCCCTATGTCTGTGAAGATGAGGGGGCCGCTGGCCTCGGAGGCGAGCTCGGATATCTTGTCCTCGTCCAGCCAGGGGACTATGTGAATTCTGAAGGGCACCCCGAGGCGGTAGAGGCAGGTGCCCACCACGCCCGCGGCCGTTATGCCATCAGCGTCCACGTGCGAGACCACGGTGATGACATCGCCTCGCCCAACCCACCTCCTGATGAACTCGGCCGCCCTCTTGGCCGTCCTGAAGAAGCCCTCAAGGCCAAACTGGTCTAGGCTCACGGCCATAACATGCCACCTTCAGCCGAAGGCGCCAGCCCTCGGCTTATACTCCCAATCGGGCGGCAAGATGCCCTTGCGCTTGTAATACCTAGCCAGCTTGTGAATCTTGGCCTCCACTATCTGCAGCGCCCTCTTATTGTGGTAGTCCTTCCGGTGCTTCTCCAAGTGGGCCGCGATTCGAGCCGCTTTGCGCAGCAGGTTCTCCAGGTCCTCCGGTATGGGCCTGGCCAGGCCGTGCTCGTGCAGTATCTGGGTTATGGACTTGCCCGTGATGGGCTTCACGAGCGGGATGCCATATTGGTCGCGCAGGATGATGCCTATCATGCTGGGCGGGTGCCCCTCCTTGGCCAGCTTGACCACTAGGGCCTCAACCTCCTCGGGCTTGTAGGTGCACCAGGGCGGCGGCCTCTTGCTCACGGGCCGCGTGGAATGGGACTTCCCCCGCTCCTTCTTGTGCACGCCCACCGACCTCTCTGGCCATTAGGACGGGCCGAGGCATAATATAAGCTCGCTGGCGGGTGGGCGAGCTAGGAGGGCATGGCGGAGGACCCCGATGTGAAATGCTTAAATAACACTCCAGCGAATAACGCATTCGGGGTTCCGCATGTCGGAGAAGGTCGTGAGGGAGCTCCTCAAGGACCTGGTGAGAGAGCGCATGAAGGCCCTGATAGAGGCCATAGCCACCCCAAAGCGCGTCGCCGTGCTCCAGCTCCTCGTGGACGTGGGCCGAAAGCCCGTCAGGCACAAGTTCTTGGCCAAGAAGTTCATGGGTCGTATCTCGGGCAGCGAGATATCGAGGATATTGTTCAAGCTAGTGAAGGCCGGGCTGGTCGTTAAGACCGAGGATGGCTCCTTCCAGGCCACCGAGCTGGGCGAGGTCGTGAGCACGTGGATCAGGCTCTCCACCCTCTACGGCCTCAAGGACGACCCAACCGCCAGGCCCTACCTCAGGGAGTCCCTAGGGACCGTCCTCCAGCTCTTGAACATCCCCGTCCGGGAGGAGCGGGAGGGCGGGGGGCTGGCATCGCTCATGGAGGAGGTCAGCAGGAGGTTCGTGGAGAAGGTGGAGGAGGAGCTCCGGAGGGAGAGGGAGGAAAGGGCGGAGGTTAAGAGGTCAGCCCTAGATGTGGTGCTCGACAGGGCCCTGGCGGCGACCGGCTAGCCTTGAGCCGAGCGCGCCTCAGCCCTCAGCGCACCCTCGGTCAATGAGCGGATCGCCGCCACGGTGCCGCGAGCTCATTCTCCCTGATGCCTACATCTGCCCACAGCCTGCTACCACGCCAGCCATAAGCTATATACATCCGTGCTCACCATGGGCCCTGCCCCGTTTAACGGGCCCTCCCGCCCGCCGGGAGAACCCCGGAGTTATTAACATTCATCAGCCATCGGGCGAGGCGAGCTCCCTCAATACCTGCTTTACCTCCTCCATGAGCTCTGGGTCCACGGCGCCAGCGCTCTCCTTAGTGAGGACCTCCTCGGCCAACCGCTCGTATAGGTCGGGCCGGTGGTCCTTGAGCTTCCTCAAAACCCCCCTCACGAAGGGGATGGGCACCCTCTCCTCCCTGCCGCCGGATATGACGTAGAGGAGCTCTATCACTATGTCGAGCGAGATGGGCTTGCCAGCTAGCTCCTGTGAGACCGCGTGGTAATACATAGATTCAAGCAGGAGTTCGGGGTATTCGTGCGCCAGCTCGACCTCTGACCTGATGGGCGGCCTCGGGAACCAGACGTAGGCCCTCCGCTCCTTGTCCAAGCGCTTCTCCACTAGGCCGTAGCGGGCTAGGACGGGCAGGTGGTGGGGGACGTGGTCCGCGCACATGGGTATACGCTCGCGCACGTAGTCTATGAGTTCTCGCGTGGTAACCGGGCGTCCATACCTCCTGACAGCCTCGACCAACAGCTTGTATATCATGATGGGCATTCTCCGCCACCTGCCAGGGATAGGCTACGGGGGCTGAATAAGTGTTCACACTGTGAAGCCTTTTTCCCAAGAACGCCCTCCCCCTCCTCGGGATGCCGAGGGAGGAACTCCTGGAGCTGGAAGAGGTCTGCTCCGAGTTGGCCAGGCTGGGGTGCCTGCGCTTCTCCCACCTGGCCAGGCTCTACAGGGCCTTCGGCCAGAGGCTAGCTAGCGCCCTTGAGGCTCTGAGGGAGAGGCGCGTGAAGAAATACGTCTTCAAGCCCAGCGGGCGCGTCATCTGGGTGGTCGTGGGCCGTGAGCGCGAGTATCAGGTGATGCCGCGCGCCCCTTTCTGCTCCTGCGAGGACTTCTACTTCCGCGTGATAGATGGTGAGGCCAAGCTCTGCTACCACCTGATAGCCCAGAGGCTAGCGGAGTGCTTAAATTGGTTCGAGGTCGTGGAGGAAGAGGACGAGAACTACGAGGCCGTGTTAGAGGAGCTGAGAAGCCTTGGCGAAGCTCGTGAGCGTGCTGTTGGCCGTGAGCAAGGAGGGGTTCTTTGACATACTCGCCACCATAATCGGTGGCCTGGTGTTCATAACGCTCTTACTCGCCTTCTTATACCTCATCTTCGGGAGGGAGAGGAAGCGTTCTTGAGCGAGCTCGCTGGCGGGGAGGTGCGTGAGGCTTGAGGCTTGAGGATGTGGTCAAGCGCATACTTGAGGCCAGGCCAGATCTCACCCGGGAAGAGGTCCTGCGCCTGATCGAGCAGAGGGCCTCCGAGGAGAGGGCCGTGAGCGTGCTAAGCGTGGCCTTGAGCGTGGCCAGGGACCTGGGGGTGGAAGTGGGCATGGACTTCGACATCAGCACCCCGATAGAGAAGCTGGTGCCTGGGCTGAGCGATGTAACGGTTACGGGCCGCATCATGCGCATCTGGCGCCCCAAGACCTTCAAACGCAGGGACGGTTCCACGGGCAAGATGGCCAGCCTCATCTTGGCCGACGGGACGGGCGAGGTGCGCGTGGTTCTCTGGGATGAGAAGGCCGAGCTGGTCGAGGTGGGGGAGCTCCAGGTGGGCCAGGTGGTGCGGATAGCGCACGGCTACACAAGGGAGGGCCTGGCTGGCCGCAGGGAGCTCCACGTCGGGCCTAGGGCGGTCGTGCAGGTGAGCCCTCCCGGCGTGGACGAGAGCAGGTTCCCCAGCCCCTTTCCTGAGCCCGTGGAGATAGGCTCCATAGGGCCTGAGGACCGCGTGGCCAGCGTGGAGGGCGTAATCACGGCCATGAGGGAGCCCCGCACCTTCAAGCGGGCCGATGGCTCCGAGGGGCGCGTGCTAAGGCTGAGGCTCTCGGATGGCACAGGGAGCGTGGTCTGCGTCCTCTGGGATGAGGCTGCCGATGCCTGCGAGCACCTGCGCCCGGGCGCGAGGGTGAGGCTGTTAGGCGCGAGGGTGAGGGAGTCCCTCTCGGGCCAGCTGGAGCTCCACGTGGAGAGGGCGAACCAGGTGGAGGTGGTGTCGGAGGAGCTGGAGGCCCTCGGGCCCGGGGAGCTCGTGAAGGTGGCCGACCTAGCGCCGGGCCAGTTCGGCGTGAACCTGGCCGTCCGCGTGCTGCGCGTGGGGGGCGTCAGGGAGGTGCGCACAGGGCAGGTGGCCACCCTAGTGGTAGCCGATGAGACGGGCTCCGTGCGCCTAGACCTTTGGGATGAGAAGGCCGAGCTAGCCAGCCGAGTGAGGCCGGGCGACGTGCTCCTCCTCCGCAACGCCTACACGCGCGAGAGGCGTGGCACGCTCGTGCTCAACGTGGGCAGGATGGGCTCCGTGGAACTCAACCCGGAGGGCCTTGAGGTCGAGATGCCGCCCGTCCTGGAGGCCGAGATAACGCCCCTGGGCCAGATAAGCGGGCCTGGAGGCCCCTACACCGTGGAGGTGGTGATAGAGACGGCCCCGGAGCTGAGGGAGGTCATCACTTCCTCAGGCGAGCAGGTGGCCGTGGCTAGCGCCCAGGTGAGCGATGGGACGGGCGAGGTGAAGCTCACCCTCTGGCGGGACCTCGCCGACCAGCTCATCACCCTGCCCGTGGGCGCGAGGGTGAGAATCCACAACGTGTGGGCGCGCGAGGGGCCCTTCGGGCTGGAGCTCACCTCCGGCGTGGACACCTTCCTAGAGGTCGTGGAGGGGCCTGGCGGCTCCTGAGGCACGCCACCGTTATGCGGCCGGAACAGCCTATAAGCTCCCCCGCCCCGGGCCTGCTGGGTGCTCTCCCTTGCCGAGCGAGGGTGGCCTACCCAAGCGCGAGCGCGTGCTCCGGGCGCTGGAGGCGCTGGGGGAGCGCATAGTCGAGCAGATACGGAGGGGCGAGTTCCCGTGGGTGGAACTCCCCAGCCGCTCGACCACCAACATCCTCTACGACCCGGAGGTCCGCCAATACGTGCTGGGCGAGAAGCGCGTCCGCCGGACGGCCGCGAACATAAGGCACCTGAGGCCCCTCATGCACCTCGTCTGGGCCGCGCTCTTCTCGCACGAGCTGGTGCGCACCTGGAGGACCACCACGCTCAGGGACGTCTACTACTCCGCGCAGGCCTATGGCTTCTCCTTCAAGGACCAGCAGGAGTCGAACAACATCATCGTGGACCTTGAGAGCGTCATAGGCTTCCCGCGCGAGGACTTCAACATCTTCCCGGAGGAGCGCTCCTCCGTTTTCGGCGACCTCACGGTTGAATACACCGTGCCGGGCTACGAGGGCAGGAGGCTGAACCTTACCTCGCACCCAGACGGCATGATGATAGGGCCAGCCCTGGCGAACGCGAAGCTCGTGGAAACGAGCGCTGACAAGGTGATAGCCGTAGAGAAGGGCGGCCTCTTCACGCGCTTCATAGAGGAGCGAGTGCACGAGCGTTACCGGGCCATCCTCATCCACACGGCTGGCCAGGCCCCAAGGGCCACGCGCTACTTCATCAGGCGCCTCCACGAGGAGCTCGGCCTAGATGTGTTCATCCTCACGGACGGGGACCCCTGGGGCATGCACATAGCCATGGTCATCATCTCCGGCTCAGCCGAGGCAGCGCACTTGAGGGGCCTCACCACGCCCGACGCGAAGTGGATAGGCGTGTGGGCCACGGACATCGTGAAGTATAAGCTGCCCAGCGACCCCCTCACGGACCGCGATATCAAGCGCCTCCGGGAGCTCCAGAAGGACCCGCGCTACTCGGGCGACCTCTGGCAGAGGGAGATAGATGCCTTCCTCAAGCACAAGCGCAAGTCGGAGCTAGAGGCCTTCTGCCGCTACGGCCTCACCTACATCGTGGACGAATACCTGCCGGACAAGCTGGGCGAGTAATTCAGGAGGAGCGTGAGCAATAGCATGTCCTGAGGTGCCGATACGTCATGGGAAGGTGGCTTTCCCACCCCCTGGCCGAGAAAAAGGCAGCTACCTGCTCGTGAGCCCTCGGAAAGGCGTCTAAGAACAGGAGCAGAATGGCATCCGAGATTACATCAGAGGCCTGTAGGATGGAGATGGCCATCTGCTCGTCAAAGGTCCAAGGTCGCCAGAGGCCGCTTTCCTCCCCCCAGGCCGTGAGGGAGGCGTGCGCGTGCTTGCTCGCGGCCTTCCAGGCCCTTCTGAGCCTTAGGAGCTCCTCCCGCTCCAGCTCGAAGGCGCTCAGGCTCTCAAGTGCCTTCTTCACGAGCCTCCATCCTCTCGGCCATTTCTTCCGCTTCTTCTCCAGAAGGGCGGCTTTGACCAGCTTCTTCTCGGCCACCTCGACTGGGTAGGCCAGGTCAGCGAGGCGGGCGCGGCAGGCTAGCTCAAGGGCGGAGCGCAGGCACCTGAAGGCCGATGGGTAGTGGGCCGACAGGAGGGCCAGCTGTGCCCAGGCGAGCTCGGCCAGAAGGGAGGGAAGCTGAGCGTAGAGCAGGCTGGCCGCGCGTTCCTCAGGCCCGTAGGCCGCTTCGATGGCCTTCCTCACCTCCAGCAGGGCGGCCGCGTGCACGTCGATTATGTGGTATGCGCGCTCCTCGCCAAGCGAGCGCACGGCCTCCTCCTGGGCGGCCTCCAGGCGGGCCAAGAGCTCCGGCCAGAATGCCAATCAGCCCCACCTCGCCTTAAAGGGCCTCACGCGGGCTTAAGCACGCTAGGCCAGACCAGCCTGCTCTAGGAACTCGCAAACCTTGCACAGGCGGCCGGAGGAGGGCTCCCCACAGCGCTCGCATTCTCTCAGGCTTCCCCTCGGGAGGCTGGCCTCCAGGGCGGGCAGGAGGCGCTCGAAGGCCCGGTAGAGCGCGAACTTCGTGCCTGGGTGCCTCTGCTCCAGCCTGTTGAGGAAGATGCGTATCTCGTTCCTGAGCGCCTTCCTGGCGTAGGGGCATGGCGTCTTTGGGCCGTGGAAGCCGTGGAGGAAGGCGTAGAAGGCCGTCTCACGCTCCGGTATGAGGCAGAAGGGCCTCACGCGCGTGATGAGCCTCGGGTGCCTCGCCCTGGTGGTGGGCCTGAAGCGCACGAGCCTGGGCAGGTTGTTGCGGAGGAGGTTCATGAGCCAGGCCTGCACCATGTCGTCTAGGTTGTGGGCCACGGCCACCACGGTCGCGCCCTCATCGCGGGCCACCTGGTTCACGGCCCTACGCCTGAGCACGCCACAGTAAGCACATGGGTCCAGCGCCCCCGGGCGCCTCTCTATGGCCTTCAGCATCTCGGGCAGGGTGGTGCCATAGAGCTCCCTGAAGCTCACGACCACGTGCCTTATGCCCAGGCGGGCGCAGAGGCGGCTGGCCTGCTCCATGCCCTCGGCTCTGTGGGCTCCTATGCCCTCGTCCACGGTTATGGCGAGGAGCTCCGCCTCCGGGTAATCGCGCTCTACCCTGGCCAGCACGTAGAGGAGGCTGAGGCTGTCCTTCCCTCCCGAGAGGGCCACGGCTATCCTGTCGTCCGGCCTCAGCATGTCGTAGCGGCCTATGGCCTTCCTCACCCGGTCCTCAAGGCGGTCCGTGAAGCAGCGCACGCACAGGGACTCGCCGCTGTAGTGCAGCTTTATCGCTGCCTCCCTCCTCCCGCACCTAGCGCACCTCAAGGCCCGCCAGCTTAATCCGGCCTCGCGGCCCTTTATGGCCGTGAGCTCCAAGCCCGTGAGGAAGGCCGAAGCCCGTGTGGTAGTCTATGACGAGGACCGCTGGTCCCTCCTGGCCGAGCTAAGGTGTAAGGCCGCGCGCATCATGGAGGCCCTGGAGGCCAGGGGGATGAGGTGCGTGGTGCACGGCAGCATAGCGCGTGGCGATGTGAGGCCCACGAGCGACATCGATGTCTTCGTGCCCGACCCGCCCGCCTCGCCCGTGGTAGAAGCCACCCTAGAGCTGGCTGGCTTCAGGCCCGTGAGGCGCCTCCTCGTCCAGGCCACGCCAGCCTACGTGCCCAAGGCCTACATAGAGTTGGACGAGCGCACCTGCGTCTCCTTCCCCCTTGCCAGGATGAGACCTGTGGAGCGGGAGTTCTACGCCTTCGGGGGCCTACTTGACCTTGAGGGTCTCAGGGCGGGCCTGAGGGTGCCGGGCGTGGACAAGAGGCTCATGCTCATCCAGCCCACGCCAGAGGGGCACGTGGAGAGCTCCATCCTGGGCAGGGAGGCGGAGGTGGCCAGGCTCCTGGGCATATCCGTTCAGACCGTGATGGACCGTGTGAGGGCTCTGCTCAGGCGGGATGAGGTGGGCAGGACGGGCGTCTTCGTAAAGCGCGAGCTGGCGCCGGATGAGTCCTTCGAGGCCGTCCTGGCCGATTTGGCCGCGAGGAACCCAGCGGTGCGAAGGAGGCTCCGCGCCCCCTAAGCATATAAGGAGGAAGCCTGTCATTCTTGAGGTGCCATGGCTTGGCCCAGGGTGAGGTAACCCTCGATTTGCAGACGGCCCTGAGGGCTGCTGAGCACATGCTGGGTGGCTTGGGGTGGCCGAGGCTGGGTATCCTCTCCTTCAAGGACGAGGTCTTGGTCTCGGCCAAGGGGAAGGCCATCACGCCAGAGCTTCTGCTCCTCGCGCTAGGCCTTAAGGCCGGGGAGGAGGGCCTAAGGGCGCTCGTGCTGCTGAACGCCAGGAAGGAGCACGCCCTCTCGCTTCTAGGCCAGGAGGGGTTTGCCTCCCTCTCGCGCCTGCTGGAGCCCCTAGGCCTCAAGCTCATCTACTTCGGCCCCTCCTCAGAAGGACCCCTAGCCTCCCTGGAGAGAGCCAGGCTTCCCTTCGAGTGGCTGGCCTTGAACGCGGTCCTGTTGGCCAAGCTGGCTGAGGCAGCCACGCCCGTGAGGAGGAAGGCGAAGGAGGTGGATGTGAGCGACCTGCCTGCCCTCTCGCGCTTCCTAGTGGAGACGCTTGGGCCGCCCTCCTTCAAGGAGGACGTGCTGGCGAGGATCAAGGGGGCCAATAAGTATGAGGTGGCCGCGGACGCCATCAGCACGGCAGCAGCCGTCATAAGCCCCACGAGCCTGATAGGCACCGGCCTGAAGTATGCGGCCAAGTTCTTCAGCCTGGTCAGGCAGAGAAGGAAGGAGGAATACCGCGCTTACTTGGAGCAGTGGAGGAGGAACGTGGAGGCTGCCTTCTCGGAGGAGGTCCTGGCCCGCCTGGTGGGCGAGGACGGGCTTGGGCCCGT
>Ga0190367_1001552_pt1 | contig 13045 bp, 17 predicted proteins | sample 4872181011_MG_FD_171838 | JGI IMG/M metagenome (GOLD analysis project Ga0190367, IMG submission 171838) | Hydrothermal vent microbial mat bacterial communities from Southern Trench, Guaymas Basin, Mexico - 4872-18-10-11_MG | ecosystem: Environmental > Aquatic > Marine > Hydrothermal vents >...
GTGTTTTGGACTTCTCGGCTGCTGAGGGCCTTAGGCTGGTTATCTTTTGGTCGAGGGCTGGGGGACGCTCAAGCTCCTATCGGCCCTGGCCCTCTGAGGACGTTAATTAGGCTGGCCATTCGACCAAAACATATCCGACCCGCACATTATTGGTCGAATGAGCCCCGTCCTATGGGATCCATCGTCATCTGAGCCCTTGGCCCCGAGGACATCCTTGAGGAACGTGAGGAGCCTCTGAGGGCCTGACCACTATGAGGCCCTTATTAGGTAAGAGCGAGAGCAATATCGGCCCTGAGCTTTCCAGGCTCTAAGGGCTTCATCTCGCATAGTCTTTCACGAGGCCCTCTCCTGAGGGCTGGTGTGGGTCACTTAGGCCTCTCGCACGGGCTCGTCATTAGGTAAGAGCTAGGGTCATGCTTTAAGGTTGACCGTGAGGTTGAGGTCAAGGGCCAGAGGGGTGATAATAAATGAGCACGCCCACGAAACCCGTATATCTGCCAGTTAAGCGGAAGTGGTTCGAGCTATATGCTAAGGGCGAGAAGACCGTCGAGCTCAGGCGTATGGGGACATGGGTAACGGCTCAGATAACACGCTACGGGCTAGAGGCCAGCATAGGGCGTGAGGTCAGGATAAGGCTGGGCTACAGAGGCCGAGAGGAGCTACGTGGCGTAATACGTGATGTGAAGATCTATCCCCTGGTCGAGGCCATACCCGATGAGGTCCTCAGGATGGCCTGTGTCAGTCGGATAGAGGCAGCCAATATGTTTGGCGATGACCCCATACTAGCCATCTTCATCGAGGTGGTGGGTCATCAGAGATGACTGCGAGCTGAGGTGCTACAGTTGTAGCACCTAGCCGCGGTCTCAGGATTATGAGGCCCCTAGAGGGTCGCGGCCAAGGCCATGAGGACTCTAACTCGCGGCCACCAGAGACTCGCTGATCCTAGATCTTGGCCTGGCATGAGGTTATCTCTACTAAGGCCAAGGGCAGAATAATATTATGATGCCTAGAATGAGGAATATTATGGCTGTTATCTTCCTGATCCTATCCTCAGCCTCATTATTCTCTCTGCTCACCTATTATCACCATTTACTTGGCTTCCCCAACCGCTCTTTTAAGGCTTTGTGAGCTTTCCTCAGGGCTGCCTCAGCATCTCGGCTACTCAGATGGACATATACGGCTGCCATCCGGCTATCCCTAGACCAGCCAGCCACCACCTTTAGCTCGTGCTCTGTGAGGACCCTAGCCAGCTCTGTCATGCGTGTGTCTCAGCATGTGGGGATAAACATGCCTCTTTAATCCGGCTCTCTTTGCTATATTCCTTAATGCTGTTAAAGGCATGTGGAGTTAAAGGCCGATAAGGAGCTTTCAAGGTGGTGAATAAAGGAGCTTCTGGATCTCTTGGTCCTGGTCGCGATCTTAGCCACTCAGCCAAGTAAGGGGCTGAATCTATGATAACCACCGCTCTTGGTCCCGTTTTACCTTTCACTAAAAGCCTGAAAGATCCATCATATCCCATTTCCACATCCTTTAACTTGAGACTTGGAGCCGTGAAGAGCGTTGACCTGGCAGTTTCTATGAGAGATATCATGAATGCGTCTCTCACGGTACAGAAGATAGCGGATAAAGACGACTTCATAATACCCGCACGTATTCTTCTCAGTCTCGTTAGGAGCTTCAGAACTCGCAAACAAGTAGGTGAGATACCTGTCATTAACGTAAATCTCGCCATTTCTAAGGAGTACCGGCTAACCAGAGAGCATGTGAAAAGCAAGTTGCCGGAGGCTGAGTGTTATTGGAGTTAAACCAATCACTCGTATTGAATGAAATAATAAACGTATTGGGCCAAGACTCCTACATCATATGCTCAGATGATCCATATAGGACGTATACAGCAACGTTCTTGGCCTTTGCGAGTGGTTTCTTAATATTTAAAGGGGCGTTAGGGGCATTTAGACAGGAACTCGTAAGGTTTGCGAATAAATTCAACATCCCACATTTATATTTAAGCGTGGTATGTGATGCCTCCTCGAATATAGGTAAAACAATATGTAGGTTCTTTAGAGCACTTTCAGCCTGGCATATCAGACCTGATAGAGAGAGTGATCTTCACTCTGTAGTCCAACATTTAAGGGATGATGTGAGCGAAGGCGTTGACGCTGTTTTGTAGGAGATTGTTTATCTGCTGTTGGGATGGCAGCTCTTGCCGTTCAATTTAGGCTTAAGGGCCTCCATTCCATGTTCTTACGGACATTTTTCGTCAACTTGAGGGGGGCAACGGGTACCGTTGGCGAGCAGCTCGGCGTTAGCCGAGGGATAATCAAGAAATACGGCGAGACCCTCATGCACTCTTTAGGGGCTAAGAAATACGATCTGAGCTATAACCCTGACGTGCAAGTTCACAAGCGTTGCGGGATAAGCGAGTTCGTAGAGGTCGTGCCGCTCAAACAACTATATGACCAGTTAAAAAGCTTGGTAGAGGACTATGGTAGAGTACTGGTGGCCACGGATCATGGTTACAACTTTTACTTAAAGGAAAGTTTCATCTACGTGGAACACGGGACATGGGAGAAGCGACTCGACTTACTTCCTTCGCCCCCTTCCTCTTGGTCTGGAGGGCTGGGTAATGGCGATTAGAGAACATGGATACATACTTACCTACCGAGTCGTGGGTAAGACTCGTGAACTCGCAATCAGCATAAAGCCACCCAACGGTGAGGGGTACAAGCTAGCGTGGCTTAGGGGGAGAAAGAACGCAGATATCGTGTTCTCCAATATAGTCCGCAATGCTAACGCCTCAGCCGGTCTAACGCTTCTGAAATCAAGCCCGAGAGAAACCATCTACCTAGTGAGAGAGGATCTCGGCCCGATATTGGCGACTTACATCATACTTAATAGGGGAAGTCCAGATCCCAAAAAGTGGAGTTGGTTCTTGAAAGAGGTCTTGAGCGGAAAGCTCTCAGACATAGGCGACGTGCTAACAAGTCTGCTGAAACTTGCACTTAGATTATCGAGCAAACTAGGTGCTGAGGACGGAGGAGCATCGCCAGAGGCGCTTGATATCATTTCTGCTGGTCTAAAGGAGATAGTCGGTAGAATGCGAAGCTTAATGAAGTAGCCATGGATAATGAGAAAATGGCACTCAGAGGAAAAAGCTTACCAGATTCAGACATGCTTTCATGAAGAATTATCTTGGACGCTCGTGGCCTTAAAGTTCTAAGAGATTATAAAATTCGCTAAGCTATCCCAAAGGAGCAAGAGTAGCCATCAAGATGTATGTCGAAGAGATTTGACGCCTTTAATGCAGTATAGGAAGCCTATGCTTTATACAGTATCCCACTATGGCATTATCAAGGACCTTAGTAATGCTGGTGCACCACTTGGTCCATCCGATGTAACGCCTTAGGTTAATTTTATGAGCTATTAAAGCCGCTTTTTCCCAGATATATATGAACACCCTCTCTGGGTTATATTGGAAATAGCTCATCCAGAACTTAAAGAACCGCCTCGTATACTCACGGTCTATAGGCAGAACCAATTCTGGTAAGAGGTGGTGGAGAGTCTTGCTACCTGAAGCTACGGGATTTCCTGCCTTCGAAACCCCTTATCTCATCCACCAACCTCCAGAGTTTCAGAGCAATACTCCTTACTGGGAGATCAGCATCATCAATCTTGACCCCATCTAACTCAGAGATCTGGTCCCTATGATCTATGAGCGTCTGTTTAAAATCTTCTAACGGTAGCAAGCGAGCTCCTCTGGCGTTTAGCCCCCACGCCCTGAGAGTTAACCATAGGTATCTAATGAAATCATCGCTCTCTAACGCCGCTTCAACGCTACCTAATCTAAACCTTAGGTCGATCGTTTTAACGTGCAGCCTTAACTGCTCTGAGGAAAGGGACATTCCCTCCTGAAGGTATCTAGGGTAAGTTTCTATACCCCGGCATAACTCATCGATGCGCTGCATAACCTGCCTCTCTGTCTGGTTTCCGCATCAATATGATCTTCCCACCGTTAATAGCCTCGCAGTATTTTGTAACGTTTACGCACCATATTCGGTAACCAATCTTTCCCTTCCTCTGCTTGGAGGCTAAATAATTGCCTAGCCCCCCTCAAATACCTTGGTCCTGGTGGTTTCGGCCTTCAGGGCCTACTATTTCTAAACATCCTCAGGCGTTGGCATCGAAAAGTTTATCAGATTTAAGCACGCTTCTACAGTTGCCTTGGTGGAGGTAACGCTCAAGCTACCCGATGATGCTAGGAAGAAGGTGCTTAAGGCCCTCAGGGAGGAGCTAGCCGAGCTAGAAGGAAAGGCCTCAAGGCTCAGGGAGGAGATAAGAGCATACGAGGAGAAATACGGACTCGACAGCCGGGAACTCGTGAGGCTCTGGGATGAAGCCCTGGAGCACAAGAGGGCCTTATCACTGCCGGAGAGGGCCGACCTAGACCTCATAGAGTGGAGGTCCCTCTACGAGATATACGAGGCCCTACTGAACGATATAGAGGAGCTCAAGGAGAGCATAAGAAGGCTGTGCGTCTCAGCGCCCAGGGATCAGTGCATTCCTTGAGATTAGAGTGATTCTAGTAAGGGCACGATCTGCCCGTAAGCGCTTCATAAAGCCCGCAGAATTCATCCCTATCCAGCTCAACTAGACCGGCTCTACATTGACCTATTTTACCGGGACTAATGAAATCAGAGAGCCGACCAGGTAGTTCTCTAGGGGGTCGAAAACCTCGAGCACTTCTATTTCAGCGATGTAGGTGAACTCCCGGCCTCTGAGGTCCCCTTGGCTAGCCCACGGCTCACTATCATTTTGGTTAGGCCTCATATGTGATGCCACCCTCCATACATCAGTAAAGATGTGCGCGCCGGCGTGCTTCACTAGTGCCACATCGCCTGGCATCATTCGCCGGAAGCGGCTCATAGCCTGTCTATTATGGGTGTTAGAGTTTATCAGTCCGTGCTGACGACATATGTTGATGTGTCTTGGGGGATTATATATTATCAGCCAATACCGGTCTCCCACGGACCATACCCCTTTGGCTCAGTGCGCTTAAGCTTATATAAACTTCAAGCCAATCTACCACGGCCATGCCGAAACGTCTCCTCATAATTAGTGCTTCCTTCAGGCGTAGAGGAGCCCAAGAAGCCCATAAGAGCCCTAGAGAGGTTTGATGGCCTCTTATCACGTATCGTGAGGAGGCTCGAAACCGAGGGCAAGCTAAAGGACGTAGATGTCCTCATACTGACTGAGCGTGGAGCCGTGTGGGGCCATGAGAAAGTGCCTTACTGGCCCCCCAAAGGCCAGGTATGGGGCCGATTTACCCTATCAGAAGAAGAGATATCCAATCTCAGGGAGTCCGTGCGAAAAGCCCTGAGGGGTAAGGCTGGCCAGTATGAAGAAGTATTCGTGAACGTAGGACGCCAATACATGCCAGCTCTAGAAGGCATAGAGGAACTGTTGAGCTGCCCTGTCAAGTACGCTCAGGGGAAAGGGCCAGGGCCAAAAGCATCACAGATGAGAGCATGGCTAGAGAGAAGGAGCCTATAGTGATTGCGAGTTTCTACTCCTCTCAGCCCCGCTTCTCCCGGCCTTTGCTCCTCTTCATGTCCAATCTCCTCGCAACTCGCTTAGAGAGCTCGACTTCTTGATCCTTTGACCCACAAGAACATGAAACTGCAGAGCTCAGATTAAAGTCCTGGCTATGTGTTACTATGGGTGAAAATACTTAAGCTAGCTTTAAGAAGAGGAGTTAGTGGAGGGAGTATTGCCTTGACAACCGTTACGTTCAAGGTGGAATTACCAGCTGACGTGGATAAACGGGAGATCCTCGTAACTCTAGCCGTTATCCTCTACAAGGAGGGAAAATTAACACTTAAGCAAGCTGCTGACCTCGCTGGACTTAGTGTTGAAGATTTCCTACTAGAATTGGGCAGGAGGAAAGTATCGTTCACTAATATAACTCTTGAGGAATTGAGGGAGGAGCTTGAGGAAATCAGCCATAGTTGATACGAGACCTCTGATAATCTTATACCAGATCGGGCTTCTTCCTCTCCTAAGAAACCTCTATGAGAGGCTATTCATTCCAGAAGCTGTTAAAGACGAGTTACTTAAAGGGCCTTCCGGTCAAGCCATACTAGCTTCGGGCTTAGTAGAAGTGAGATCTGTTAGTGATAGAGGAGCTGTGGAAATTTTAAAGGCATTTCTAGATGAGGGAGAAGCAGAAGCCATACAATTAGCCAGAGAACTCCAGATCACGATAATTATAGATGAGCGGAGGGGGAGACGGATAGCTAAATCGCTTGGGTTGAAGGTTAGAGGGACGTTAAGCATTTTATTAGAGTTGAAAAGGAGGGGATTGATAGATTCGGTTAAGTCCTTCATTGATAAGATGTTCAAGAAAGGCTACTACTTGAGCGAAGAACTCGTGATGGAGGTCCTAAGAGTGGCAGGCGAACTCTAGCTTACAGGATTAGGACGCAGGTAGAGCCTTCTGTAAGCTACCGGGTCTCATCTGGTTTCTGGCCCGGTCATCCGCACACGGAGACACTCCCTCATGGCCCTTACGCCTTACGGCGTGAACCACTCAGGAGGGCGCCGTGTGCGTCATGTATTAACCACTTTCCCCTCATTTAAACGCTGTCTCCTAACCACGCTTATTACATGGTTGAATGTTTATATTAGCCGGACTTTTTTTTTCAGGGTGAGAATGGAGTGGGTGGCTTGAGTAGCCACCCTAGGATAGTCCCCTGTGCCATCTATGCTCCCGGTAAGCGTATCACGCAACTCGTGATTGAGGGTAGGAATGTTCCTGGTGTCTTGGCTAAGATTGCTTCTAAGATAGCTGAGCACGGGATTAATATACTGTCAGGCATGATAACGGCTGAACCAGGCAAGGACACGGGTATCTTAACGCTATTCTTGGATCTCACGGACTCTAAACTCAAAGCCGAAGAGTTAATTGAGGAGCTCAAGGCTCTTGACGTGGTACTAAATGCAGAGGTCATCGTTAAGAAGTTCGGTGATATAGCAGTAGACGGGACCACTTATACTAAGCTCTTCTTGGGTAAGAGGGTGGTAATGTTAGATGTAGATGATGTAGGTGCTATGTTCAGCTGGCTAGATAAGACCTTTGGCTCAGGAGGACACACCATACTATTCGATATGGGTGAAGCAGCCGGTAGAGAGTCTGCCAAGAAGTTAAGAGAATCCTACGGGCTTAAGAAATGTGATTTAATTGAGGCTTTCCTAGCCTTACACATAGCTGCTGGCTGGTTTGGCTATGAGATAGTAGAGTGTAATGAAGAAGAACTTAAGTTCGTGATAAGACTTCATGGAAACTTTGAGTGTACACCATTCATAGGTAAGAAAGATAGGCCAATGAGTCACTTGATAAGAGGAACTCTAGCCGGTGTATTCAAAGAGGCTTATGGAAGGGACTTCAGGGTGAAAGAAGTAAAATGCATAGCTAAAGGAGACAAATACTGCGAATTCATAATAGAGCCCATGGAGTAAGACTCGCTCCTGAGCCTTGCCACATACGGCAATATTAATATAAGACTTGTTCCTTCAGGAAGCCAGCTTACCTTCTTTAAACTTAATAGATGCCTGTGAGACAATTTTGGGTCAGGCATTAAAATTCTCTTCCTCGCTTCCTTTAAAGACGTAGAAGAGGCGAAGAGATGGCGAGAATAGAAATTGACCAAAGTGGTAAAATAGAGCAAACACGCTTTGATACTAGAATAGGTGCTGTGAAGCTTGAAAGATCTAGCGTGGTGATAATAGATAGGCGTCTGAAGAGAGAACTGCTATCTGAAGTGTTGCCCGTTAGAAGGAAGTTCAAAGTATTATCCCTATTCACTTCTGGAGTCTTTCTAACAATTAAGCCCTTACTAGCTGTAGGAGACATTATTGCCATAGATAATGAGTATCCAAATTAAATGAAGCGTGATAAGTGGTCTGGTCAATAGGGCTCGTGAACTCTGCTTGTTTAGTAAGGCTGAGATTTTAGCTAAGACTCCTCACTACAAGAGAGAGCAGTTTGCGCGCGGCTCATTTAGGCTTGTTAATAAGCGGGGAGAGCTTGAGGCGATCTACGAGTACAGAGGAAAGAGTGGCGATCAGGTACAGGGGGCTCACTGTTTTTGAAGCAGTTAAACATTATGCGCGGCATGGGGTTCATGTAATCAGGTTCGTGCTTGGAGCGTGGATTAAGGAGATAGATATGTGGCTTTTTAGCCTTAGTGAGTTATAGGCTAACGCCGTATGAGGGATATCTTGGTGAGGCTTACCTCTTTCGCACCTGAAGAACGGGCCGTAGAAGAGGGATATAAGCCCTCCCCTATGCTCGGGCCAGCCGAGCTAAGCTGAACAGGGCACGGCCGTTTCATTAGCGTCCGTTTTTAAGCTTAGCTAACACAGGACTACGGCCTTCAGGGCTTTTACGCCCTTTTTGGTTTTTAAGGCCTCAGCTAAGGTCCTGACGTTCTTCACGTCCCCGCGAACGGCTATAACCTCAAGGCAATCTTCCTCGGTCAGATGGACGTGCATGGTCGCCGCTATGAGGTCTTCATGCTCATGCTGTACGTCTAGCAGATCTTCGACTAATCCCGGCTTCCTGTGGTCATATATCATGAGGATGGCCCCGCTCACTGTGCCCTCGAGGGCCCTGGAGGCTTTCCACTCGGCCAGGAAAGCCCTCATGGCGTCTTGCACGGCTTTAGAGCGATTTGGGTAACCCATCTGCTCTATGGCCTTATCGAATTCGGCCAGCAAGTCGGAGGGTATCGAGATGCACACGCGCTCTACCTTCTTCATACCGAGGAGAGTTAGCGGTGTGGGGTTTTAATGTTTCCCCGGCGAGATTATGACGTGGCATACCCTGGAAGAGCGCTGAGGGTAGGCAACATTAAGGCCCGCTTGCTCTGGTTCGATAGCCTGGGGGCTAAGAGCGCTTGTGTGTTAGTGGAAACGCCCGACTTACGTTTGCTCCTAGACCCGGGGGCCGCCGCGATGCAGCCCAGCTATCCCTTGCCGGGCGAATTAAAAGAGCGCCTGCGCCTGAGGGCTTACGAAGCTATCCAAGCCGCGGCCAAGCGGGCAGACGTAGTGGTCATCACGCACTACCATCACGACCACCACGTGCGCTTCGACTTCCCCATTGACGCGCGGGCTATCTACGGGGGCAAGATCATCTGGGCTAAGGACCCGAATTGTTATATTAACAAATCGCAGTGGGATAGGGCTAGGCTCCTTTACGACCAGATGTGCCGTAAGTTGGGTGGCCTGGCGGGCCTGGAGGAGCTATTAGAGGCGCCTAAGCGAACGAGCTTCAAGGACCCGCTTAAGGACCTGGCCCTGGCAGTTAAGCGCGATTTCGGGGATTACCGGGCCAGGAGGGAAGAGCTGTTGGCGAAGGGACGTGCTTGGCTCGAGAAACTAGCCAAGGATCTCTGGGCCAGGAGGGGCTGGGTGCCCGAGCTAGAGCTGGGCGGGACGCACGTGGAATTCGTGGATGGACAGGAGCGGGAGATAGGCAAAACGATCGTGAGGTTCGTGGGCCCGCTCTTCCACGGCATTGAATACGCCAGGGTGGGTTGGGTATTGGCTGTCGTGGTAGAGAGAGGCGGGTCCAAGCTCATTTACAGCTCTGACCTCCAGGGGCCCGTGATAGAGGATTACGCGGCTTGGCTGGTCCGCGAGGACCCTGGCGCCCTTATCTTAGATGGCCCGCCTACTTACTTGTTCGGCTACATGCTCAACAGGGTAAACCTCAGCCGCGCGGTGGAGAACATATGCTTCTTGGTGCGCGAGACGAAGGCGGACCCTATAATATTAGATCATCACTTGCTGAGGGAGGCCCGTTACGCCGAGAGGCTAGCCGAGGTCTACCGCTTGGCCAAACGCACGGGCAAGCGGGTGCTCACGGCTGCCGAGTGGCTAGGACAAGAGCCCTTGGTCCTCAGGGCCGCGAGAGGCGAGCTGCCAACGCTCTAAGGCGTATCTCCCCATTTGAAGAGCCAACTTACCTCTAGCCTGTTGGCCGCCTCCTTTAGCTCCTCGTAGCGCTTATCTTGTACTTCTCTTGCCTTCCTCTGCAGGCGGTGGTATATCTGGCTTTTCCTCTTAGCGTCTAAGAACAAGAGCTCTCTCAGCTCCCCGAAGCACTTATGGATCCTGAACCAGGCCCTGTGGGCGTGGACGTAGAAGTTCATCACGTGCTTGAAGGTCGGCCAGGGTACTACTCTCCCGCTCGCTAGGTCCTCTAAGGCCACGGAGCGCTCTACCAAATCGGCATCGGCCATGGCCTCGGCCAGGCGTGTATTTTTATTAGCCAGGCGGGCCATCAGCCCCTCTACTTCGTGTTCTTCGCCATTTAAGACCCTTGATATAGCTTCTTCTCTGCTCAGGCCCGCCCTGACGAGCATTAGCACCTTACGCGTGTAGATCGGGTAACGTCTTAGGTGTTCTACCTCGTGGAGCAGGCTAGCGGCCACCATGATAGGTAGCTCGCGGCGTAGGCATTCCTCTCGGATCAGTATCAAGGGCGCGTAAGAGCACGTTACTTCGCTGGTATCCCCAAGGGTTTCGCTGGGCCGGTGAAGGCGCCCGCCTCGCTCTAGCCAGAGGGCTACCTGGTAGAAGTAAGTGTGGACCTGCCCTTCCCGGCCTGACAGGATACTGAAGGGCAAGCCAACTATGGTGCAGGAGGCCAGGACACGCTTGGCTGGTGGGTAAAAACGCACAGCCAGCTCACAGGCTTCCCTGAGCTTCTTGGCCACGCTCGCCGGTGGTCTTTGAACGCTCACATCCTAGCCCCGTCCCTAGGCCCACGCGGAGCGCTTATAGCCACGCACGGGCGCCTGTGGTGCGATGAGCGTTAAGCTGCCGAGGCAGCCGGAAGTCAACATAGGCATGGTAGGCCACGTGGACCACGGCAAGACCACCATAGTCGAGGCCATAACGGGCGTCTGGGCGGCCAGGCACAGCGAGGAGCTGAGGCGCGGTATCACCATCAAGCTCGGCTACGCGGATGCTCCCGTTTACAAGTGCCCTGTCTGTGAGGAGCCGGCTAATTATTCCACCAGCCAGGTCTGCCCCCACTGCGGGGCTGAAACAGAGTTCCAGCGTGGTCTCAGCTTCGTGGACGCCCCCGGCCACGAGGCCCTCATGGCGACGATGCTCTCGGGTGCGGCCGTGATGGACGGGGCCGTGCTCGTCATAGCAGCCGACGAGCCCTGTCCCCAGCCACAGACGCGTGAGCACTTAGCGGCTCTAGAGATAATGGGCATTAATCACGTGGTGATAGCTCAGAACAAGATCGATATTGTGAATAAAGAACGCGCTTTAGAGAGCTATCAAGAGATATCGAAGTTCGTAGAAGGCACTATAGCTGAAGGCGCACCTATTATCCCTGTATCCGCACAAAGGAAAGTGAATATAGATGCGCTCCTCTGGGCTATAGAGCGTTATATCCCTACGCCCAAGCGCGACCCGAATAAACCGCCGCGCATGTATGTGGTCCGCTCCTTTGACGTGAACAAGCCCGGGACGCCAGCCCGCAAGCTCGTGGGGGGCGTGATAGGAGGCTCCATCATCCAGGGCAAGTTCAGGGTGGGCGATGAGATAGAGATTAGGCCGGGCGTGAAGGTAGGCCCGAAATACGAGCCCCTCTTCACGGAGATCATCAGCCTCCACGCTGGCGGCAGGCCAGTAGAGGAGGCCACTTGTGGAGGCCTGGTGGGCGTGGGCACCAAGCTGGACCCCGCTCTCACGAAGGCAGACGGCTTGGTAGGCAACATGGCTGGCAAGCCGGATACGCTCCCGCCCGTGAGGCACGAGCTCACCATAGAAGCCCGGCTCTTCGAGAGGGCCGTGGGGACAAAGGACATGGTGAAGGTGGAGGCCATAAAGAAAGGCGAGACGCTCCTCTTAGACGTGGCTACAGCCGTCACGGCTGGCGTGGTCACGCGTGTCTCAGGCGATACGGTGGAGCTGAAGCTGGGCAGGCCCGTGTGCGCTGAGGACGGGGCTAGGGTGGCCCTCAGCCGCAGGATAGGGCGCTGGAGGCTCATAGGCTACGGCGTGGTTATTTGAGCGCCATCAGCCTAAGATCACCTTCACTTCCTCGCCCGTTATATCCGCTAAGAGCTCCTCCAGGGCCTTTAGCTCCCCTTCCAGCTTCCTCTGCAAGCTTTCCCTCTTATTGGCGAGGGAGTTCTCGCGGCCCTCTAAGAGCTCTATCTCCCTCTTGACCTCGGATATCCTCTTCTCGAGGGCCTCTAGTTCCTTCAGCCTCTTCCTCACGGCCTCCGAACTCCTTAAAGCCTCTAGCTCCCCGAAGGCCCGTTTGCACTTCTCCTGGAGGCCAGAGAGAGAGCCTGAGAGGGCGCCGTTTAACCACTTTCTCAGCTTCTCGGCTTTGCTGGCCTTTAATGTGATAGAACCTCTCTCTAACGCCTCCCTCAGCTTTGTCAATAGTGACCTGAGGGCTGGATAGCCCTCTTCTTCCCTGGCGAGGGCGGCTAGCGGGTCCGATAAGTAAGCACGTAGCGTGTCCGCTTCCCCACTGCTCAAGCTCATGGGGCCTGCCTCAGCTGACGTCTTGAGTTTCACCAAGGGCTTCCAAGCGTGCCTGAACTCCGATCTGACCTCTATGGAGAGCGCCCTAACGGCTTCTTCGGCTTCCCTTAGCTCCTTAAGGGCCTCTGAAGACTCTAGGGCTTTCTTGGCTTTCAAAAGCTCTTCTAACTTCTTCCTGGCCTCCCCCCTCCTCATGCTCGTCGCGTTGAACTCGGCTTCCACCGACTTGAGATTAGAAAATAACCGCTCTACCTTGGCCACTTGGGAAGCTACCTCGTCTTCTAACTCGAGCGGCCTACACCTGGCCAGCAGGTCGTCTAGCTCTCGCACGATCTCGCCTACCCTCCGCCAGGCCCCCTTAAGCTTCCTCCTGGCCCTTATCATGTAGGGTTCCATCTTGGACAGCAGGCCCGACCACTCCCTACCGATCGCGTTGTAAACGCGGGCTAGGGCCTTCTGGAGG
>Ga0190367_1001553_pt1 | contig 13026 bp, 12 predicted proteins | sample 4872181011_MG_FD_171838 | JGI IMG/M metagenome (GOLD analysis project Ga0190367, IMG submission 171838) | Hydrothermal vent microbial mat bacterial communities from Southern Trench, Guaymas Basin, Mexico - 4872-18-10-11_MG | ecosystem: Environmental > Aquatic > Marine > Hydrothermal vents >...
GTCTGAGCTTGAAAAAGAAGATTTAATAATTTGGGATGTTTTATTATTTTTAAATACATTTATTTTTTAAAAGTTTTATAAAACAATAAGAATAAAGAAAAAGTAATAGCAACATCTGCTAAATTAAAAGCAGGCCAGTGAAAAGAATTTATATGAAGATCTAAAAAATCTAATACTTCTCCAAATAAGATTCTATCAGCAAGATTCCCCATCCCTCCTCCAAAAAGCATACCCAAAGCTATTAAAGAGATTTTATCTTCAGGGGTTCGAGAAGAAATTTTTTTAGCCCATATATAGGCAAATACCAAGACTACCCCAGTTATTAGAATTAAAATTAAAATTACAAAAGTTCTGGGCTTAGAAAATATTCCAAAAGCTATTCCTTTATTCCATACTTTAACTATATCTAAAATAGGTAAAATTTTTATTTTTTCAAACTCAGCCTTAAGAATTAAATATTTAGTAATTCTATCTAAAAGAAAAATTATACTTGCATTTAACCAAAATAAACGCATAAATTTTTTAATTAATAATTAATAGATTTTACTACCTCATAACATCTTTGGCAAAGATCTGGAATTTTGAGTTTTCCAACTTCTGGTTTTCTTTGCCAGCATCTTTCACATTTCTTATTTTCAGTAGGCTTTATCTTTATTTCTAAATCTTTAATTTCTTCTGATTGATAAATTATTTCTTTATCAGACATTTTTTCAAGATTTTCAACTACCTCAAATTTAGATATTATAAGAAAATATTCCCAAAAGGAAAAATTTTCTAAATAAGGTTTTAATTCTTCTGGAGCCTTTACAAAAACCTCTGCTTCAAGAAAAGTATTTATAATTTTGTAATCTTTACGAGCTATTTCTAAAGCTTTTAAAATTTCTTCTCTTAATTCAAGATACTTTTCCCATTTTTTAACTTCTTCCTCTGAGAGTTTAAAAGAATAAGAAGGAAAATCAGTTAAGAAAACTGATATTTCTTCTTTTTCATAGGGTAAATTTTGCCAGATGTCTTCAGCTGTAAAAGAAAGAATAGGTGCCATAAGTTTTACTAAACTGTCAAGGGCATAATAAAAAACAGTTTGAGTTGCTCTTCTTTTAAAACTATTGGGTGTTTCACAATAAAGATAATCTCTATTAATATCAATAATTAGAGATGATAATTCCACCACACAGAACCGATGAATTTCATGATAAACAATATGAAAATCAAATTTTTCATAGGATTTTTTTACCTTTTCAATTAATTTGCTCAATCTATATAAAATATACTTTTCAAAATCAGGTAGTTTTTCAAAAGGTATTAAATCTTTTTTAGGATTAAAATCATATAGATTTCCTATAAGAAATCTGCAAGTATTTCTTATTTTTCTATAGGCTTCTACTAACCGAGCTAAAATTTCCTTAGATATCTTTATATCATCTCGATAGTCCTCAGCAGAAACCCAAAGTCTTATAATTTCAGCTCCATATTGTTTTATTAAATCTTGGGGATGAATAACATTTCCAAGACTTTTAGACATTTTTCTCCCCTGTCCATCAACTACAAAACCATGAGTTAAAATTCCTTTATAAGGAGGAACTTCTCTTGTTCCAACAGAGCACAAAAGAGAACTATGAAACCAACCTCTGTGCTGATCTGAGCCTTCTAAATAAAGATCCGCAGGAAAATTAAGTTCTGGTATTTTCTCTAAAACACCTGCAAAAGAAACCCCGGAGTCAAACCAGACATCTAAAATATCTTTTTCTTTTTCAAATTGTGAACCTCCGCACTTAGGGCAGGTTGTTCCTTCAGGTAAAAATTCATCAGGAGATTTTGTAAACCAAGGATCGCAGCCTTCTTTTTCAAAAATACTTATAACCTTTTCGTAATATTTAAAATCTTTTAAAATCTCTCCACAATTAATACATTTAAAAACTGTTATAGGAACTCCCCATACTCTCTGACGAGATATGCACCAGTCTGGTCTTTTTTCAAGCATAGAATAAAGACGATTCTTTCCCCAAGAAGGAATAAATTTTACTTTGTTCAGGCTTTTTAAAGCTTTTCCTCTTAAATCCTTAGCAGACATAGAAATAAACCACTGATCTTCAGCTCTAAAAATAATCGGTTTTTTGCATCTCCAGCAGTGAGGATAACTGTGCTCTACATAATCTTGATAAAGAAGATTTCCCTTATTTTTAAGAACATCTAAAATAACTTCATTTGCTTTATAAATATTTAATCCTCCAATTAAAGGAACATCAGGATAAAATTTTCCTTCTTCATCAACAGGCACATAAACTTCAAGATTATATTTTAAACCTATTTGATAGTCTTCTTCTCCGTGTCCAGGAGCTATATGAACTATTCCTGTTCCTGTCTCTAAAGTAACAAAATCTGCTAATATAATTAAACTTTCTTTTTCATAAAAGGGATGATAGGCTTTTTTACCTTCCAGATCCTTGGGATTTATTTTAGCAACTATTTTAGGAAGATCTCTATTTAATTCAGCACAAAGAGCTGAAATTCTTCCTTCAGCTACAATAAAAAGTTCTTCATCCCATTCAACGAGAAGATAATCGAATTCAGGATTAAATGCTAAAGCAAGATTAGCAGGAAGAGTCCAGGGAGTAGTTGTCCAAATAAGGATAGAAATAGATTTTGGTAATTTTATGTTTAAAGTATTTTCTAAAAAATTTTTAGTTTCTTCAGTTAAAGGAAATTTAACATAGATAGAAGGGGATTTATGAAGTTCATATTCTACCTCAGCTTCAGCAAGAGCAGTAACACAATTAGGGCACCAAAAGACTGGTTTTTTTGTTCGATAAACTTGATCACTTTCTAAAAATCTTAAAAATTCTCTTGCAATAACAGCTTCGTATTTAAAATCCATGGTAAGATATGGAGATTCCCATTTAGCAAATACTCCCAGGCGTTTAAATTCTTCTCTCTGAATATCTATATATTTTTGTGCATACTTTCTACAAGCTTCTCTTATTACTAAAGGAGGAAGTTCTCCTCTTTTAACACCGAGTTCTTGTTCTACTTTAAGTTCTATAGGTAATCCGTGACAGTCCCATCCAGGAATAAAAGGCACTTTATATCCTGCCATAGACTTACTTTTTACAATAATATCTTTTAGAATTTTGTTTAAAGCTGTTCCTAAATGAATATGTCCATTTGCATATGGTGGACCATCATGTAATACATAAAGTGGAGCATGGGCTCTTTTTTCTAATATCTTTTCATATATCCTTTCTTTTTCCCAGAATTCTAAAAATCGGGGTTCTCTTTCAACCAGATTGGCTTTCATTGGAAAGTCAGTTTTTGGAAGATTTAGAGTTTTTTTCCAATCCATTAACTCTCCTCCTTTTTAAAGAAGCTAAAATTTAGACTTTTTATTTTATCACAACTTATTAAAAGAGGTACTTTTTCTTCTTGACATCATTTAAAAATTTGTTATTCTATTGATAAAAAGAAGGCGCGTAGCTCAGTGGGAGAGCGCTTGCTTGACATGCAAGAGGTCGGCGGTTCGATCCCGCCCGCGCCTACCATTATTTCATTTCATGGAGTTATAGGTTAAATTTTGAAAATAAAAATTAAAGGTCTTGGAGAGTTCCAACTTAATCCTTCTATACCTTTAAAAAATCTTATTCCGAAAATAAAAAAAATCAGTAAAGTTTTACCAGTAGGTTTTAAATATAAAAATGAATATATAGATTGGCATTATACCTTTAACAAAGATATTTCAGAAAATTTGGAACTTGAACCTATTTTTCCTTCGGATAAAGAAGCACTTCATTTTCTTCGTCATACATCTGCCCATGTATTAGCTCAGGCAGTAAAAGAACTTTTTCCTGAAGCAAAACTCGGTATAGGTCCTCCAACTGAAGAAGGATTTTATTATGACATTTATTATGAACGTCCATTTAATGAAGAAGATTTAGAAAAGATAGAAAAAAGAATTAAAGAAATAATTAAAAAGAATTTACCTTTAGAAAGAAAAGAAATTTCAAAAGAGGAAGCTAAGGAGCTTTTTAAAAAACTTAAGGAAGATTTTAAACTTGAACTAATTAATGAAATCTCTGATAGCGAAGTTTCTATTTATTCTCAAGGAGATTTTATAGATCTTTGTAAGGGCCCTCATCTTCTTTCAACAGGAGAAATTAAAGCAATCAAGCTACTTTCTGTTGCAGGTGCTTATTGGAAAGGAAATGAAAATAATCCCATGCTTTGGAGAATTTATGGAACTGCTTTCTTTTCAAAAGATGAACTTAAAGCTTATTTAGATAGACTTGAGGAGATCAAAAAAAGAGATCACAGAAAATTAGGTAAAGAATTAGAACTATTCACTATTGAAGAAGATATAGGTCCAGGACTTGTTATTTGGCTTCCTAAGGGAGCTATTTTAAGAAATATAATAGAAAATTTTTGGATAAAAATTCATCTACAGAGAGGTTATCAGTTAGTATATACTCCTCATATTGCCTTAAGAGATTTATGGAAAATTTCAGGACATTTAGATTTTTATGTAGAAAATATGTTTCCTCCTATGGAACTTGAAAATAGAGTTTATCAGCTAAAACCCATGAATTGTCCTTTTCATATTTATGTTTACAATCAAAAAAGAAGAAGTTATAAAGAATTTCCTATAAGATATTGTGAGCTTGGAACAGTTTATCGTTTTGAAAGAAGTGGAGTTTTACATGGTCTTCTCAGAGTTAGAGGATTTACTCAAGATGATGCTCATATCTTTTGTAGAGAAGATCAATTGGAAGAAGAAATTATTAAAGTGCTGGATTTAGTAATATATTTTTTCAAAGTCTTTGGATTTTCAGAATATAAAATTTTCCTTTCTACAAGACCTGAAAAGTTTGTTGGTTCTCCAGAGATATGGGATAAATCTGAAGCTGCACTTAAAAGAGCTCTTGAAAATAAGGGATTGGAATATGAAATAGATCCTGGAGAGGGTGTTTTTTATGGTCCTAAGATTGATTTAAAAATTAAAGATGTTTTAGGAAGATTTTGGCAATGTGCAACTATTCAAGTTGATTTCAATCTCCCAGAAAGATTTAATATTGTATATGTGGGAGAAGATAATAAATTTTACAGACCTATTATGATTCATAGAGCTTTGCTTGGGTCTTTAGAAAGATTTTTAGGAGTTCTTATTGAAAATTATGCAGGAGCTTTTCCTTTCTGGATAGCTCCAGTTCAAATCAAAGTTTTAACTCTTACTGACAGAAATATAAATTATGGAGAAAAAATAATGCAGATTTTAAAAAATGAGGGATTTAGAGTTGAAGCAGATTTTAGAAATGAAAAGCTTAATTATAAGATTAGAATAGCTCAGCAGGAGAAAGTTCCTTATATGGTTATCCTTGGAGATAAAGAAGAAAAAGATAATGTTATAAGTGTGAGAACAAGAAAGGGTGAAGTTATCAATAATATAAAAATAGAAGAATTTATAAGTAAAATAAAAATTGAAAATCAGCCAGAATATCTATTAAATGGATCATCTCAATTATAATTTCAATTTTATTTCTCTTCTTATAAAAACAATTTTTAAGCAATTTAACAAAATAATATTATTAGGAGGCTTATAAAAATATGCGAAAAGATTTAAAAAGGAAGTATAGGGTAAATGAACAAATTAGAGCAAAGGAGGTAAGATTAATTGGTCCTGATGGAAAACAAATTGGGATTATGTCTCTTTCTGAGGCATTAAGACATGCTGAAGATTATGGGCTTGATTTGGTAGAGGTTGCTCCAACAGCTAATCCACCTGTATGTAAAATTATGGATTTTGGAGAATTCCTTTATCAGGAAGCCAAAAAAGCTAAAGAAGCTAAAAAAAGACAGAAACAAATAGAGATTAAAGAAATAAAACTTAGTCCAAAAACAGATAAACATGATTTAGAGGTAAAAATAAAACATATTCTTCGATTCTTAGAAGATAAAAATAAGGTTAAAATAAGAATTGTGTTTAAGGGAAGAGAAATTCTTCATCCAGAAATGGCAAATAGAGTCTTACAACCTATTTTCGAAGCAGTTAAGGAAAAAGCTCAAATTGAAAGTCCACCTAAAATGGAAGGAAGACAGATGATTACAATTCTTGCGCCTTTATCAAAAAAATAATTCTTTAAGGTTTCCACTCACAGAATTGTTTCAAAATCTGTAAACCTGGTTTACCACTTTTTTCAGGATGAAACTGGACTGTTACTAAATTTTTGTAAGCAATGGCAGAAACAAAATTTACTCCATAAAAGGTAATTCCACAAACAACATCTTCGGATTCAGGAACTCCATAATAGCTATGAACAAAATAATATTCATAGTCTGGATCAAGACCTTTAAATACAGGATGAGTTCTGATCCATTTTACTTTATTCCATCCCATATGAGGAACTTTAAGTTTTTCTCCATTCCATATAAGGGGTTCTGGGAATCTGACAACCTTACCTCTAAGAAGTCCCAAGGTTTGAGTTCCTCCATCCTCTTCACTTAGCTCAAAGATAATTTGAGTTCCCAAACATATTCCTAAAATAGGAACACCTTTTAAAAAAGCCTCTTTTAAAAACTCATCTAATCCAAATTTTTTTAAACTTCCCATAGCACTTTTAGCAGCACCAACACCTGGGAAGATAATCCTTTCTGCTTTTTTAAGTTTTTCAATATCTGAAGAAATAACCCAATCATAACCGAAATAAGATAAAGCTCTTGCTACACTTGTTAAATTACCTGCTAAATAGTCTATTATCCCTATCATAAAGATTTTTTAAGATTTTTTTAATTTTTTTGATTAAAAATCAGTCTTTTTGCTTTGAAAATTTTAAACCATTTTTTAATTTTTTCTAAGATAAAAATGAATTTTTTAAATAAATAACTACTTATTCTTTGCCAGATAATTTTTTGAGTTCTTCAAGAGGAGGAAGATCATTTAAAGAATTTAATCCAAAATATTCCAAAAAAAATTTAGTAGTTCCATAAAGAACAGGTCTTCCTGGAATAGGTTTTCTTCCTACTACTTCTATAAAGTCATTTTCTAAAAGTGTTTTTAAAGAACTGCTTACATCTATACCACCTCTTTTAGCTGAAATTTCAGCTCTTGTTATAGGCTGGAAATAGGCTATTATTGCAAGAGTCTCAAGAAGGGCTTTACTCCATCTAAATTTTTTAGGCTTTATTAATTTTTTTATATACTCAGCTACTTCTGGAATTGTTTCTATTCTATATCCTTCAGCTACTTGAGCTACCTTTATACCTCTTTCTGAATATTCATTTTTAAGATCCTCTAAAATTTTTTTAACTTCAGCAACTGAAAGATTATCACAGATTTTTGAAATTTCTTTTGGTTTTAATGATCTTCCTGCACAAAATAAAAGTGCTTCAATTACTTTTTTATAAAAATTTATATGTGATTCCATTCTATGGTGTTAAGAAAAAAATTTTTCCTTCGTGTAAACTTTCTTTAACTACTCCTTCTGAAATAAATTTATTTAAGATAGATTTGATCAATTTTTCTTCAATTTTAAAAGCTAAAGAAAGTTCTTCTATTGTAGAAGGGCGTCTTTTAATATAATTTAAAATTTCCTCTTTAAGTTTTTCTTCTTCAAGAATTTTAAAAGTTTCTATTACCTTATCGATTTTTTCTTTAATTACAATAATTTCTGCTTTATCTCCAAAGAATTGGGCAATTTTTTCTAATTTTTCAAATGAAACAGGTTTTGCTTCTTTGCAAGCAGAAGGTCTTACTACAGTATTAAGTTGAACCTTATGAGGGTTTATATATTCTATAGCAGATTTTAGAGCTTTTAACTCTTCTTCTGAATCATTTATTCCTTCTACAAAAAGAATCTCAAGCCACATTTCGCCTTTCATTTCATCTCTTAATTTTTTTAAATTTTCAATAATATTTTTAAGTTCTATTTTTGGATGAGGTCTATTAATTTTTTTTAAAGTTTCTTCCCTTCCAGCATCTAAGGAAGGTAAAACTATATCTATTTCTGTCATAGCTTTTCTTACAGAGGGAATATGTAAAAGAGTGCTATTTGTTAATACTGTTATAGGTTTTTTAATAATTTTTTTAGCTAATTTTATAGCTTTTTCAAAATGAATATTTAAAGTAGGTTCTCCGCTTCCTGTAAAAGTGAAAACATCAAAAATATCTTCTATTTCTTTAGCTTGTAGAATTGATTTTTCTATTAAGTCCCAAGGATAATATTCTTTTCTTTTTGTAGTAAGAATAGTTGTTTTTCCTACTTCACAATAAATGCAATTCATAGTGCATATTTTCTTAGGAACCATTTCAATTCCTAAGGAACGTCCTAATCTTCTTGATCTTACTGGACCAAAAAGTATGGTCTTTTTCTCTTTCATTTTTATATAGCCTCACTGGAGTTTTAGAACAACAATAGTATAATATTATTTTGGTTTAAATAAAAGGGCTTTTTGAAAAATGCATTTACTTATTACTCCTAATCGACTTACTCTTTTAAGAATCTTTTTATTACCTTTTCCATGTATTCTTCTTCTTTCAGGATCTTATTCAGGCAAACTGTGTGCTTTGATAACAGGTTTTTTATTGGGAATTACTGATTATCTTGATGGAATTCTGGCAAGAAAATATAAAAAAATTACTTCTATTGGGACCATTTTAGATCCTATTGCTGATAAAATTTTTGTTACTTCAATTTATTTAGTGCTGGTTTATTTAAATTATTTTAACTTTTTACCAGTCTTTTTTATTATATTAAGAGAAATTTTAGTCTCTTTTTTGAGGAGTTGGTTTCCAGATAAGATAAAAGTTTCAAGAATTGCAAAATTAAAAACCCTTTTTCAAATGAGTTTTGCAGGTTTTGCTGTATTTTTTCATCTTTATTTTTCTTCTTATAAGTATTTAATTAATTATGCTTTATGGTTAATAGCAATTTTTTCTTTTATTAGTGCTATACCTTATTTTTGTAAAGTTTTTCATACTGTAAAAGAATTTAGAAAAAGTTTAAAAAATTTTTTTAAATCTATCTGTTCTTTGATTTATCCTTTAGCATTACTTTTAACTTTTCCTATAGCTAAAGAACTTTTTTGGATTAATATTATAGCACTTTCTTTCTTTTTCTTTAAAAAGGGATTGGTGAGAGGTTATCCAAAATGGGCTTATGAAAAAGCATGGATACCTATTTTAGTAGTTACAATGCTAACTTTAGAATATATATATTTCAGAAATTTATTCTTCTCCTTGTGGTTAATTTTGTTGCTAAGCTTTTTTAAGGATGGATTTAAAAGTTTAAAATTTATGTGGAAGATTTTAAAGATTCAATAGCTTTAAAATAATCTTTTTTTCCAAAAATAGCTGAGCCAGAAACCAAAACTTGTGCACCAGCTTCTATTACTGCAGGTGCTGTTTCTAAGTTTATTCCTCCATCTACTTCTATTAAAATATCAAGTTCTTTTTCTTCTATTATATTTTTAAGATCTCTTATTTTAGAAAGACAATTTTTAATAAATTTTTGTCCACCAAATCCAGGGTTAACAGTCATTATTAAAACATAATCCAGATCTTCCAAAACATATTTTATAACATCAAGAGGGGTATGAGGATTTAATGCTACACCAGCTTTTTTGTCAAGTTCTTTAATTTTCCAAATAGCTCTATGGAGATGTTTGGTTGCTTCTGCATGTATAGAAATCCAATCAGCTCCTGCATCTGCAAATTCTTTTATATACCTTTCTGGAGCTTCAATCATAAGGTGGGCATCAAAAATAAGATCTGAATAAGGGCGAATAGAGGAAATTATTAAAGGTCCAAAGGTAATATTTGGAACAAACATTCCATCCATTATATCTAAATGCAATAAATCTGCTCCAGCTTTTTCAATAGCTGAGATTTCTTCTGCTAATCTTGCAAAATCAGCAGAAAGAATAGATGGAGCAATTAATATATCATTTTTTTTATTATTTTGTTTGAGTATCATCCTTTTTAGAAGGAAAAGGTATTATTTTTTTTGTTTTAGATTCAATATTAGGTTTGGGAGTTTTTATAGGTGAAAATTTGTTTTGTAAAAGAGTATTTGTAAATAGATGAGGGATAAAAGCTTGATAATGTTTTAAAAGACTTTCAGGAATCTGAGAGGTATACCATATAATTTGAGATCTTTGAATAGTAAAGTAAGGTAATCCAAGGAGTATAGGAATTAATCCCTTTTCTTCAAAACTTACAAGAGCAGGCCATTCTACTTCAAAAAATTCCCTTTTTTCTAAAACAAATTTTAAGGTTTCATAAACTGGATTAAAACAAACCAGACCTATATATAAACCGGTTTGAGTTTGCAAAAGAACCGGTTTTTTGGCAACAGGTTGTTCATTCATTTAAGTTTAATTTTATTATTGTTTTTTCTTTTCTCAAGAGTTTGAAGTTATCTTTTATTTTTCACCTCAGCACGCATTCTCTCAGCTTCTTTTTTTATCTCAACCAAAGTTTTTTTCATTTTAGCATAACCACTTAATTATTTTTTTAAAATAAATTTAACTTTAACATAAATTTAATAATAAACCAACTTTTTAAAACATAATTCAACTTGTTATTTACTTTTTTTCTTGACAAAGAGAGGGTTTAAAGTATTATAAGTGCCTATAAAATTGAAAAATAAAGAAAATAAATATGCACTATTTTGAGTATAAAAATGGAGAACTTTATTGTGAAGAAGTTCCTATAAAAAAGATATTGGAAGATGTAGGAACACCTGTTTATATTTATTCAGCTAAGACAATAAGAAGACATTACAAAGTTTTTGAAAAATCTTTTTCAAATATAGATCATTTAATTTGTTATTCTGTTAAAGCCAATTCAAACATAGCTATAATTTCACTTTTAAAACAGCTTGGAAGCGGAGCAGATATAGTTTCAGCAGGAGAATTGAAAAGGGCATTAAAGGCAGGCATTGATCCAAAAAAAATTGTTTTTTCTGGAGTAGGTAAAACACCAGAGGAAATAGAGTTTGCACTACGTGCTGATATTTTAATGTTTAATGTAGAGAGTTTAGAAGAGCTTGAGACCTTAGGAGAGATTGCTAAAAAACTTGAAAAGAAAGCTCCTTTTGCTTTAAGAATAAATCCAGATATAGATCCTCAAACTCATCCATATATAGCTACAGGGATTAAAAGAAGCAAATTCGGAATACCTGAAGAATTTGTAATAGAAGCATATAAAAAGGCAAAAGAAAATCCATATCTTTATCCTATAGGAATTGATGCTCATATAGGTTCTCAGATTACATCTATATCTCCTTTTGTTTCTGCACTTTCTCGTTTAAAAAAAATTTGGGAAGAATTAATAAATCTTGGTTTCGAATTAAAGTATTTGGATATTGGGGGTGGGCTTGGAATAGTTTATAAGAATGAAGAACCTCCTTTGCCTCAAGAATATGCAGATGCTATTATTAAAGAAGGTAAGGATTTGAAAGCTACTATAATTTTAGAGCCAGGAAGAGTAATTGTTGGGAATGCAGGAATTCTTGTTACAAAAGTTCTTTATACTAAGGAAAATATATTAAAAAAGTTTGTAATAGTTGATGCAGCAATGAATGATTTAATAAGACCAACTTTTTACCAAGCTTATCACAAAATTATTCCTGTTGAAGAAAAGTATGAAGAATTTGAAGTTGTTGATGTAGTTGGTCCAATTTGTGAGAGCAGTGATTTTTTTGCTAAAGAAAGAAAACTTCCTAAGGTTAAAAAGGGAGACTTTCTTGCTATAATGAGTGCTGGAGCATATGGATTTGTTATGAGTTCTAATTATAATTCCAGACCAAGACCTCCTGAGGTTCTGGTAGATGAGGACAAGTATTATATAATTAGAAAAAGAGAAACTATAGAAGACTTATTAGCTTTTGAAACCATTCCTGCCAAATATCTTTAGTTAATGTCATTTATTCCTAAAAAATTTGATTTAGAAACCTACAATTATGAACTTCCAGAAAATCTTATTGCTTTTTATCCTGCTCAGGAACGCACCCAATCTAAGCTTTTGGTTATAAATAGAAAAACAAAAGAGCTTTATTTTCACGAAAGATTTTCAGAAATAGAAAATTATTTAAAAAAAGGAGACTTGTTAATTTTAAACAATACTAAGGTTTTTCCAGCAAGATTGAAAGGGAAAAAACTTACTGGTGGAGAGGCGGATTTACTTTTATTCCAGAAACCCAGAGGAAAAACTTTTGAAACTCATGCACTGATAAAAGGAAAAAGAATTAAGAAGGGCACTGAAATAAGAATTAATGATAAAATTAAGGTTAAAGTTCTTGAAAAATATGAGGGAGGAAGATTTTTAGTAGAACTTAAAAGCAAAGATAATCTTGAAAATCTTATTTACAAATATGGTAAAGCACCACTTCCTCCTTATATAAAAAGAGAACCAGAAGTTTTAGATCTGCAAAGGTATCAAACTGTTTATGCTGAAAAAGAAGGTTCTATAGCAGCTCCTACAGCTGGTTTTCATTTTGATGAAAAATTGCTTACAAGATTAAAAGAAAAGGGTGTTATTATAAAATATATTACTCTTCATGTAGGTTATGGAACTTTTGCTCCTATTAAGGTAAGGGATATAAGAAAACACAAAATAGAACCAGAATATATAGAAGTGGAAGAAGATGTGATTTCAGAAATAAAGTCAGCTCTTTCAGAAAAAAGAAGGATTATTGCAGTTGGAACAACTGTTGTTAGAACTCTTGAGTTTATAGCTCAAAAGGAATTCAATCCTTATAAAGGACTCTGTGATCTTTATATTTATCCAAGTTTTAAATTTAGAGTTGTTTCTGCAATGATTACTAATTTTCATCTTCCCAAGTCTTCTCTCCTTCTCTTAGTTTGTGCATTTGCAGGAAAAGATTTAATTTTTAAAGCTTACAAAGAAGCAATTAAAAGAAAATATCGTTTTTATTCCTATGGAGACGCAACATTTATAATTTAGGTTTAAATTTGTTTAATCTTGACTACTCAAAAAAAATTTTTTAAATTCAATTTTAATAAACAATATAAAAAAGGAGT
>Ga0190367_1001554_pt1 | contig 13020 bp, 9 predicted proteins | sample 4872181011_MG_FD_171838 | JGI IMG/M metagenome (GOLD analysis project Ga0190367, IMG submission 171838) | Hydrothermal vent microbial mat bacterial communities from Southern Trench, Guaymas Basin, Mexico - 4872-18-10-11_MG | ecosystem: Environmental > Aquatic > Marine > Hydrothermal vents >...
GGCTATTGAAGAATCCCTTGAAAACAATGTTACAACACTGGTTGTTGCTAGAAGGGAATGTGCATTACAAGTACTTAGAAGGTTAAGGAGAGAGAAGAAGCCTATACCAAAGTATATAGTCGATGAGAGTAAATGTGTTGGATGTAGAAGATGTATACAAGTAGGATGCCCAGCAATAGGCTTCAATAAGGAGAAACATAAAGCATGGATTGATCAAATACTATGTATTGGATGTGGTATATGTGCCCAAATATGTCCAGTTAAAGCTATTATTAGAAAAGAAGGTTAAGGGGTGAGTATTGGATGAAAAGGAAAAACTATAATATAATGATAGCTGGTGTTGGAGGTCAAGGAACAGTTCTATTATCTAGAATAATTGGTGATGCAGCAATAAAATTAGATTTAAAGGTTAGAATAGGTGAAACCTTTGGAGCTGCTATGAGAGGAGGATCGGTACATAGCCATGTAAGGGTGGGTGAGGAAGTTTATGGCCCCTTACTCTTAGAGGATGAAGCTGATGTATTATTAGCTTTAGAGCCTCTTGAAGGATTAAGAAGGGGTGTAAGATATCTTAAGCCAGATGGCATAGCAATAGTGAATACTAGGAGAGTATTCCCAATGGATGTTAATATTGGTGTAGCAGAGTACCCTAAAGTGGAAGAAATAATTAATGCACTAAAAAGACTATGTAAAATGGTATTAGCGTTCGAAGCAACATCAATAGCTGAAGAACTCGGTGAACCTAGAACAATGAATGTAGTAGTGCTAGGTGCTTTCGCTAGAGTTGCTGAGGAGACTGAAGCTCCATTCACAAAAGATGTTTTAAGAGAAGCTGTTAAAGGCAGAGTACCACCTAAAACAATAGATGTAAACTTGAAGGCATTTGATAGAGGATACAAGATAGTAGAAGAAATACTATTACAAAGAAGACAATAACACCTAGGTAATTTTTTACTCTAACAATATTAAGAATCCAGTATCTCTCATGCTGAATAGTATCCCGAATCAAGAGATAACGTTTCAAAGTAGGCATTGAAGTTACACTTTAAATACTTCAAAAATAAATAAGATTATAATGGGTGTTCTCTTTGGCAGATTTAATCATTGAAGGAGGTTATGTTATCCCAGTCGTTCCTAGACATAAAATAATACGTGATGGAGCAGTAGTTGTTGAAGATGATAGAATAGTATTTGTGGGTAAAAGGGATGAGGCTAAGAGAAAGTTTTCAGCCGAAGAAGTAATAAAAGCTCATAAACATGTAATTCTTCCAGGATTAATTAATGCGCATACACACCTATTCCAATCAATATTAAGGAATATTGGCGTAGACATGGAGCTTGTTAGCTGGCTTAGAACATCAATTCATCCAACACTATCATGTTTTAGAGATGAAGATTTCTATGTAGCAGCAAAGTGGGGTCTCATAGAGAATATAAAGTCTGGCGTTACAACAATAATAGAGAATCATTATGGACCTCGAGGTCATGATGCAGTCATTAAGGCCTTGATGGAGTCTGGTTTAAGAGCCGTCTTAGCGAGAGGTATATACGAACTTAATGTATTATTAGGTGAGCTTAGGGAGGAACCAGATAAAGCTCTTAGCGATGTTGAACGTTTAGTTAAGCAATATCATGGTGCAGCTAATGGTAAAATAATGATTGCTGTAGCACCAATGCACCCATATAATGCAAGTAAAGAGCTTCTTCTAAAAGCTAAAGAGTTATCTGACAAATATAATATAATATATCATACTCATACAGCTGAGTCAAAGAGGGATCAAGAATTAGTTGTACAATTACATGGAAAAACTGATATAACCTTACTTTATGAACTAGGAATACTTAGCCCCAAGTATCATGCTGTTCACGCGGTTAATGTATCACCCGAGGAAATTAAGTATCTAGCTAAGACCAGCGCTCATGTCATACATAATCCTGAAAGTAATATGTATTTAGCTTCAGGTGTAGCACCTATACCTGAATACCTTAAAGCAAACGTTAATGTAGCTCTAGCAACTGATGGCCCTGGTAGTAATAATAACCAGGACATGATAGAGTCTATGAGAGTGGCTGTACTACTACATAAGGTTGCCAAGGGAGATCCAAGTATCATTACGGCTTGGGATGTTATCGAAATGGCCACAATTAATGGCGCAAAAGCTTTAGGTTTAGAAAAGGAGATAGGATCATTAGAGGTAGGTAAGAAAGCAGATATAACAATAATCAGACTTGATAAGCCTCACATAGCACCAGTATTAGACCCCCTAGGGTCAATAGTATACTGTGCTAACGCATCTGATGTCGATACAGTCATTGTTGAAGGAAAGATCGTAATGAGAGAAAGAAAAGTGCTAACATTAGATGTAGAAAAAATATCCGAAGAAGCCGAGAAAACCATACAATCCATACTTGATAGAGCAAGAGAAAGATTTAATATAAAATTCCCATTTGAGAGATTTATAGAGTAATAATAATTTAAAGAATATTGTTAATTTACATCATTATTTTTCTTAGGCATATACTTACCTTTACATTTCTATCTATATTCTTTCACCCCTTTCGTAAGGCTTAGCTAGTGCAGCTGGTGCTTCAGCTCTTCTATAGACGTATACTAGTACAGCTATGGTTGTAGCATATGGTAGCATGAGTAGGAATTGGTATGGTACATTAGTTGTTATTTGCAGATAGTATTGTAATACTTCAACTCCTGAGAAGAGTAAAGATCCAAGGAATATTATTATTGGATTCCATCTACCAAATATTACTAGTGCCAAAGCTATCCACCCTCTACCACCCGTTATACCTTCAGTGAAGGTTCCTATCTCAGCTAGTGGTAGATATGAGCCTCCTAAACCCATTAGTGCAGCACCACATATTACACATAAGTATCTAAGCCTGAACACATTAACTCCTAAGACGTCTACTGCTTCAGGGTTTTCGCCAGTAGCTCTAATATTTAGGCCTACACTAGTTTTAAATAGGATTATGTAGATGAGTGGTACAAGTATATATGCTAAGTAGACTAGAGCATTTTGGCTAAACAATATAGGACCTATTACCGGGATGTTACCTAGTAATGGTATTTTTGTATCCTCTAATATCGGAATTTTAGGTAGAGCCTGTCTAATCCCTATAAACACTCTATACAGAAGACTTGAAAGACCTATACCCATAATCCATATGGATAGACCAATAATTAACTGATTAGCTTTTAATGTTACTGTGAGAATTGCATGAAGTAGTCCTATAAAGGCACAGACTATAACAGCTACTATTATTCCTAAGAGTATATTATTAGTAAAGTATGTTGTTAAAAAGGATACTGCTGCACCTATCAACATTATACCTTCACAGCCTAAGTTTAAGACACCTGCTCTCTCGTTTATTACTTCACCTAGTGCAGCTGTTAATATGGGGCAACTCCTCATTATAACTAGTTTTAGGAAGTTTATGATTATATCATTCACCTTTTCAATCCCCTCCTTAATACTATCTCAAGAACTATTACTGACAATAAGATTACAGCTTGAATAACATAAACTGCACTTACAGGTATCTTTACGGTTCTCTGTAATGCATCTGCACCTACGAGAAGCATTGCAAAGAAGAATGCAGAAGCAGGTACACCTAGAGGACTAAGTTTAGCAAGTAGTGCAACTATTATTGCTAAGAATCCGTAACCTGGTGATACCCCTCTAAGTAGTCTATAATGTATACCAGTGATTTCACAAACTCCAGCTAAGCCAGCAAGACCCCCACTTAATAGCATACTTGATATTACTACTTTTGATAAGTTTATACCACTCCATAATGCTGCTTTGGGATTATTACCAACACATTTTATTTCAAATCCTAATGGTGTTTTCTCCAAAATTACATAAGCTACTAGAGTAGCTATTATAGCTATGAATATTCCTGCGTGTAGTGGAGTACCAGGTAGTATTTTTGGTAATCGTGCTTCAAGTGGTAAAGCATAAGTCATGGGTTCTGGTACTGCTGGATCACGCCATGGACCTAGGATCAAGTATTCTGCAAAATATATAGCTATAAAGTTCATCATGACTGTAACGATGATTTCATTTACACCTAGATAGACCTTTAAGACTGCTGGTATTAGAGCCCATAAAGCTCCCGCAAGGAATCCTGCAATAAGAATTAATAGTATAGCTATTGGAGGAGGTAGGTTCATTCCACTTATTATTATACCAATTCCTATTGCGGCTATTGCTCCCCAATAGAATTGTCCCTCAGCACCAATATTCCAGAATCCTGAAGAAAAGGCAACAGCTATACCCAAACCTATTAGCCATAAGGGTATAGTTTTAACTAAAGTTTCAGATATTCTTAGCATATTTCCTAATGATGCATAGAAAATTGTCTGATAGACCTCCATAGGGCTTATATTAATTGCTAGAGCTGGTAAAGCACCACCTATAATTAATCCTAACCCAACACTTATAAGATAGAGAAGTATGCTTCTGAAGGTAGTCCCTTTTACTAATTCTATAAGTGATATATACCTCTTCAACTCTGGCAAGTAGGACCCCTATCACTTAAAATATTTAAGATACGACACAGAAATGTTTTACCGAAGTCGAAGTAAATAAAGCTTTATAACCTAGATTTAATAATAAAAATTGTAAAGGTCAAGTACTAGTTGGGGTTTTTAAATCATGAGTTTTCTTGATAAACTATATAAGGCTAAAAAGATTGCTATAGTAAATTTAGGTAATATAGTTAGTGGTGATATAGAGGAAGGAGTCATAAAGAATGCTGACACAATATTCATAGAGGTTGGTAAGATAAAGTATGTAGGTAGTCAGGGGGAAATTGATATTAAGGAAGCAGATATAATAATAGACGCTAACGGTATGACTGCAATCCCAGGATTAATAGATACCCATGTTCACCTATCTCTAGAAGACTATGCACCAATGCATGGAACTCTAGGCGTTCTAGAAGAAACACTACTATGGGGGGTAACAACATTAATTTCTGAGGGAGAGCAAGGTAGAGGTCTTCCAAGATTTTACTATTGGGATCCAGTGGGTAACAAGATAACTGCAATACTAGCGAAGAAAATCTATGAGAGATACAGACCTGGTGGTTTACAGAAGATCCATGCAGGGGCTTTAGTTCTTGCTGAGGGGTTAAAGAGAGAAGACTTTAAGGAACTAGCTGAGGAAGGTATATGGCTAATTGCGGAAATAGGTGGTGGCGGATTAGCCGAGGTTGATAAGTTACTACCTATGCTTGAATGGGCGAGAGAGTTCAAGTTCTTTGTATCACTACATTGGGGTCCTGGAATAATCCCAGGATCGAAACAATTTACTGTAGATGAAGTATTAGCTATAAATCCCGATAAGATTGCCCATATAAATGGAGGAACTACTGCAGCACCTTGGGAGTGGGCTAAAGAGCTTATTGATAAGACTAAGTGTGGTGTAGAGATAGTCTCTTATGGTAATCCTAAAGCAACTTATCGTATTATAGAATATTTAAAGAAGAAGAATGAGTTACATAGAGTGGTTATTGGTAGTGATACACCAACAGGTCAAGGCTATATGCCTAACGCAATCTATAGGGCTTTAGTGGCAATATCCTCGTTAAATGAGATACCTGCAGAAAAGGTCATTGCTATGGCTACAGGTAATACCGCAAAACTGTATAATAAATATGGATATAGAATTAACTCTGGATTTATTAAAGAGGGTAAAGACGCCGACATAGTCCTAATAGATAAGCCTGATGGATCAGTGGGCAGGGACGCTCTTGAAGCAATTGAGCTAGGAGACGTTGTTGGTACAGCATTAATAATGGTTGATGGAAAGATTGTTGGTTTTAGGGGTAAAGATGCAAGGCCAACAGAGAGAAACATAAAAATTAATGGTGTTGAAATAAAGATAAAGGATATCAATGAAGCACTATTCAATCCTATAAGACTATACTATAGAAGTCTCGATCCCACTTTAAAATTATAGTTAAAATTAAGGGGAGCCAATTCAAAAAAGTTTTAAATATTTTTCTTCAAAACTAATATTTGTTGGGGGGATAGTATTGGAGCATACTAAATCTGTATCTTCTAAAGTAACCTTAGCTGTAGTTGTTGTAATAATTATTGTTGTAGCGCTTGGTGCAATAGCATTGGTTTTTATGAAGCCTACGCCAACAACAAAGACTATCATCATAACTAAAACCCAACCCTCAGTTATAACTGCAACTATTACAGCGCCACCAAAGCCTAAAGTTAAGGTTGCACTAATACTCCCTGGAACAATCCAAGATACCGGCTGGAACACTATGGCATATCTAGGTCTAGCTGAGTTAAAGAGGACGTATGGTATAGAAACTTCATACTCAGAGCGTATAGGCGTAGCAGATGCAGAAAGAGTTGCTAGAGAGTACATTGCAGCAGGATATAACTTCATAATATTCCATGGCGGAGAATATTTAGATATAACTAAGAAGATAGCTCCAGAATATCCCGATGTAAGCTTTAGTGTTGTAACATCAGATATAGTTAAAGGTTTACCTCCAAACGTATGGCAACTCGTATGTAAATATTATAAGGCATACTATGTTATAGGGTATCTAGCAGGTTTAGTAACGAAAACTGGTGTTGTAGGATTTATTGGAGCAGCAGACTTCCCAGTCTACAAAGCTGCACTTAACGCATTCTACATGGGTGCAAAGGATGCTAACCCCAATGTTAAAGTATTATACACATTCACAGGATCATGGGACGACCCGGTTATAAACAAGGAAGCAGCTGAAGCAATGATAGCTAAGGGAGCTGACTTCATAAATGTCTGTGTAGACTTAGGATTCTATGGAGTTGATGAAGCAGCTAAGAAAGCAGCACACCATGTATGGGTTGTCAGTATGGATATGGATAAGTACAGTGCTGATCCAGAGCATGTTATTACATCAGTAATAATAAAGACTGGTGAAGGGTACTCCTACATGGTATCACAAATGCTAGCTGGTAAGAAGGGAGGATATTACATTCTAGACTTGGGTAAAGGTATTGAAATTGCGCCAATAAGAGTTGATATACCCCAGGAGATAAAGGACAAAATAACAAGTTTAATAAACGATATACTAGCAGGTAAAGTCAAGGTAAAGGAGATAGCAGATAAGATAATAGTTCCAAAAGGTTAAAGTATAATTCCGAAAAATAAGTAATAAATTTCTTGAAATTATTTTTTCATTACCATCTTTCCGATAGGAATTACTTATATTCATAGTACTCTATTACTATTGGTACTGCTTTCTTATTTACAACATCAATTAATCCTTTATCTGATATTCCATAGGCGGGTATAGCAGTAGCGGTTATGAATGACAGATGTATTACGGGATCTCTAAGTTTACATCCAAGATTATATGTTGCCTTATATACTTTCTCAAGTCGTTCGCTTACTTCAGCTAAAGGTTTAGGTGAAAGTAAACCTGCTATCGGTAACTCTAGGTAGCATACAACTTTACCTTGTCTAGTAACTATTATTCCACCACCAATATCAATTAGCGTATTTACTGCTAAAGCAGCATCATCATCATTAGCTGCAATAACTGTGATATTATGATGGTCATGAGCTATTGTTGATGCAATGGCGCCCTCTTTTAAATTAAAACCTTTAACAAAGCCTAAACCTATATTACCAGTAGCCTTATGGCGCTCAATAACAGCTACTTTTAAAACATCCTTGCCTATGTTACTTATAACTTCACCATTAACTACATCTAACTCCTCAACTAATGCGTCCTTTAGTAATGTACCCTCCTTAACCCCTATAACCCTTACACGGGCCTTACCCTTACTTATGGGCACTTTAACTTTTAAGTCATCTACTGTTATTTCCCGTTTAACTCTCAAAGTCTTTAGATATTCTTCAGGATATTCTGGCTCCTTTATCTTAATGGGCATACTGCCTTCTTTACATACAAGCTTACCATTAGCTATTACCATCTCTATATTTAGATCCCTTAAATTATCAACTACAACTATGTCTGCATATCTTCCTGGAGTAACTGATCCTACAAAATCGTCTATTCGGAAGTGTTTAGCAACATTTATAGTGGCCATTTGTATAGCTTTGATGGGGTCAACGCCTTCTTCTATAGCTCTCTTTACTTTATAGTTCATGTGGCCTATTTTGATTAGATCTCTACATGAAACATCATCTGATACTAGCATTATCTTACTTGTATCAACATGGTACTTGGTGACTACCTTTATTACCTCACTTAGATTTGTAGCCACAGAGCCCTCTCTAATCATCAATTCTAAACCAAGCCTTAATTTATCTAAGCCCTCCTCGGCACTAACTGCCTCATGATCTGATATAGTGCCTGCCGCTATGAATGCCTGGAGCTCATTACCTGATAATGCTGGTCCATGGCCTTCAACGAGTTTTCTCTTTTTCAAGGTTAGCTCAATACTCTCTAAAAGCTCCCTATGCAGTCCAAGTAGCTGTGCAAAAACAACCTCTGATAAAGCTACACTCTCCTCCCACTCTAGAGCTGTCTTGATATCATCTATTGTGAACTCTGAACCTACGGTTTCAAGTCCTGGCATGAAGGGTATATGCGAAGGTATCATTAGGAATACTTTTAGAGGCGTTTTTCTCGCTACATCTAACATGTACCTTATACCTTTCAACCCCAATACAATACCTATTTCATGTAGATCCGTTATGACGCTAGTTGTACCTAGGGGTAAGACGGCCTCAGCAAATCTAGGTATTGATAACATGCTACTCTCAATGTGTATATGACCATCTATAAATCCAGGAACTATAAACTTGCCCTTAACATCAACTACTTCAGTATTGGGACCTACAGTATAGTTTGCCTTACCTCTCTCAACGACCTTAACTATTACATCATCTTTAACTACAATATCTGCTTCATAGATTTCTCCTGTATAAACATTGACTAAGTTACCATTCTTAACTATGAGGTCTGGGGGCTCTCTATTCATTGTAGTGTTTATAATTCTAGTTATTTTTTCAACATTTTTAAATAACATGAGGATAAACCCACCGGATAAGACATAGCAATTAAGTGTTATATGTGTATAAATATAAGGACAAACAAGTTATATAAATTTATAGTAACTTCGAGATAACATAATGTAATTGGTTGATGCATATGAAGGAACATGTTGATTTAATCATTAAAGGTAAGTATATTATTACACTAGGTGGTAAAGGCGTTATTACCGATGGAGCAATAGCAGTAAAAGATAAGACTATAGTTGATGTTGATAAAAAAGATAATATACTAGGTAAATATAGTGCTGATGAAGTCATAGAGAGACCACGACACATAATAGTACCTGGTTTTGTTGATTGCCATACTCACACTCAGCAATTATTCTTACGCTCAGCAATAACTGATGTCCTACTTCAACTACCACCAGTATGGACTAAACTTCTTATACCTTTTGAGAAAAAGCTTGGTGAAGACTTAGCTAGACTTTCATCTATAGTAAGTATCATAAATATGTTAAAAAACGGCATTACATACTTTGTTGAAGCTTGTGCACCATATCCTGAAGTTTTAGCTGAGGCAGTAAAGGAAACTGGAATAAAAGGTGTTGTAACATATGCTATATACGATATACTTGAGGGTGAAGTACTAGATACTAAATCTGTGCTAAAGAGGGCTGAAGAGTTATATAGACGTTATGGAAGAGATGTTAGAGTGTGGATGTCATTAAGACAGGTTATGATGGCTACAGATGAACTAATAAATGGAGTTCTTGAGTTGTGTAAAAAATATAGAACAGGCTTAACTATCCATTTAGCCGAGTACCAAGGTGAGATAGACTTTACACTAGCTAAGTCTGGTTTAAGAGCATTAAAGTATATTGAGAGTGAAGGGTTTACATCGATAAAGCCACTAGTAATAGCTCATGGGGTGTTCTTATCTCCTGAAGAAATCGAGTTAGTAAGAAGGAATAATATAGGAGTATGCTGGTGTCCTACAGTTGACTCATGGATTATGGGGCCTCACTGGGCAGGATATACACGAATTGACAATATACTATTGAGTATAGGGAGTGATGGAGGAGTCTGGAGCACGTTAGACCTATTACATGAGGTTAAGATAGCTCGTGCTGTAGGTAAATCAGTAAGTAACGCACTAACATATACTAAGGTCACACTCGACTCAACACTAGCTCTAAAGGCAATAACAGGGGTTCAAGGTGGAATAGTTCAAGAGAAGATAGGAGTTATTGAGAAAGGTTATAGTGCTGACCTAACAGTATTAAGTCTTGAATCATTTAAGTATCTCCCAGTAAATGACCCCATAGAGTTAACAGTAAACTTCCTTGAAGGTGATAGTGTATCTGATGTCTTTATAGATGGTAAGCACGTGGTAAAAGAGGGCAAGGTTGTAGTTGTTGATGAGAAGAAAGTATACGAGGAATTACTTAACAAACATGATAAAATAGTTAAAATAATTAATGAACTTAAAACACAACTACTTAGTAAATACGTAAAGACATAACAAGTCAGCACTTTTACTCTTGAACTACAAATAAATATATTTTTTATATAAATATTACTTGAATAATAGAGTGTAACAGTGAAGGTATTGGTGATTAAATGGCAAATAAAGTAATTATCGAGATGAAGGGTATAACGAAGAGATTCCCTAACGTACTAGCCTTAGACCATGTAGACTTTACGGTATATGAGGGAGAGATTCATGGACTTCTCGGAGAGAATGGTGCTGGAAAAACAACACTAATGAAAATACTCTACGGCCTTTATAAACCCGATGAAGGAGAAATATACATCAAAGGAAAAAAAGTTACAATAAGATCGCCAAAGGATGCTATAAGGCTAGGTATTGGTATGGTACACCAACATCTAACTCTAGTTCCAAACTTAACTGTTGTAGAAAATATAATATTAGGGTTAAGGGAGGGGAAATGGATATTCTTAGATTACAAACGAGCAAGGAAAAGAGTATTAGAGATATCGAGAAAGTACGGTTTAGAAGTGGAACCTGATGCTAAAATAAGAGATTTACCTATAGGTGTTCAGCAGAGAGTTGAAATTTTAAAAGCTCTTTACAGGAATGCCAGAATACTTATACTTGATGAGCCTACAACTGTTCTAACGCCTCAGGAAGTTGATAGCTTATTTAATATATTAAGGAGTATGGTTAAGAAGGGATTAACAATAATCTTTGTAACACATCACTTAGATGAAGTTTTTAGAATCACTGATCGAGTTACAGTACTAAGGAAGGGTAGAGTTATAACAACATTAAAAACTAGTGAAACTAATGCTCGTGAGCTTGCAAAATTTATGGTTGGTGAAGAAATAATACCAGCAATTGCGAAGAAGCCCCTAAAAGAGCAAAAACCACTCCTTATAATCAAAGATCTCCTTGCATATGATGATAAGAGAGCTTTACAGATCAACATACCATCTCTTGAAGTATTTGAGGGTGAAATTTTAGGAGTCGCCGGAGTTTCAGGGAATGGCCAAAAGGAACTTGTTGAAAGTATTATAGGTGTTAGAAAGGTAATTAAGGGTAAAATAATATTTAACGGACTAGATATCACAAATAAACACCCAAAAGATATTCTACCCTTAGGAATAACTATTATACCTGAGGATAGACTTAGTGAGGGTATGTTTCCTAACCTTAGTGTAGCTGAAAATCTAGTTGTAGGATTACATAGGTTAGAGGGATTCTGCAACAAGCTTATGTTAAATTATAATAGAATACTTGACTACGCAAAGAAAATCATAATGAAATACAAGATAGTAACACCCTCCGAGAAAGCCCTTATAAGTACTCTCTCAGGAGGAAATATACAAAGAGTTGTTGTGGCTAGAGCTCTTGAAAGGCCAAGTAAGCTTGTAATAGCATTTCATCCAACAAGAGGGCTCGATATAGCAATGACGGAGTTTGTTCATGAAAAACTAATAGAATTAAGAAATAGCGGTAAAGCAATACTGTTAATATCTGAAGATCTTAATGAAATATTGAGGTTAAGCGATAGAATAGCCGTCATGTATAAGGGTAGAATAGTGGGAGTATTTAGGCAGAGAGATGCAGATAGATATAAGATAGGTCTTTTAATGACTGGTGCCCAAGAAGCCTCCAAGTAAAACGTCTCTATTTAGACTTATTTACCACACTTGAATCCTAAGAATATTCTCTCACTATTGAAGATTTTGATGCTCAGAGCTAGGAAGACTATTATGTATATTATTAAGTATATAATGTGTGGTACTGCATGGATTATATCGTACTTCATGTATTGATTTAATATTTGGAGGCTATGTGTGTAGGGTATAAAGTGTAGTAGTATGTACACTATTGTAGGCAGCCTATCTATATCACCATATAGCCCAATGAACATAACTAATGAACCTATCATGGAAATGGTTATACTTTTACTTTGAGCTGATCTGATACTATCAGATAGACACGATATCAGTAAAGCCATTGTAACTGTAGTGAAAACAGTAAGGAATACTGTTAATGAGAAAACACCTATTATTTCAAGGTTTATAGGCAAGGTTAATGATCCACCACTTAAACCTGATAGCATTAATATGTACATTATGTAAGCTCCAAGAGTACTAGTACCTGATGATAGAGAGCTTAAAATCACGCTAGAAAATAACTTCCCTATCAATATACTACGTCTAGATACGGGTGTAACGAGTAAACATTCAAGTGTTTTTCTTTCTCTTTCACCTGCAACACTATCAGAGATAAATGCTATTGGTGGAGTAATAGTCATAAATAAAGCTATAATCAGAACCATCATAGTCAAATATATGTTCTTCTCTTCAGGTTTAGCAACAGCTCCCGAGGGTCTAAGTAATCTATAAAACTTTATCTCAACAGGATTCCTTAAATTCTCAATATCCTTAATCTTAGCTGATGGTGCTAATATTTTAAGCCTAGCTTCTGTTATGTGACGTTCAAAATTCGATACTGCACTCCATAATATACTAACTGCGATATCGGCTCTACTAG
>Ga0190367_1001555_pt1 | contig 13018 bp, 19 predicted proteins | sample 4872181011_MG_FD_171838 | JGI IMG/M metagenome (GOLD analysis project Ga0190367, IMG submission 171838) | Hydrothermal vent microbial mat bacterial communities from Southern Trench, Guaymas Basin, Mexico - 4872-18-10-11_MG | ecosystem: Environmental > Aquatic > Marine > Hydrothermal vents >...
TACAAGAAGTTGCCTGTGAGACCAACAGTAAGTGTAGCAGAATTTCCGAGAGGAAGAGTAGCATCTTTGGGAATTGAGATAAAGAAGTTGCATGGTGAGGCAACCTTCAAACCTCTTGTGAGTGTTGGTAAGTCAAAGATAGTTAAGCCAATTTCACTTGGTAAGCCAAAAATCAGAGGAGAGATTTTGAGCAAAGAGGCATATGTTCCACAAACACCATTTGAACGAGCAATTGCACTTGAATACATGCAAAGAAAAACACCTTTTGAGTTTGGGAAAATAGAGTGGGGAGTGAAAGCACAACAAATCATAAAAGGTGTGAAAGTGAAGCCTCGTGAGTTGAGTGATGTGATAAGAGATGTTGTGGAGAAGGAGCATAAACTTCCTGCTGGGACAGGTGATGTCATTATCAAGGAACTGAAGAGAGCAAAGGCAAGAGTGTATGGCAGTGTGATGCAAGAGGCAGTTGGAAGGCAACTTGGAGTGAAAGCACTCCCACGCACACCACGAGATATTGATGTGCAAGTGAGAAATCCTGCTGAATTTGCAAAAAGAGTTGCTGAAGCAATAAACAAGAAAGCAGGAAGAGAAGTAGTGAAGGTGGAAGGTGAGAGCGTTATTGTGAAAGCAACAGGAGAGAAGTTGTTTGACATCCATCCCATAGGATTTGGTGAAATCTCATTAGAGGGAGGAATTCTTGCAAGGGAAGGTGGATACTTGGCATACGGTTTCAAAACAGGAAAACTCATCAAGACAAAGGAGAAGATTTGGACAACAACGCTTTCCGAGCAGGCGTTAAGGAAATTCAGTGGTGCAGTTGAATTAAGGGCAAAGCCTGTTGAGTTTGGTGAGGTGCGAGGATACATAGCACCCGCTCATGCAGGAAGAGTGAAAGATATTTTTGACTACTTCTTTGCAGGAAAAGCAACAGTAGAGAGATTGAGAATGCTTGGTAAGGCGAGGAAGGCATCAGAATTGGAATTCAGACTAAATAGATGGATTGAGAGTTGGGGCAAGGATATCGCAGAGAAAGCAAGAAAGATGTGGGAAGAGGCACAGAGGCAGGGAAGAGTGAGAGTTGAACTTGGGGCATTTGAAAGAGGTATTGGTGTGAGAGAATTAATGAAGCCATCGTTTGCAATTGGAGGGAAATCAACTGCAATTTCAGCATCAGTATTTGCAGTGAAGTCGCCATTCATTTCCTCTTTCTATACAACATCACCAGCAGTAAGGAGTGTCTTCACCTCACTCTCAAGTGCTGTGAGGAGTTCTGGATTAGTGAGTGTGAGTAAAGGAGTAAGCAGAAGTGTTGCAAGTTCTATGGTATCAGTATCTCCAAGCACTTCAGTTTCACGCTCAACTTCTGTGAGCAAATCACTTGTGAGCAAATCAATATCTCCACTCACATCAATCTCCTCCTCTGTGTTTTCGGCATTCACTTCAACATCTTCAGTTGTCTCACAGATGTCAAAAGGGAGTATAAGCAAGAGTGAGTTCTCAAAGTTCTCAAGGAGTATGAGTAAGGCAAGTAGAGGAGGAAAAAGTATAAGTTCAGCATTCTTCTCTCACATATCAAGAGGAGAATATCCAAAGTGGAAAAAGAGAAAGAGGAAGGAACTTGAGTTCAGAAAGATGTTGGAGGAAGGAGTGGCAAACAAATTCCTCAAAATCACTCCAATTGCCTCTCCTGAAGAGTTATTGAAAGGAGTGTTGAGGAGGTGATGAAATGTGAAAGTGGAAATTCCTGATAGAGATGCTGTTGTGATGTATTTCGCCATTCTCCAAAACCTCTCACAACGACCTGACCTCACAGATTTAGAGAGGGAGGCACTTGACTTTGCTTCTTCCCTCCTATATCAAAGTATTTACAGCGAGGAAATATCAGAGGTTGGAGAGGAGGTAAAAGGTGTGAGAGAAGAGGGGAGAGAGGGAGATATGGAGAGTGTGAGAAGTGTGCATGAGTTGGCACAGGTGAGGAGGGCAAATGCTAAACAACAAAGGACAGGCAGGTGAAATTGCAGTATTTGTGATTTTGGTATTTATGATAGCATTTGCCTACATCTTCATCTCTCCAATTGTGCAGAATATCAAAGATGTCATTCCAATAGTAGCAGATGCAACATCATGGACAAATACACAGACACAAGCGATGAACTGGCTTTTCAGGACTTGGTATGCATTTCCCTTCTTTGCTTTTATCGCCTTGTTGGTATGGCTCATCAAAAGAGCAATTGAGAAGAGAAGTGGAGAGGTGGTGTGATGAATGAGTGATGGAGAAGGAATAGGAATGGGGACTGCAATCTTTGTTGTGATGCTGAATATTGTGTTTGCAATCATCTTCTTCTTCCTCATAGGTTCAGTGATGTGCGGAATTCTACCACCTCTCACAAATGTAGTTGGTGTTGATGAGACAACACCATTCGCACAAGCACTCACAGTTGTGCCAAATCTGGTAAATGTTTTCTTCTACCTTCCACTCATTTTCATTTTCACGATGTTCGTATGGCTGTTCAAGTATATCGTGAAGAGGCACAAATATACCTACTACCAGCAAGGAGGTGAGGAGGAAGAGTGGTAGTGGAGTTCAGAAACTTATCAAGATTTTGTAGCCTAATACTGTCCTTCCTTCTTCTCTCTTTACTGATTACTACTACACAAGGTGCTTCTGGATGGAACAGTAATCACTTTAAATCAACTATATGTGTGAATTGCAGTCCATCACCTCTCACAGATACTTTTCAAAACACATCACACTCGTCGCAACTTTGGTCAGGATACTGGTGGAAAAGTGATTTGGCAAGTCCAACAGATGGAACATACAATCCCGCTTTTCACTCTCATGAGTATAGTGATAGATATGTTATGGCTGTTGCATGTCCTTTTGCTCCACGTTGTGGTTCCGGACCTCATTCATATTATATGCACTGGCAAGTAACAAACAAGTATCCATTTTATAGCAACTATATTGCATTCACCCTCACCAAAGTAGGTATTCATGAAAATACTTATGGTGAGAAAATTACATTTAGGTTTTGGAATTCAACAGGTGACTTAATCTGTGAAACGGATAACTTGTGGGACTTGGCAAATCAGTATCACAATAATGATAGGTGGGAACTTGTAAAATCAGGCAGCACAATAGGATTGTATATAAACGGAACATATATGGGTAGTGTTGGAAGTTGCACAACCACAGAAGTTCCATGTTTCTTCTCCATTCATCTTCGTGCAGGCGGGTATTGGACTTTTGTATGTGATATTGATGATTTTACAACAGAAAAGAGGGGAGTGATTGGCACAATACCTCAATCATGGAAAATTGTTAGAAACTGGGATGACCCAGACGGTAGTGGTGTTTTTGACGATGCGAACAATCAAATATATCGTCATATCTTTCACACAACATATGCATGGGACAGAAAATCATCTGCCACCGAAATAGTTACAAAACATTTTACAACTGGTGAGATTGTGAATGTGACAAAACTATCAGGAAAGCCTGCTGACATAGTTGAATTCAATCTTACTGAAATGCTTTTCCATGAGGATGAGAAGGAGGATAGATACGGACTTTATGTTCAGGAACTCAAAGATGGAAGTAATGTATTGGCAAGAGATTTCTTTTTCTTCACATTTGCAACATCAGAAATATCCACAGGAGGAGCAATTTCATGGAGTGAAGATAGTTACGCAAGTAGTAGTATTGCAAAAGTTCATACAACTATTACAAATCCCGACTTTGCAAACTATGTGTATAAGGGTTATGTGTATGATGTGTATGGTAACAAAAAGGAGGAATGGACAGTATCAAGTGCTGATGAGTGGCATGAAGTTGATTTGAATGAATATGATGCTGGTGTGTATTATGCAATTCTCAAAATCAGAGACAAAAACACAGGATTTGAATGGGAGGAGGCGTGGGATGTAATGAGTGTGAGCGAGGAGGTGAGAATTGAGGGTGTGAGTTATGATGCAAAATCCGAGACAGTGCTTGGAGGAGTGTATGTGAATGCAATTCAGAACTATGAAGACCATATTACGACAACAAACACAACAACAGGTGAATACAACATCTCAAAATTGAGTGTTGATATTGAAATTCAGATGAATGCATCAAAAGCAAATTACACACACAATAACTTCTCATTCACACCACTTCAGAGTGGATTATATGAGATTAATCTATATCTACTTCCAGATACATCTCACATCAACATCACACCACCAGCAGTTGTTGGTATTGTAAGTGAATATCCATTTCACCAAGCAATTCCAAATGCAACTGTGAATATTTGGAAGGATGGATGGAATTCAACCACCACAACAAACAGTATGGGATATTTTGAGTTCATCCTTGATAACACAAGTATGAACACATCAACAATTGAGAATGAAACTTTCAACTCATCAGAGTATGACACTTGGGTGCAACTTGCAAATACTGGTATTGTTCCATATACAGAGAAGGTGACAAACACAACCGATGAAACTCCTTATGTGAGAGGAGTAGATTATGAGATGGACTATGTGAAGGGAAAGATTAAGGTGCTTTCAGGTGGAAGTATGCAAAACAATACACTCTACCACATAGATTATGAGAAGTATGATGCAACAACATTCTCTCTGAATGCAACAAAGGAAGGATATAGGGAAAGTGAGGTATATACATTCACAATAAATCCAACAGAAATCAAGTATGTGTATCCTCTATTGTATGGCTTATACAATCTTACAGTAAGGGCAAGAGATGCTGGAACACATGCAACAATTTTCAATTTCAAGGCAACTCTGAATGATGGAGAGCAGACAAAGGAAACATCATCGGGATGGCTGAATTTCACAGGAGTGGAGTATGGCATTCACAAGGTAGAAGTTGGTGCTGACGGCTATTATTCTGCAATTGAGTATGTGTATGTATATAGAGATGTGGAGAAGATTGTTTATCTGACACCACTTGAAACAGCAGGGGAGCAAGGAGTTGGTATCTCATATCCACCACACCAAGTTGAGTTTGCTTGTGTTGATATGTTTGGCAATCCTCTTGCAAATGTTTATGTGCAAGCAACGCCAATTTCAACAACAACAGGAGGTTGGGATTGGCTCTTGAATTTATTTGGAATAAAGAATAAGAGCATATCCTATTACACAAATCAAACTCTGAATGGCACTACTGACAGTAGAGGGGCAATAACCTTTGTGATGATGGAGAATGTGGAGTATGAGGTGAATTTCAGGAATGAGAGTTTAGGAATTAACAAGACAATCAGGATTTATCCAAAAGCAGACCATTACACAGTGATATTGACGCCAGTAACATCTTCAATTGTTTCATCAGAGGATTACATCACCTTCAATTTGAGTTATGAGATTATTGATGATGAAATCAATCTCTCGCTTGTGTATAATGATAGCCTCAATCAAACACAAAATCTCACCTTCTTTGTGTATAACTCCACCACTCTCCTCTGCTCACAGAATTTCACTAATGTCTCAAATTTGAGTGTGAGTTATACTGTGCCATACAAAGCAGGAGAAGAGTATATGTGGGGTTATTCTGCCTTTCACTCAAGATTTGGAGAGATGGGAAGGAGCAGAGTATTGAGAATTGCTTGGTTCTTGGATTTAGGCATCTCAAGAACATACTGCACATGGATTGCAATTGCCATCATTCTCTTTCTCACTGCTATGTTCTCCTTCACCACTGTGAAGTTTGGCTATATCACAGTTCCTGTTGTCTCACTGATTTTTGCATACATAGGATGGCTTCCGAACATGAGCATAATCATAATCGCTCTGTGTTTAGGAATTCTTGCATACATGAGCAAGAGAGAGAAGGAGGTGGGAGTTTGAATGAGAGCATATGATATTTTGCTCTTTCTGGTATGTCTGGAAGCAACAATTGGATTTGTCTCCTCCCTTCATGTTTTTCCAGTCAATTATGTAGATGCATCAGCAGTTCAAACACCAGCAGATTGGAATTTGCAAGAGGTAGAAAATCAAACAGCATCACAATCAATCTTTGACAAAGTTATGCTTGCAACTGATATGCTGTTCAAAGCACTCTCCATGTTCTTCAACATGCTCGTTGCAATTGTTGCCATCTACATTCCTCTGACAACAGTATTAGGAGTGCCTTCAGAGATTGCCTTACTGTTGCAAGGAGTTGTGTATGTGGTGTATGCATGGGCGATAATCCAATTCTTGAGTGGAAGAAGTGTGAAGTATATGGAGTGAGGGAAAATGGAAGAGAGAAGAAGGAAATGGTGGTGGAAAGGAATTTGCATTCTTGGACTTGCATTAGCATTCACTCTCCTCCTCACAACATCTCCAACAATTGCATGGTGGGATACTGATTGGAAGTATCGGAGAGCAATAACAATTCAGAGCGATAATACCTTAACTGACTATCAAATTCTTATTCAGTTGAACAGCACAAACTTTGACTTCTCCAAAGCCAATCCTGATGGCAGTGATATAAGATTTGTGGATGAGGATGATGCAACAAAGTTGAGTTACTGGATTGAAGAGTGGAATACTTCATCTCAAACCGCAAAGATTTGGGTGAAAGTGCCTTCAATTCCTACTGGTGAAAAGACAATCTACCTCTACTACAATAATTCAGATGCGGTAAGTGAGAGTAACTTATCACAAGTTTGTCCTGGTGGTATTCATGATGGATACTGTTGTGAGTTTTTTGATGATTTCAGTGACAACAATATTTCTGACTGGTCAACAAACATGTGGGGTAGTAGCAGTGGTGATGTTATAGCAGACAACTACCAAATGAGATTGCGAGTGTATAAATGCTATAATGTTGAGGCATATCATGATATTGGAGCATATACCTCAACAACTCTGGCTTTTGCTTATGATTGGAAAACCTATGCTGATGAATGGCCTGAAAGTGTTGGATGGAAAGTGTTGGAAGATGGTGAGGAAGTTGATAAAACAGTGATTAACGGAAGCAATCCTTCTGTTGGTAAAGGAGAGACAAGAACAGGAAGTGTTGAGGCAATTGCTAACATAACTAATGGGAATGTGACACTTCTCTTCTGTATTTATCAATCAGGTAGTTGTGCAAATAGTGACCATAAAAATACTTATCTCTGGGTTGATAATGTCAGAGTTCGTAAGTATGTATCTCCAGAGCCCATAACATTAGTAGGAGGAGAGGAGATGCCACCGCCAATTGAGGTTACATACATCTCTCCTTCAACATTACGAGTCAAACTCAACTTGATAGAGAAAAGTGGCTACATCCTTATAGGCACTTCACCAGACAAATTCGCTTATGCTTATGAATTTCATGGAAGTGGCACATACACACTCACAACAACCTTCCTCTTACAAAATGAGACCTACTACATCAAAGCATGTGATATTGATGGAAACTGCACAGATGTCATGGAATTTGTTTGTAGTAAGGAAACAGAATTAGAGAAAAAGAACTTCACAGCACCATTCAACAACCTCATGCAAGGCGGAAATCTTCTGAACATCTCAAAGTTGGGAGAAACAATTCCAAGCGTTTACACTTCTCTCTTAACAGACATGTTTTGGGCGATGTTTTTCGGTGGTATCTTCCTTGCATACTGGATTAGGCAGGAGGATGTGATGCTTCCGTCAATCGTGGGAATGATTGGTGGTGTTGCGATGATTGGATTACTTCCACCTTCGGCACAGCATATCGCATACATTTTGTTAGTGATTTCAATTGCAGGCACTCTCTACACAATCATTAAGGCGAGGAGGTGATGACATGAGGAGAATTGTATTGATGCTTGCATTTGCATTCCTTCTGTTTGGCATAGGTGGATGTGAGGCAGGCAGTATCACCTATGATAGTGGTAGCAATACCATCAAAGTAGTAGGATTTAGTGAGAGTTCTCCATGCACATTTGAGGATATTTATCAGGCAGATGTTGCAAACGGATGGGGGGTGGTGAGTAAGCAAGGTGATAATCAATATGAATTCAGATGCAAATTGCAAATTGGCGATGGAACTAATGAAACTTGGCTTGTTGATGCTAACAAAATGATTTCGCATACAATTAATGATGATTTCATTTACATTCCAGAACATGGACATTTCAGATGTGGAGTGATAGTTGATGAAATAAACAGAACGACAAAAGATGGATGCTATATTTACACAAACTCATCAAGTAAGTATATCATAGAATTTGAAAGAGTTAGCACACTTGAACTATATTCAACTACTATTTCAGCAGAGAGTAGAACAACAATTAAATCAACATATGGAGAGGGTGAGTATAGAATTTGGAATTGTAATATCATACATACAGGAATTTCTATTACTGGCACTCCTCCAGATGTTGATTTTTATAGAACAAATTGGCAATCAAGTCAGGTAGGACCATCCTTTGCAACAACTAATGCAAATGATATACTAATATCTGATTGCACTTATGGAACTATTTGGTTCTCTATATCATCTCCTGTCACAATCAAAAATTACAGAATGATTGGGGAAACATACAGTTTCTATTGCTATCAATTTCATGCAGATTTGTATGCGATAAATACTGATTGCAAATGGAAGATTGCGTGGCTTTCTTCTTCTGGAAAAATCTACCGCCAATACACATTCACTCTGAAAGTTGTAGATGGAGAGGGAAATCCAATCAGTGGTGCAAAAGTGAGTGTATATAACAGGAGTGGATGCCTTGAATTTGAAGATACAACAGATGCAAATGGAAGAATTTCAACACATATCATAACGAGAGGTTACTACGACCAAGCACATGGAAGCACTTTAGTGGATTTCTCACCACATACACTTGTTATTGAGAGGGAAGGATATGAGACATACAAAACGCAATTCACACCAACAAAAGCAATAGAGGCAATTGATTGGCAAATCTCACTCAAGAAGGTGGTGTATGTTATTGAGATGGTGGAGGAAGGTAGAAAAGGAGAGAGTGACATAGGAGAGGGACTTGTGCTTGGCTTCGGATTTGGAATTGCATTACTTGCAATTGCATTCTTTGTGGTAAAGGGAGGTGGTAGAGAATGAAAAAAGTGATTTTGCTGCTTCTTTTCAGCATTCTGGTAATACCACCAACACAAGCAATCATTATTGAGCATGAATTAGGCTCTACCTATATTTTATGGAAATGGAATTGCACTAATCCAAACACAACTGTGAATGTGAGTGTAGATGGCGAGACGGTTATGACAAATGCATCTTGCATAGGTGAGTATCTGTTGAGCAATATCAACGAGAACGAGATGCACATGATAAAGGTGGTGAATACCTCAAATGAGAGTGATTATGCAGTAGATATTGCACAGACACTTCCACCATTCTCATTCTTCATGATACTTCTCCTCATCACCTTTTCGCTACTAATGATTGTCTTTGCAACAACATCCACAACAAGAGTTATTACATCAATCTTCACCCTCCTCTTCACAGGTTTCACATACAAATACTCCATATATTATGCATCACCACTCTCCTACCTCTTGTTGTTTGCATTCTTCTTCACTTTTGCACTGATGTTGGTGGAAGTGTTGAGAATGCTCACATCAACAATCAGAAAGAGACCAAAGTGGGAAGAAGATTTCTGGAGTGAGTGGAGAGAAGGGGGTGGTGGAATATGAAGGGAATTGGCTTTGTTTCCGCAGTTCTGATTTTGATGTTTGTAGTGGTGGGAGTGTTTACGCTCTCAATAGCATGGAGTGAAATTCCAGTAGAGCCACAAGCAAACACTTCAATTGCAACAACATCAAACATCATTCCTACACTCACCTCATTTCTACCATACCTTGCGTTAGTGGTGATACTGGCGATGGCTATTGGAGTTTTCTTATCACTGGTGAGGGAAAGATGAAAAAGGAGGATGTGGTAACGACAATAGCACTGACACTTGCATTTATCATAGGTTTCAAGAGCATCATGCTCTTTCTGCAATACTCCTTCAGAAGTGCAATCATTCTTCTTATTCTCTCCTTCTCCTGTGCTGGTATTGCATTTCTTGAAAGAGAGCAAAAAGTGATTAGTGGAGGTGATGTGAATGGGTGAAGAGAAGAGAATTGAAGAGGAAGTGAAGGAGGTATTGGAACGATTGAGAGTGCCATACTCGGTGGAAATCGTGATTGTAGACGACAAGAGTGGGAAAGTTGTATTCAGATGGAGAAGAGGCAGAGGTAATCTTGTGAAAGGCATGCAGAAAACAATTGAAGTATTGGACAGAAAGATGGGAATTCCTGTGAAAGATTTGCTGAAGTAATTGTGCGATGAAGGAAGTTTGATATTTCAACCTTTGACGAAAATATTATTAATAATAAGCGTGAAAGGGTGTGAGAGGAGAGATGGCTGTGAAAAAGAAGGTGAGATGTCGGTTCTGCGGATATGAGTGGTATGCAAGAGTAGAGCATCCGAAGGAATGTCCTCTGTGCAAGCGTTATCTCATCTCATCAAAATCAAAGTCCAGCACAAATGCTGGCAGAAGGAAAAGGAGAAAAAGGAGGTGATATGAAATGGCAAGAAGGAGGAGAAAGAGTGGAAGGAGAACAAAAATGAGTGAGATAATGAGTAAAGTGGCAAGAGGAGTGCGACTAACACGAAAGGAGCGTGAGTATCTCAAGAGAAGGAGGTGATTTCAGTGGGAAGAACAAAATGTCCTGTCTTGCAGAAGGGAAAGCATCACATCTATGGTGCAGTGAGAGGAGTGAGTGATATAAGAGCAATTAACTGCTATATTAGGGAGCAAATAAGGAAGGCAAGAAGTAGAAGTAAAATCACTGAACTTGTGCGTCGCTCTCTCTACCTATACACGCTGACATATGCACCTGCATGGAAAAAGGCGTTTGAAGGAAAGATTAGGAGAATGAGAGAAGTTGCAAAGGAAGAGTATGCAAAAACTGCAAGAACTGCAAACAAGCAGTTGGACAAACTTGGAATTGGTGGAAAAAGATATGATGAGAAGATTGGATGAAGTATGGCAACAACAAAAGAAGGATTGAGGATTTCAGCACGAGAACTTGGTGTGAGACATGGAAAGCAACTAATAAAGAAACTCACAAGAGCAGAGTTAGAGAGAATTGCAAGGAGAAAGCCGTTGAATGCATATGAGGAGGTAAAAATCAAAGTAATCAAAGAGTTTCTGGAAAAGGAGGAAAAGAAGAAGAGCAAAAAGAGGGAAGAAAGAAAATCAACAAAGAGGAAAAGAGGAAGAACAGTAAAAGTAAAAAGACATCAAACAGGAAGGAGTAAGAACCTCTCACGAGACAAGAAACTGAAGGCACTGCCACCTGGGAAAAGGATAAGTGCATCTGGAAAAGTGTATTATGAGTATCGTCAAAACAGAAGTGATTTGAGAGGAGGAATATAATGTGTGTGTGAGAGGTGAATGTTTTTATGGTGAGAAGAAGTGTGAGAAGTAAAAAGACAGGAAGCAAAAGAAGGAAAAGCAAGAAAGAAGGATATATGGTAGTGTTAAGTGGCAGAAACATGTTTCCTGGTGAAATCTTCCCAACAGAGAAGGATGCAAGGCTTGCAATTGCCTATGCCATCAGAGGAGCAGATAATATTAACACAGCAATTAGATATACAAAGGCAGTAGTAAAGAAGGTGAATAAAGAGCCAACAGTGTCAAGAAAAATTTAGTGGAGGTGATATAAAGTGACAGGAATTGATATTGACAAACTCCTTACAGATGAAGAGATGAGGAAGAAGTTGAATGAGCGAGCAAGGAAAAGAGCAGAGGAATGGTCAAAACACCTGAAATGTATAAGTGAGAACTACCGCAACTATCTCAAGAAGATTGCAAGAGGTGAAATTGAACTATGGTAAATTTGGAGGAGAAGGCAAGTCAGGGTTGGACATCACTCGGAAGGTTGCTTGCACAAGGACTGAAGAAGTTGGAAGAGAAGAGAAAGGAGAAGCAGAAGCAAAAAGAGCAAAAGGAGAAGGAGGCAGAGGAGCGTAAAGAGAAAGAGGAAAAGAAAGAGAGTGGAGGAAAGAGAGGAAGGAAGCAGACATCCACATCAAAGTCAAAAAGAAGAAAGAAAGGAGGTGGAAAGAAGAAACAATCTCAAAAGCATAAAGCATCAAAAAAGAAGGGAGGTAAGAAGAGAGGTGGTAATAAAAGAAGGAAAAGGAGGTGATGTAAATGGTGAGAAAGAGAAGTAGAGTTAGGTGTAAATCTGGACCAAAGAAGTTGGGAGTGCGAGGACCAACATTCAGAGCACTGAAGTTTGAGTTGCCACCAAAAGGAGCAAGGCTTGTCAGTCATGACTACCTCCGAAGAAATGGAACAGTAGCATCATCACCCAGAGACCCTGATGCATGTATGACACGATGGATATACAAGAAGGGAGACAAGTTCTACACAATCATAGTGGATGGTATAGTGTTGGGTCGTTTCAGTGCATCAGACTGGAGAGAAGGAAGAGCAATACGAGTAGTGAAATAGAAGGAGATGATGCAAAATGACACTGAAATACCGTCCAACAACTGCCAAATACAGAGGCAAGACAAAAACCCTCTACATCTACTATGAGAGCAGAGATAGAGTGAGAGGTGGAAAGGTGCGGTGGAAGCCACATGTGAAGAGAGTGTATGTGAGTGGAACAGTAGTAAGAGTGGAGCGAGGCACATTCACAAACAGATATGGAAGGAGAGTGCATGGACTAAAGATTGTCTATGAAAATCCACGCAGAGCATTTATTGCAGAGAGGAGAGGAAAGAGGTATAAGGTGAGGAGAGCAATAGTGGAAGTGACAAAGGTTGTGGAACTTCCAAGTGATGCAAGGAATGTGAGAATTCACACAAGGAAGAGTGAAGTGGAGCCAACTTTGATGAATGTGCTGTGAGGAGAGGTGAGTAAAATAATGTCAACAAAGAAAAGCAAAGACCTACTCGGCAAACTAATGGGTAAAATCGCAAAAGGCAAGAAACTCACAAAGAGGGAGCGTGAGTTGCTGTCAGTTGCAATAGATGCATCAAAGAAGGCAAAGAGCGAAAGAGGGAGGAAGAGGAGCAGAAGAA
>Ga0190367_1001556_pt1 | contig 13010 bp, 15 predicted proteins | sample 4872181011_MG_FD_171838 | JGI IMG/M metagenome (GOLD analysis project Ga0190367, IMG submission 171838) | Hydrothermal vent microbial mat bacterial communities from Southern Trench, Guaymas Basin, Mexico - 4872-18-10-11_MG | ecosystem: Environmental > Aquatic > Marine > Hydrothermal vents >...
TTGTTGAAGACATAAGAAAAATAAACAAATGTTACTTCAACGGAGGAGCAGTTGTATTGATTGGAGAAACGATGCCAGAGTTTGGTGGGAGTCTTTACTCGCATGTAATTGGAATGAGAAATACAAGAGTTCCAAGGACATCGCCAGAAAAACTCAAGAGATACGCTGAAGCTATGCTCAAATCGTTCAAAGAGTTTAACGTATTAGCTTGTCACGACGTTGCTGAAGGAGGTATTGCCGTAGCTATTGCGGAGATGTGCTTTGGAAACGGAATAGGATTTAAGGCTTCAAGTCCAATGGATTTCATAAAGCTATTCTCAGAATCGAACACGAGATGGATTGTAGAAGTTAAAGAAAGAGATGCTGAAAAATACGTTGAATACTTCAAGGAAATTGGATTAAAAGCAGAACTAATTGGATACAGTGAAGGAGATTACATAGACTTCGGTAGTTTCAAAGTTGAGCTTGTAAAAGCCGAAGATGCTTGGAGAAATGGATTGAATAAGTATTTTGCATGAATTATACACCTTTTTTAAACAATAGAAAATTGCATAGTTTACACACGTTAAAGCCGGGATAAGTTTCTCCAGTTCTTGGAAAGCTTGCACCACCGTATTTGGCAGTTCTTTCGAGAAGTCTCACTATCATCGCTTTAAAGTGTTCCCATGGTATAAACACATTTATTTCCCCTTGTTCAGTTTTTCCAGCTGTATAGCTACTGCTACACATCGGAACGATATTTATCGTCTTGTTGTTGTAAGTCCAAACTATCCCAGCACATACTGCTGAATTCATAAGCAGATTAGGCTGAATTGGATGAACATCCATAGCTGAAGCGTAATCGTTGTATAAATGATAACTCTGCAAGACATCGCATATTATGTGTATTACATCTGGCTCGTACTTCGCTTTGTGTAATGGGGCAGTAGCAAATGCAAGCGGTGCTTTAGGTAATCTTGGCTTAATTTTAACAAATCTCTCAGCCTGCTCCCAATTTCTTGTATACTTTAAATGACTTCTGATCTCTTGCTCATCGAGTTCCTTCCATCTAAACAGATATCTGGCATTACTACACCCTAGAGTTCTCTTATCTCCAAGCAAGACATCTCCCCTCTGTCTTGAAGCCGCTGAGAAATGACAGAATGTGAGGGGATTACATGCAATTAGGTATTTGTGCTTAGCTTTGAAATCCACTAATTCGTCCTCATCGAAGAAGAACTTCACAGCAACTGGATAATACTTCATCTTCAACAGGTTTCTCAGTATGAAAACCATGTCAGCTTTGTTTAATCCCATTGTCTCCTCTTTTTTAAGCATAAGTTCTGAAAATTTCTTGTCATCAAGTAACAACTCACAATCTATTACTTTCACCTCTTGCATAGCTTAGTATCGCTTAATAACATACTTATATGTTTCGAATTTTATCAAACATATTCCTAAAAATTTGAAACATTCAGAGAATTAACTATTTATATATAATATCAAATTCATTGAATTCGAACTAAAATCAGTTCAAATCTTTGCACTGTTCAGCAAATGCCTCAAACAACTGCTTACCCTTTGTTATTATGAACTCTGCATATTCTTTCATTTTCTTACTCTCCATTGCAAGCTTAGTTGTAACGAAATATATCTTCCTATCACCTCTAAATCCCTTGATATCTCTTATCTTTATTAATCCCACTTCACACGCTTTACACGCAGCTATGTACGACGTAATCGCAACACCCATCCCACTGCTAACTCCATGAATCTGAGAAAACAGATCACTTACGACGTATGCTACGTTTAAATCGTCGTAGTTAACGCCACTTCTCGCTAGTGCTTTTTTCAAACTTGTAGTAATCCCGTAATCTTCTGTTAATACTATCATTGGCTCGTCTATTACGTCTTTAAGGGTTACAACGTCCTTAGTTGCAAGTGGGTGGTTTATGGGAGTTATCAAAACGAGTTTATCTTGCCCGATTTCTTCTATGTAGAGCTTTTCAGAGCCTATGTATTCATCAAGTATATCACCAACGATTGCAAAATCGTATTTACCCTTTAAAACTCCGTATATACATCTGTGGGCACCTATGAGTTCAACTTTTATATCTGTTTCGGGGTATTTAGCTTTTAAAAGCGTTTGGATGTTGTGTACAATGTTTATACCAACCATACCAGATGCTATCGATATCCTCTCACCCCTTATGTTTGTTATCAACCTCCTAGCCTCTTCGATACTGTTTAGAATTGTTTCGATATTTTTTAAAGCAATCTTTCCCTCCTCAGTGAGCGTGACACCGTTTGAATTCTTTTTGAGTAGTTTAGCTCCGTAAAATCTTTCAACGGAGTTTATTTGAAAACTAACAGAACTTATAGACATCCCAAGGCTTTTAGCAGCCTTCTTTAAACTTCCCTGTTTGACAACTTCAACAAACGTCTTCATAAAATCTATCCTAACCATATTCAAAATTTTAGCAATTACTGTTTAAAAATATTTGTCGAATTTTGTTTAAATATTCAAAACACGTGACAATTGAATCTTTTAAGCTTTTTGTTAAGATTTGTCGAGATTAGAAAGGTTTATTACATTGCGATCAAGCGTAGGACATGGAATTTAGAGTTGGTGAAGCGTTAATAGGAGAGGGTTATGAAGTAGCTCACGTTGATTTGATAATTGGAACAAAAGACAGCCCAGCGGGTATAGCGTTCGCAAACGCTTTAGCCAATCTGTCAGCTGGACACACACCACTTTTAGCAGTCCTAAGACCAAATCTGATAACGAAACCTCCAGCTGTAATAATTCCAAAGGTGACGATTAGGGATATGGAGCAAGCTGAACTAATATTTGGCCCAGCACAGGCAGCTGTTGCTAAAGCTATAGCTGATGCCGTTGAGGAGGGCATAATTCCAAGGGAAAAGGTTGAAGATTATGTAATAATTGCAAGTGTATTTATACATCCAAAAGCTAAAGACAAACATAAAATTTACTACTACAACTACGGTGCAACAAAACTCGCTCTGAAAAGAGCTATGCAGAACTTCCCAGACGTCGAAACGGTTTTGTATGAAAAGGATAGAAGTTTTCATCCATTAGTCGGTAGAAAACTCACGAAACTCTGGGATCCACCCTATCTACAGATAGCTTTCGATTTAACAAGCTTAGAAGAGACAATTTCTGTTTTAAAGCAAATTCCTGAGAGTGATCACATAGTATTCGAAGTTGGAACTCCATTGGTTAAGAGGTATGGATGTGAAGTTGTGTTAAAGCTTAGGGAGGTAAAGCCTGACTCATTCTTTGTCGTGGATTTGAAAACACTTGATGTAGGTAACTTAGAAGTTAGAATGGCGGCAGATGCTACAGCCAATGCAGTCGTAATATCTGGATTGGCTCCTATAAAAACCATAGTTAAGGGAATTCAAGAAGCCGAGAAAACTGGAATTCTTGCATACGTAGACATGTTAAACGTTGAAAATCCAATCGAAAGGCTCAGAAAGATTAGAGATGCTGGAGTAATGCCAAACGTAGTTGAATTGCACAGACCAATAGACAGCGAATCAGAAACACCACCTTGGAGTCTTGCAAGAGATGTGAAGAAGGAGTTTAAAGTTTTAGTTGCTGTAGCTGGTGGAATAAGACCTGAAATCGTTAACGAGGTAATAGAAGCTGGAGCAGACATAATAATCGTTGGAAGAGCTATAACTAAGGCAAGAGATATTGAAGGAGCTGTTAGGAGGTTTACAAGGTATATGAAGCCGGACACGGATCAGTTTAGAATAATGACAGATTTCTAAATATACCGAATCGTTCCTCAGTTTTTATGAAGGAATGTCTAAATTTGTTGTTTGAGAGGGTATCCATTAGGAAGTTTCAGAGCAAAGATATAGACGATGAAACGATAAAACTGATTCTAAAAGCTGGAAATGCTGCACCATCAGCTGGAAATTTGCAAGCGAGGGATTTCATAGTTGTTAAAAATAGGGAGACTAAGCTAAAGCTTGCAAGAGCAGCATTAAACCAGATGTTTATCGCTGAAGCTCCAGTTGTAATAGTAGTGTGTGCAAACTATCCGAGATCTATGAGGGTTTATGGGGAAAGAGGAAGGCTTTACGCAGAGCAAGATGCCACTGCAGCAGTGGAAAACATACTATTGGCTGTAACTGCTTTAGGCTTAGGAGCCGTTTGGGTTGGAGCATTTTATGAGGATGTGGTATCTGAAATACTTGGAATACCGGATTATGCAAGGCCCATTGCAATAATTCCCATTGGGTATCCAGCTGAAAAGCCGAGGAGGAGAGAGAGATACCCGATTGAAATGCTAACGCATTACGAGAGGTGGTAAGAGTTTAAATGTGTGAAGAGTTCACATCTCAAGTAGAATAACTCTGCTTTTAAAGTCTTTCATAATTTATAACTTATAAGTTAAATACAAATGCAAAAGCCTTAAGTGATGATGTCAAAAGCCAAAATCCTATCGATTTTAATTTTTCTATCGATTTGGTATTTAATTTCAAATCTTGTAAGACTTCCACATCCTCACGAAGTCCTATTAAAGTTTTTAGAGATTTCGATAAATTCTGAGCCTGTTTTGGGAAAAACGCTTATCCAGCATGCCATAGCAAGTATTTCGAGAGTTTTAATAGCGTCAACTCTTGCGTTCTCAGTTGCAATACCACTTGCAATTCTATGCGGATGGTTTAGAGTTTTCAGAGATATAATCACACCAATAGTTGAAATACTTCGCCCAATCCCTCCAATAGCTTGGATTCCTTTAGCTTATGTTGTATTTGCACCCTTACCAAATACAGTCTCAATTTCCCAGCTTTTCATTGTCTTCATAGGTTCTTTCTTCCCGTGCTTTATATCGGTATTCGATTACGTAAGGAATACACCAAAAGAACTGATAGAGATGGCAAGGGTTTTTGGGGCTAAAGATTTAGATGTTTTGAGGTATGTAGTAATCCCACATTCTGTTCAAGGGATTTTGACCGGGATTAGAATAGGTATAGGAGTTGGATGGATGTGCATAATAGCAGCTGAAATGCTTGCTACTTCGGGTGAGGGTTTGGGGTATTTTGTGATGGTGATGTATGAAGTAGGTGGTAGAGTTTCCGAGATTATATGTGGTATTGCATTAATAGGATTGATAGGATATACAATGAACTACGTATTGCTAAAAATCGAGGGGATGGTACCGTGGCGTTAATCGTTAGAGATGTTAGGAAATCGTATGGAAATCTTAGGGTTTTGGATGGAATAAGCTTCAAAGCAAAGGACAACGAATTCGTATGTGTAATTGGCAGAAGTGGATGTGGTAAAACAACTCTTCTCAAGATAATAGCCGGAATAGAAAAGGCTGATTACGGTGAGGTTAAATTCAATGGGAGAATTGGGTTTGTGTTTCAGGAAGACAGACTTTTACCTTGGAGAACCGCTTTGAGAAACGTAAGCTTTGGCTTAGAGTTAATGGGAATTAGGGATTATAAGAGGGCTAAGAGACTTCTTGAACTTGTAGGTTTGAAGGGTTTCGAAGACTACTATCCAAAACAGCTTAGCACAGGAATGAGACAGAGAGTAGCTTTTGCAAGGGCCTTGGCAATCGATCCAGATATACTGCTGATGGATGAGCCATTCGCGAATTTAGATGCACAAACGAGAGAGGAAATGCAAGAGGAACTTCTTAAAATAGTCGAAAACAAAACAGTTGTTTTTGTAACGCATAGCATAGACGAAGCTATTTACTTGGCTGATAGAGTTGTAGTTTTAAGTCCAAGACCTGCAAGAGTTGTTAAAATCGTCGAGATAGATTTGGAGAAACCAAGAGATAGGAATTCCAGTGAATTCTTAGAAATCAAAAGAAATATCAGCCTTTTGTTATCAAATCGGGCTTAATTTCAGCTCTTATAACCTCTGGAATCTTTCCAGCGAATGCAAATACGTTGCCTTTTGCGACGAAAAATCCATCTGCGTAATCCCTGAATTCAATCCAAAAATCTTCGACAACTCTTTTAACGTCTTCTGCACTGAAATCCTCTTTTATCTTGTTACATAAAGCAGTTGCCAAAGCATCTGCTATACTTGCATCTTCTGCAAATACAGTTACAGCATCTGCGTAACCAAAGCTTACAGAATGTCCTATCTTTCCACTTGAAGTGCACACAGCGTATATATGCTTTGGCTTTATTTTAAAAGCTATGTTTGCAGGATAAACTCCTACAACTATCTCTCTGCTTGAATGTATAGCTATATCTCCACCGTTGTCAACTATTGCGATTTTTGCCCCGTTTTCTATCATCTTCTCAACTGCATAAGCCGCAATAGTTCCAGCAACAGCTGCCATTGGGCCAACTCTTGCAATCTTTGAAGCTTTACACATCCTACCCACTACCTCTCCATCGCAATCCATTGGCTCGTAAGAAATCAAGAAATATGGATCTAGTTTTATATATCTCTCTATTTCACTCCTAGCTTCGAGTATAGCTTCAACTGCCACCTTGAAGTGTTCCTCACTCTCAGTTATAACCGTAACAATCGTCTCCTTATATCTAAACCTAAACCTCTTCATAACCCTATAAGCCTTCTAAACTCAGAAATCGAAAGACTAACGCTCCTCTTACTCTCTATTGATATCACTTTTGGTAGTAGCTTCAAAGCAGACAACTTCTTGTTGTTCATGTAGTAATCCACAAACCTCTGCTCGATTTCTATCCACTCCAGCTCCTTTAGTATTCTTTCCTCATACCTTTTCAGCTCGTCTTTGATTATGCATTCATATAGGATCTTCGCGGATTGCAAAGCTGGAACGTTTCCTTCGCCAGCACCGCTGACACATCCAATCGCTTCACCTACTCCAACTATATTGCCATAGATGAATGGCTTACACTTAGAAGGCTGTAGAATTCTAACCTTCGATACGCATTTACATTCGTGATCGCTATTCTTAAATCCGTATCTCTCCCTCAACTTTTGAATGAGCTCAAAGCACTTCTCTAAGCTGAATTCACCTGCACCTATATGCCACTTTCCATTGCCCAACGGAAAAGCCCATGCGTAACCCGTTTTTGTGAGATGTATGTATATATTCTCATCCATCTCATGCCTTTCAAGCGTTTGAAAAGTCGGCAATACCCTATCGTTTTCTATTGGAGGAAGGTATGCCCTCGCAACTCCTGTAGCATCTATTACAACATCTGCATTCGAAATCTCACCGAACTCTATATCTTGCCATAAGTCTTCGAGTAGTTTCTTCTTGTCAAATATCACCACGTTTTTGTTCTTTAGGTAAACCCCGTTTATCACTGAGTACTTCGGCTTAAGTAAGAAGTATTCGTCTAAATCGATTCCTATCCCTTTGTACAGCTCTTTTGCCTCTTTATAAGCTATACCCCATGCACATCTACAATCTGGATTTTCCCTCTTATCGAAAACTTCAACCTCAAAGTCATCTTTAAGTAGATGGTACAGAAAAGTCCCAGCAACTCCAGCACCGTATATTTGAATTCTCATAAAGCTTAGTAACCTCAAAGTTATAAAAATATAAGAATTCAGATTTAAGGATGACACACGTTCAAATCTCAGAAGTAGAGTCTGAGATATATGAAATTGCGATTAGGGGAAACTCATTGGAATTCAATAAGAATTCGAATAAGATTACGGCTGTAAGAGTTGCAGATAAGTCTTGGGGGATTGTTTCAAGTAATCGAAGTGATAGGCGAGAACTAATAAAGAAGGCAATTGAAATCGCAAGTAAAAAAGGAGATGGAGTAAAGCTTGCTGAAGCTAAGCTCGCAAGTGGGGATTTCAAGTTTAAAAGGGGACATTTCGATGAAGATGATGCAATAGAACTCGTTTTGGACATCGAAAGGTGTTTAGAGGGCTTTGTTGAAGTAATACTAACGTATGAAAGAGTTACGAGGAAAATAGAGACGAATGATGGAGCTAATGCTGTAGAAAAGAAGGAATTAACAGATTTGAACTTAAGCGTCCTGTCGAGAGGCGTAGCATCTGTTCACATAGGTGGAGTAGGTGGATTAGAAGTTATCGAGGATAGGTTTGAATTCGTTATTAGTGAGGTATCGAATAGAGCTAAAAACTTGAGGAAAGCAAGACTCCTAAATCCGCTTATGAGGGGTATGAAGACAGATGTTATACTTACAAAGGAGTGTGCATGTGCATTCGTTCACGAAGTTGTTCACAACCTTGAAGCAGATGTACACAATCCAATCGAAGACGGATTTGAGATAACAGTCTACGATAGGCCATTAAATGGTTTCGGAAGTTATCACTTCGACGATGAAGGTGTATTAGCTTGTGAAAAATGCCTGATTGAAGATGGAGTGGTTAAGAATCTTTTGCATACGAGGGAAACAGCTTTTAAGTTTAAGTCAATACCAATGGGGAATGGGAGAGGATTGTATACGATACCCAAGGCTTTTCAAAGCAATTTATACGTAGAAAAAGGGAGTTGGAAGCTTGATGAGATGATAGAAGAGACAAGAGAGGGTTTTTTAGTTGAAGGATTGGTAAAGGCTGAGATTCAAGGGGATACAATTTACATATATCCGGAGATTTGTTGGTATGTTAAGAGGGAAATCGTTTGTCCTGTCATTGTTAACGCTGTAAAAATTCCAGTGAAGAATGCGTTAAAAAGGATTAAGGGGGATTGGAAGAGAACAATTCGAAAGGATTTGCTATGAAAAGGGATTTAATATCTCAGAGAGAAGTCCACCGATAGTAGTTGAAGCTATGATTATATAAAATAATTTTTAAGAATGAAATTTAATGAATAAATATAAACAATTTGTTTACTATTGGGGACTAGATTATTAATTAGTTATTTTATGAAGTTATATAATAATATATTAATTTTATGTTATAATATTATTAATTTTGCGAATTTGTTAATATTTGATCCAACTAGGACGTTTTCCTCGCAATCAATAATTAGACATCTTAACAATAGCCTTTACACCACTTCTCCTTTCGAATTCTGCAAGTACTTCAAGATTTTTTGGATTTACAGCTTTTGATATGTCGTTGAAAATCTTTTCAACCACTGCTTCGTGATGCATAGCCTTATCTTTAAATCCTTTAAAGTAGTTGTCAAGCGATTCGTATTCTATCAGTTTATCCCTTGGCTTATATCTTATTTTTATAACTGCGTAATCCCTCTCTCCAGTAACAGGGCATATGCATGTGAAGTTCTCATATGTAAGCACCATTTCGTGATCCCTGTATACGTTTGGAATAGTTCTAATCTCCTTTGATTCAATAGACTTCAGAGCTTCAATTAGTTCCTCTTCACTTTTAACTACGACTTCTGAAAAATAAACGGGCCATGGAGATTTTAGTCTTTCTGGACAGAATACTACTACGGGTTTACCCTTTAGAGAGGATACAACTACTTCAGCCATTGCACCAAAACTGGGATTTTTTGCAATTAAAACGATTACATCTGCTTCTCTGCAGAAATCTAAATCTCTTCTAACGATTTCACTGCACAATTCTCTTTTATCTCTGAAATCCTCGATATGCGTATAATTGTACAACAACTGATCTAAGACTTCAAAACCCCTTTTCCTTAAAATCTCTTGTACCCTCTTTATCTCCTCAATTCCCCCGTATCCGATTGATCCACATACGAATACTTTCATCGAATCGTGTTGAGAAAAAGTATAATTAACGTAACGTTAGGAATAGTTAAATATGGTAAAGAGAGCAAAACTTGTTAACGATGTAGTTGAACTTGTCCCAATATTTCAGCTGTTGTCTACGGAAACTTACAAAAACGTTTACAACGCTTTGCTAAACGGTTGGTATACAATGAACGAATTGAAAGAGAAGTTTGGTGAAGGATTTGAAGAGGCTTTGAAGATTTTAAAACATGCCGGAATGCTTGAAGTCAAGTGGAGGATGCCAAGTGATCCAGCCGGTAAGCCTGAAAAGGAATACCACGTGAGTTATACACATGTAAGTGCAAACTTCTACGTTTCCCTAAAGGATTTGAACACAGTTCTCGAAGTGATCTTTATGCCAGACGACGAATTCGAGAACTACGTTGAGATGATTGAAAGGGAGGTGAAATCAGGTAGAATGAGTGTTACACACATATGTAAGAGTTTAAATTTAGATCCACTATTCGTTAGAGCTGTAGCAAAGAAATCTTTGAAGTTAAACCTCAAAGGTCAATTGATAGAGCTTGCAAAAGAAGAGGAAATTTAATAAACTATTTTTATTTTAATATCTTGTTTTATATTATCCCAATTTCATAAACTCTGCTAAAAACGTTAAAATCGAAGATAAAACTTTATGACATGGTAACTATAAGGGAAATCCTGAACAAATTCAAATGGCACCCGGATTACGACTTCAAGAAAGTAACTGTGGTTTACATAGATAGACCGAGGGGATACTCAGAGGTTAGTGGTGAGGAGATTGAGGAGATAGGACACAAGTTCATATACCTCACATCTGGCTTAGCAATACCGCAGCACAGAATAGTTGAAATAAGGTATGGCGGAGAAGTTGTATGGCGGAAGTGATAGGTGTTGTGCACTTAAAACCCCTTCCCGGCTCTCCGAATTACACATCGTTTGACGATGTGATAGAATCGGCTTTAAGAGATGCAAGGGCATTAGAGGATGGAGGAGTAGATGCAGTGATAATAGAGAACTATGGAGATAAGCCGTTTTTAAAAGAAGTCGGTAAGGAAGTAGTTGCATGCATGACAGCTATAGCTTTAGAGGTTAAGAGGGAGATATCCCTTCCAATAGGAATAAACGTGCTGAGAAACGATGCGATTGCATCTTTATCGATTGCAAAAGCCGTAAAAGCTGATTTTATAAGAGTAAACCAGCTCTTCTTTCCATGTTTAGCACCTGAGGGGTTTATAGAGGGAAAAGCAGCAGAGATCATGAGATTTAAAAGATTAATAGACTGCAATGCAATGGTATTCGCAGATGTAAACGTTAAGCACGCTGTGCATCTCGCGAAATTAGAGGATTACGTTTTAAACGTGGAGAGGAGTCTAGCAGATGCAATCGTATTGACCGGAAAGGTTACTGGAGCCGAAATCAACTTAGAAGAACTTAAATACGTTAGAAAAGTTGCAGATATGCCTATAATCGTTGGAAGTGGTGTAACTGCTGAAAACGTAGCAAAGGTTATCGAGTTCTGCGATGGAGTCATAGTGGGAACATACTTCAAGAGAAATGGGGTAATAGACGTTGAGAAGGTTAAAAAGCTCGTAAGAGTTGTAAGGGTTTATACGAGATGATAGTATTCAAGGGAAAGCACTCTGAAGTATACGTATTTGGCAGATACGCTGTTAAGGTTTTTAAAAGGGATTTCATTTACAACTTCAAAAAGGAAGTAAAGTTTTTAACGATACTTCAGCCGTTCAAATTCGTCCCAACCCTTTACTTCATAGACGAGAGCAATTTGAGAATCGTTATGGAATTCATAAACGGTATAAGGATTGGGGATTTCATAAGGTATGAAGGAGAAAACAGAATTCGAGAAATCTTAGCTAAATGCTACGACATATGCTACTTGTTAGACTTACTTGGAATTCAAAAAGAAGAACTGAGTAAGCCTGAAAAACATATAATAATCAGAGGTAATAACGTCTTCTTCGTAGACTTCGAAAGGGGTTTGCTTAGAGATAAGCCTGCAAATGTAACCCAATTCTCAGCTTACGTTATTTCAAGGGTCAGTAACTTCGTAGACTTAGACGTTGAAAAGTTAAAGATCTTTACGAGAGATTACAAGAGGAGTAGGAGATTTGAAGATTTTGTAAAGATTAAAAAGCTGATTCTAAGACGTTAACACGTGCTACTCGTATTCCTAATTCCACTACTGTTTAGTGTTCATCAAATACTCGTTAGGAGAGGTGGAGAGGAAATAGATACAATCAACGGAACCTATCTGAGTTTACTTGCGAGCACCTTGCTTTTTTCTCCCTCGCTGATGATTGCAGAATTCGATTTGAGTTTTTTAATTCCGATGCTTTTTTCAGGTTTCTTACACTTCTTCTTAGCAAGGCTTTGCTTTTACCACGCGATACAGAGGATAGGAGTTAATCTCTCATCACCTCTCTCAGCAACTCGTATATACTTCGCAGCAGTCCTTGGCTATTTAATAGGAGAGTTTTTGAGCTTAAAGCTGTTAGTGATGACTGTACTGATATTTCTTGGAATTGTATTGATATCCAATCCAAGGGGAGAAAAGGATTTAGTTGGGATCTCTCTTGGAATCGCTACGGGTTTTCTATCGGCTTTGTCATCTTTTCTCGTAAAAATCGGATTAATGCACGTCTACAATCCCTTCTTCGGGACTTTTATAGGTTTTCTTATCTCAACAACACTACTAACACCAATTGCCTTAAGGAGAGATTTAGATTTCAGAAGAGGAAGGTTTTACATCCTAGCTGGAGTATTCGTAGGGTTTGGACATCTGATAAGATACATATGTATTCGAAATTTGCCGATATCGATTGTTGAAGCTGTTACAAGCACATATCCCCTCTTTACACTGATTCTATCGTATCTATTCTTAAGGGAGAGAGAAGTGTTTTCATTCAACGTAATACTCGGAGCTTTGTTAATAATAATCGGAATCAACGTCTACTTTTTCTAAACGTGAAAATTATTCTGTGTAAAGCTGTTGTATGGCTTAGAACCGCAATTATCATCACAGCCTGATACACGAATCCAGTTATCAAACCTATTGATATTAAAATCAACCTCTCTCCCCTCTCAGCAATTCCTACGTCACATCTCTCAACGATCTTTTCGGCTTTAGCTCTGGTGTAACTCACTAAAAGCGATCCGCTCATAGCGATTGCAATTAAAAGCCAATCGACTCCATAGATTCCAAGTGAGATGAATATCAGAATGTCTACGTATCTGTCTACAACTGAGTCCAAGAACTCGCCAAAACTCGAAACCAATCCATATGTCCTTGCCAAAGCTCCATCTAACATGTCAAAAAATCCACTTAACAAAACGAACAATGCTCCAATATAAAC
>Ga0190367_1001557_pt1 | contig 13010 bp, 22 predicted proteins | sample 4872181011_MG_FD_171838 | JGI IMG/M metagenome (GOLD analysis project Ga0190367, IMG submission 171838) | Hydrothermal vent microbial mat bacterial communities from Southern Trench, Guaymas Basin, Mexico - 4872-18-10-11_MG | ecosystem: Environmental > Aquatic > Marine > Hydrothermal vents >...
GACGGCTATTTCCTTCGCGATCTTGAATATGGGGCATTCTTCTCGTTTTTCGCAGTCGCAAACCGCAACTTTAATGACGAGGGCCGTACACGCCTCCATCAACTGCCTTATCAAATCCTGCATGAGTTTCATTTCGGGAGGGATCTGTTTCGGGATTTGCTCTTGAACGGGGACGGACTCGCTCATATCGTCCTCACCACCTTAACAATTTCTCTCAAAATATCCTCATCCAACCCCATACGCTTATACTTTTCAATCAAATCATCCTCCGTAAGGATTTTCTTCCAACGCTTATAACGTCGGTGGGAATCGTGATAAAGATAGGCCAACTCTTTCGCGAACGAAATGTAGGTCATCCTCATCTGCGCGACCACACCGTAGCGATCTAAAACTTGTTTCACGGCATTGTTGATTCTCTGCAACTTTATCTGATGATAACCTCCGTAGTAGTGGTAGCGATCCGTCCTCTGAAGCATGAACAATCTCCGATGGAGAATTTCGAGGCCCGGAGGACCCACAGGCCCTTCGCGCTTCCTGAACTCCTCTATCGCCTTCAAAGCGTAATCCTGCAATTCTCTCTTGAATCTGAACCGCTCGTCTCCCGGCCTTCTACCCACACGGGCGTATCCCACTCTTGCGTATCCAACATAAGAGCCGTAGGCGAAGTCTGTGTGGATTTTGCGCTCAGTTTTTAGGTCTTGTGGGTCGCGGACTGTGACGGAAGTCAGAGACGACGGTTTGGGCATAACTTTTGAAAATCCGACGATGGAAAACCCCACGAACGCTCCTCCGACCAAGAGGCCCTCGACGAGCATCAGATGCTCCATCATCGCGTCAATGTATTCCTCTCTCACTTCCTTCTTGACGAGGGCATCCTTTATTATCTCGAAGTGCTTCTTTAGCGCCTCCCCCGTCTGCCTATAAGAAGGATGGTCCTTGCTCGTGGATTTCTTCCGCAGGTCCCAGACCATTCTCTCCAAAGACAGAGAGTTTACGTTCTCCGGGTCGTATATGCTGAAATCGTACTTAGATTCCCCGTACTTCGCCTTTTCTACCTTCGGGAGTTCTATCGTGAATTCCGTCGTGAAATCGATGGGATGCCACTCGAACATCGAGAAGTCGAAATGGAGGTTCAAGTGAAGGTATAGGTCCAAAAGGAGGCGAAACAGAACCGCATACGTTATGTTCAAGTTGATTACCGGCAGTCTGTACGCCATCTTCCGCATTGCTAGGTCCACGCCTTCCGGAGACGCCAAAGTTGCAAGGTATTTCAGTTTTCTCTGGAGGGGTTGCACTTCACGACACCTCGATGTTTATGTGCTTCAGAAGTCTCCTATACACCTTACGGTAGTCCCACTTCTCCGCGTGTTCCATTGCCTTCATGCAGTACTCCGCATATTGCTTTTTGTCGTTTTTGAAAACGTCGATTGCGTAATCCATCATCTCAGCCAAAAATTCGGGAGGATAGTCGTGAAAGAGCCACCACTGGCTCGCTCCCGCAGAAACCGTCTTCTCCTCCACGTAATCGTAGACGAAGTTGAACTCCTTTGAGGAAAACTCGGTTAGGGGAGGACACCATGTGTGTATTGCCGGAGTTCCGACGGAGTTGGCCTCCAAAACCGGAAGCCCGAAACCTTCACAGAGTGTAGGGAAGACTAGGTAGTCTACGGACGCCATCAGTTGCAGAACCTTGAAGTAATCGAGAGATCCGAAAGGTGCGTAGAACACCACGTTCTTCTTGGGGAATAGGTTTTTTGCCGATTCCTCAGTCACGAGGATGAGAACGAAGTCGTCCGGCCTCGTGTCGTTAAGGATGCCTACGGCCTTCGCCAACTTCGGCAATCCCTTTCTCGGATCGTTCCTTCCCACGTATAGAATTTTGCATCTGTCCTTGAATTGGTTCATCAGTTTTTGTCTGAGCAATGAGCAAGACTGGACGGCCTTGTTTGCAAGATCCATGTCCACGCCGTGATGCACCACATCTATTACCTTCATGCCGACCATTTTGAGGCAATTCGCGGTAAATTCAGAATTGGCGATGTATTCGAGTCTTGGGAGATTAGAAGCGATAACATTTGGCTTCTTGGGAATCCCCTCGATCGTCACGTAAATCGCTTTGGGCTTGTTGCAGTAGATGTACGGGAAGACCGCATCATTGAGAAACTCCACTAAGGCCAGCTGAAACCAGAGAACGGCGTAAGTGTCCTTGCGGTTGATGTCGTGGATCGTGATGGTGCTCTTAAACTCGCAGTCGTACCCCAAAGATAGTATCAGCTTCTTGATTAAGTTCGCTTGGTTTAATGTCGATACCGCCAATAAAGGGCTGACCAGAACTTTTTGTTTCTCGCTCATCAGAAAAAAATAGTAAAAAATAGTTTATAAAGGTTCGTCACTCGTCGAAGTACTATCAGTATGCCGTCGTTCCGATCACGAGCATTATGATCTTGTCGAGGATCTCCGGGTCGAGTCCGTACGTTACGAACTTGGCCTTCTCGGCAGTGGCGATCTTTCTTAAAGCGGTGCCACTCTGGTGTCCCTTTGCCCTGAAGAGCGCTCTAGCAAAGTTCAAATACATCACTCTCAAGTTGGCCACGACACCGTACTCGTCAAGGATGGCCCTGACCTTCGTTTCGAAGTCGGTGATCTCTGCTTGCATCTGCTCCTGAAGGTCGACCATGAGGGGCTTCAGTGCCTCGAACTTCGCTCGAACATTGTCAGGAATCACGCCAAGTTCGTACTTCCTCAGTCTAGTCTGCCAATCACGATATGGCATGCTCTATCACCCGTTTTTTTTCTCTACGTATATACGACGCTTGTCGAAAACCTTATTACTCTGCATTGACAAATTCAATACAGTAGTGACCGTTTTCTGTATTTACGACACAAATATTAAAATGAGGCAGAAAAAATGGTAGAGAAAGTAAGAGCGAACGGCAAAAGCCTCGAAGATTTTCTCGGCATAGACTTCATTAAGATAGCAAGAGACTTCGCCATAAAACAAAGGTTTTATTATGCGTTACAAATTGCGGAGCAAACGATAAGATACCTTTCCGGGTTCCTCAAAGACTTCCCGATAACGATCCATAGGCGAATTAAGGGGAGAAGAATCCAAATAATAATCGAAATTGATGCGAACCCTACGGAGGAGGAGTAAATTGAAGAAAAAAGCCGTTTCGCCTTATGTTAGAGGTCGGCAAATTGAGTATCAAGCAAAGTACAAGATGCTGGCGATGGGTGCGAAGTTGGTTGTGAGGTCCGCGCGTTCTAAGGGTCCCGTAGACCTAGTTGCGTTTTTCCCCGAAAGGAACGAGATATGGATAGTTCAGGTGAAGGTGAGCAAGAACAAGATAAGAGACGATGAGATATGGGTTCTGAGGGAGTTGGCCGGGAACTACAGGGTTGTTCCGGTTTTGTTCTACAAGTTGGGCGACAGGTACGTTTTCGAGAGGGTGTGAGTCACATATGTGACGTACAGATCACGCTTATAAACATCCGTCACGTATGTGACGGAATGGGGGTGATGTGTGTTGGCCTCGAAGATGACGGACGAGGAGACCTTCCTTTTCCTGAAAAACAGGATTTTAGCGGATCTGAGGTTCGTGGAGAACACGCTTTCGGGTTTGGAGAAACCAACGTCCGACCTTTTGAGCACATTGCTCAGCGTGATCAGGAACGTGGAGAACATGTTCCGCGACGTGATAAACCTCGTAAAGGAGATGGAGAAAAGGGAAAGGAGGGGAACGTAGTTGGTGAGGATGGAGGAGATCGGCCCGGAGGAGCACAAAATTTATCGTCAATCTCCGGAGAGCGCGGACGAGAAAGAGAAGTTCCTTCGCAGGATAAAGGAGATGAGGCTGAAACTGCGAAGCTACGAGTACTCGGTCCGCGTGATAAAGTACAAGATCGTTCAGGTGCTCTCCTACATCAAGGGAATCCTAGAAATCGAGGAAATACCAACTAGGGAAATCGTAGAGGACGCCATCGCGAACCTTTCGGCCATAGAAAAGGCGATGCGCGAACTAAAGCGCGGAGTAGAAATGTACCACGATCTCCGAAAGAAACTATTCGAGTCCGGAATTGAGTCGCTCCCGATAGACTGGAAATACTACTACTCGCACAGAACCGCATACCTTGCAGATCGGGGAAAACCCAAGTGGCAAAAGGAGCCGGAGGATCTGTAAACCGCATTTTGGGGGTTTCGCAATATGATACTTAACGACATCTGCGAAAAATGCGGAAGGTTAAAGGATTTCTGCGAAGAAAAGGGATGGGTTTGCCCATATTGCGATTGCGAAAAATGTGAAGAATATGAACTCTGCTGGGAATCAGACGAGGATTCTTGGGAGGATTGGGAGATGACGGATGACGAATTCTACTAGTTGTCACATATGTGACGGGGCTGTGCGAAAATGAGCGCGGAGGACAAGATCTTCGACGTTCTTTTCACGACGATGTTCATTTCCCTTTTTCTTTTCATTTTGTTCGGGGCGATAAATGCGTTTTTCGACGGGATCGCATATAAACTGATGATATCTTTCGGAAGCGTCACGTTTCTCGTTTTTAACGTTTCATGCATCGTCGGGGTTCTTGAAAAATTCGGGTTCTTCGACAGAGACCGTTCGAAATGCCGAGAGGAAACAAAAACACACGAGAAGATAATGCATGCCGGAGCGGTGATCGGATTCTTAGGAGTGCTCATGTTTCCGGCGATCTTCGGCATCATACCAATATTTTACACCTTGCATTTGTTCGGCATGCCATCTCCGTTCTCCTTTGTTAAAGATAACCTGCTGTGGATCGTAATAACGCCGATGCTCGTGATGTTTGCCGGATTTGTCATTTTCTGCATAGGAATGGCCTTCGAGGAGCGATAAACAATGTGTAGTCACATATGTGACGAAATCAAATACCGCGAAGACCTGCTTTTCGAAAAGGCCTTTCCCATCTTGAAAAGGGTCCACAGGGTCTCGAAGGACGCCAAGATCCAATTTCACAAGAGGATTCACGGCCTCGAATGCGATGTGGTCATAACTTGGCGTTCCAGAGGAATCTACCCGATAAGATCGATCATTGTCGAACTCAAGGAGATAGACTTACTCAAAATGGTCGAGCAACTGGAGAGGAGGAGGGAGTTCGCATTGTGGGTCTACGGAGTGATTAATCTCCCGGTCCACGAGGTCGTGGAATCAATACTGCACCCGAAATACTCGCTATGCGACATCATCTATAAAAAGGGGATCGGCCTGATCTCCGTCTTCCACGAAGAGCCGATCCTGATCGTAAGATCAAGGGTTATAAGTAACGTCATCGCAAAATACCTCGAAAACGTATTTGGGTGATCGGAATGCCGATACGTGAACTATTCGAAAAAGCCATGAGAACTCTGTCGGAACTCGAATCGGAACTTTCAAAACGATCCGTCGAGATAAAGAAGATGTTACTTGACTTGGGAGATGCAGATGACATCGAGTCTCCGGCATATCTGATACAAGCACTAACGTATAGCGCAATAATGAACGTCTGTCTTATAAATCACTTGATGGAGAGACTTAGAAAGTCAAATTGCAGTAAAGAAGCAATAGAGTTCGTGGAAACACTACATGCGTTCTTTTCAAAGATAGAAAACGTTATGCACCAGATAGACCGGGCAGTTAGACTGGGCAAGGATTTCGTCGAACTAATGCAGTTTTTCGAGGGAAAAAGAAAAACGTAACGTCACATATGTGACAAATGCATGGTGGTGTGAACCGTGCCGAGAAAAACCCGGAAAAAAACCCTCGTCGACAGGAAAATCGTGGATGGGATAGTTGTCGAACTCAGAGGACCTACCCCTTACTTCATTTGCCCTTTCTGCAAGAGGAGGATCGCATGCCGGAAACTTGTGATTAACGACAGAGAGTTTCTACATCTGAGATGCAGAAAGTGCGATGTTGACCACGTGGTCCCGAACCCGTTCACGTGAAGAGGTGACGAAAAAATGAAATGTCCGAGATGTGGTGTGGAAATGCTCGATTGCGGGGATAGCCACGTAAGGCCCAAAGAACACAGATACTACTTTTGCATAAAGTGCAAACACAGCTACCGATACGAAAAGAAGACGAAAAAGCTGGTCGATCTGGGCAGAGAGGCCATATAGTCAGTATTACCCGATTAAAAAAACAATATTTATTTTTTCAAACTTGGTGATGCGCATGGACACGGTAGAACTCTGCATTTGCCTCGAATCCCTTGCTCAAAAAACAAGGCTAGAACTCATTAACATCTTGAAAGAGAAGGGGATGACGCTAAAGGAGATAATGAGGAGGACAAAATTGAGTAGAACTTTGGCAGTCTACCACATTTCGGTTCTAGAAAGAGCGGGCCTCGTCAGCCGAAAATACATCGACACGGACGGACAAATAGACGCCGTATACGAATTGAACAAAGAGAAACTGAAAGAACTAATAGAGGAACTAAAGAAGATCGTGGAGTAATTGTAGTAAGTCACATATGTGACGGGGTGATGGGAAAATGGGCCTGAAGCAAAGGATTTTGGATTTCATTGGGGACCGGAAGGGAGTTCCAAGATGTGAGCATTGTGGTCACTCCTTGTACAAAAAGGCGTTCTATCTAAAGTACATCAATGAAAATGAGGTCAAAGTTCTTTGCAAGGATTGCTTCATTGCGGTGAGGGCGTATGAGAGCAACTTGGAGAAAATGTTTCTCGAATTGGACAAGCCCGTGCATGCAGACTACTGCCCGAAATGTGATATGCTCGTTATTTTCCGAAAGAGGACGAAAGACCGGGATTGGAGGAGGGAATTCGTGGATGCGGTTTGCTCCGAGTGCGGATACGAAATTTATCTCGGAGTACGAGAAAAGCCGAAATACAGAGGGAAGTGCGAAGTTTGCTTCAAGAACGAACCGTCCGAGATAGTTTACGACGACTACTTGGTCCCCACATCTGCGGGATGGGGATGGAACTCGTCCAAGTTCAGAGTTTGCAAGAAGTGCTGGGAGAACTACGTTCTCAACCCAATAAGGATGCTCATAAACAAGTTCTCCGGAAGGATTGCAAAGTTCGACGTTAACACTAGGGAAACGTTCGTGGTCGCAACATTCCGGGATATATTCACGATGCTCGAAAATCTCAATCCCGTGCTAGTGTCCGTATCCTTCGACAAGTACGATGCCGACAAAACCACAAAGAAGGAATGCATTAAGGTGGTTGCTTTCGGAAACACGACGGTGAAGATAATTCTGCCTCTGCGAGACTATCTGATCGCGATCTCACAAGCAATCAACAACCTGCCGTATTGGGTCGATTGATCGTCACATATGTGACGGAAAAGGAGGGAACGGAAGATGGCGCTCAATGAGAACGAGAAAATATTCCTCGCGGATCTTTTCGAGGAGCACTTGGACTACATCAAAGATCTGCTTCGGAGAAAGTACGTGGACGCGTCCGACGTGGCCCGGCACATCCTGATGATAATAACGATCTGCAAAAAGCTGGACATCGAAATCCCGGACAGAGTGCTCGAAATGATCGAAAAAATCGTAGAAGAATTAAAAGAGGAAAAGGAGAAAAAGGAAAAAGAGGGAGGGGATGTGGAATGAATGAACAAAAAGAAATTCCTCAAAACGTGATAGAGGTTTACCGAAAAGCGAAATTCTTCCTCGATCTTCTTGAATCAATAGAAGGATACGGATTTTGCTTCTTGGGACCCGTAGAAAAAGCAATAGAAACCGTGAAAAAGGTCGAGGACACCAAAAAATACCTAAAATTCGCAATACGAGAAATAGAGAAGAAATATCCGAAGATAAGGAAAAAATAAGTTATTCTTCAGAAACATTACATGTACGATACTTGAGGCCCAGTAAGCTTATACGGTAGTGAACTACTGCACTAACAAGTCTTGGTTGTCTCTTTACGTAAGAGGCCGGAACATACAGTTTCCCATCGTCAATGCACAAGTAGACGGGCGGGTTCTTGTAAGAGTAGCCCGCCCGTCTGATTATAATGTAAGTTCTTCCATAAATCTTCTTTTTCGTCATCTTTAGCATTTTTTCAGGGTATCTTTTGTTGTATTCCTCAATTTTTTCTTTTATTTCCTTTTCAGAGAAGTTGTAAGGATAAATTGGTACAATAAGTCGGTTATACTGATATTTTGGCAAAGTAGAATAAGAAGATCGAATAATATCGATGTCCTCGCCCACGCAAAGGAGTTTGATTTTTCGCCTCGCCATCTGTATCACCTCCATGATATTTTTTATCCCACAGGGGTATATAAATGTTTTCGCACGCCTTTCGCAGCGTTCGTCAAAAATATTGTTTGAGGGTTGTTCTGCGTTTTTGACGGTCCCTTGCATAGTTACTCAATAGTCAATAATAATCATAATAGTAGTAGTATTGTACTGCGGGACCGGGAGGAGAGTCGTCCACGAGATGATCCGGAGCGACGAAAACCGCAGAACGAACGAGGGGGACCGGAGCATCGCTCCAATCAATGCGTTCTCAATGCCACGCATTTGCCAAACATGCGTAAAGTATATATATGCGAAATACAACTCACATATGTGACAAACGTGAACGAGGTGATTGAAGGTGGCGGAAGTCAAGCAAGTGATTTACGAAGTGTCAAAGGGTCGATTTTTGACATGTAAGATGTATTTCGAACCAGACTTGCCAGTTTATAATCCTAAGCGAACTTCTTTTGACATAAGAATTTACAGCGGTCTGGGTTTGCTCAATGGTCGCAGGGGCACTTACTTAGTAGCTCTCAAAAACTACCCTAACTATCCCGAGAAAAAGCAAGAAAAAGTTATTTTTAGTGCTCACGAGGGGTGCATAATTTACTTTAAGTACAGCTCCGGCTCCGCAAAACACACCTATTACTCCCTTTCCTTCTTCGCCCTAGTTTGCGAGGGCGAGGAGGAAAGGGAGTTTGATGTCGGCAAGGGGGAGAAAGTAAAAGTTAAGTTGAAGAACCTTAGAATTCTCGAAAAACTTTCAGACGAGGAGTTGCAAGAACTTGAAACTGAAATCCTAAATCGCGGTTGGCTTGTTAGTAACTATGACCCCGTCCGCACTTTATACTATTACTTCTTAAAGAACCCTCCACTAATGACATTTTCTTCCTCCTCTGATGAGGTCGATATGGAGGAGGTTTCGGAGGAGGAGGCGTTAGCGGGATGGGAGGAGGTTGGAGAGGTTTCTATTTCTGAGGAAACTAAGGAGGTAGAGGAAAAGGTAGAGGAGGAAAGAAAAGAGGAGACAGAGGAGAGAATAGAGATCACCAAAGACGAGATTGAGAAAATAGTTATGAAGCATGGTCTTAAGAAAGTGAGGCTTGTGGTTTTCGAACTTCCAAGCGAATACAAGGGAGCACAAGTGAAATTCGATCTTTCTAACAGACACGCAATAATCAAATTCAATGACGAGATAGACATCACAAAAATAAGGACATTGAGGAGAGCATTCTACCGCATCCTCAATGAGATGGCTTGGAGGAGCATGGTTGGTTGGGTCCTCTTACGTGATGCCGATATGAGGAAATTGAACGATGTAATCAAGGCTTTGAACGAAGAACTAAAGACCGAGAGGGCAGTTTACATTGTAGAGTCATACTTTCCGCAAAAGGTTCTGGTGCAATGGTTATCTGACTACATTGCTGAAGTGCAGATGAGAATTGATGAGATCAAGGAAAAGATCGAGGAGAAGGCGGAGGAGGTAAAAACTGTCAGAAGGTTGAAGTCTGAGTTAAAGAAAATGGAAAACTTGCTCAAAAAATTAGAAGACGAAATGAAATTCCTACAATCTCCTCAATAATTTCTATCCACCTCCCAGAGGCCCGGAGGATCAACCTCCGGGCCGGGAGGTAGAAAAAAATTGAAAGGGGTGTTGGGTGTGGAAGAAAAATTGAATGTTGTGTTGAACAAATTGGTTAGTATTCGAAACAACTTAGTAGATATGTTCGTTCAGAGAGAGGGAGAGATTAGCGGGATACTTGCAAGTCTCTTAGCAAGAGAAGCATGCATACTTGTAGGGCCTCCCGGCACCGCAAAGACATCCCTACTATCTACATTAGCTAAGATGATCAATTGTGAGGTCTTCCAAATATGGTTAAGCCCAGAAACCGACGAGGATAGTCTTTACGGACCTTTGGACATAAAATCTTACAGAGAGGGGCAACTTACAAGGATAATTCAAGGATTTCTACCGACTGCTGACATCGTGTTGATCCACGAGGTTTTCAGAGGTAACAGAGGAATTAGGGATTCTCTGCTAAGCGTTCTCGAAGAAAAGGTACTGAAAGTTGGAAGCAAGAAGATACGAATACCATGTGTTGCATTTTACTTTGATACAAACTTCGTCTCATACGACGAGGAAGACCAAGCGTTCTGGGATCGAATGGTTGTTAGATGCTTTGTGAAATACGTGGCAAGTGATTCATGGTTGGATCTTTTGCAAAAAGCTATTGACTTAGAGGCTAATAACAACATAGAACCAATAATGACGAAAGAAGACGTGGAGTTCTTGCAAAGCATTGTCAGATCGAGGTTCTTATCCATCAAGAATGCAACAAGCATCCTAAACAAATACATTCTTGCTCTATCGGAGTTAAAGAACTCCGGCATTGAAGTAAGTGATCGAAAGAAGGTAAAAGTGCTAAAGATAACTTCCGCTTTATCAATACTCTATCTAGAAAAACACGTTACACTAGATTCCCTAGCAGATGCGCTCAGATTGTGCATCCCCGATACGGAGGATGATTTGTCAAAAATCGAACAAGTCATCATGAAATGTCAGTTATCAAGTTATTACACTCACATACAACAACTACAAACCCTACATAGCGAATTAAAGAACGCAATCAATCAGTTTCTCAGCAAGGACAAAAAGACGCTAGACGATCTTAAGATGGTGTCCACAGTAAGAAAAAAGGCGCTCCAAGTGCTCAAAAACACTCCGAGAAACCCAAGACTTCTGCCATACGTCCGACCGCTTCTCGAAGCACTAGAGGAATCCAAGAGGATAATCGATAAGGTAGAGGAGGAAATCTTATCCAATTCCGATTAATCTCTCCTATTTATTTCCTCCCAGAGGCCCGGAGGGCCAACCTCCGGGCCGGGAGGTGTACGAAAAATGTGTGAGGTGGTGTGGGACGAAAAATGCAGATTCAAGTTAGAGGAATTGATTAGAATAGGTATGAAGTATCTTCTTTTGGAAAAAAGCGAACTGAAAAATGTAGAAACTATAAGAAAAATGGCAATGTATGCAAAGTTGTGCAAGGAGTTCTTGGGAGAAATTAAACAAAAAGAAAACATCCCCGAAATTTACAAAAATGGAATAGACATTTTAAGACGAATTCTTATTGTGTTGCGTGAAAGGGTTGAATGCATAAGGAGGGAGATGAGAATTGAGTGAGGAAATCAGGAACAACTTGCAGAACATAACGAATAGAGACCCCATCTACAACAACATCATGAGTAGAATAGGAGAGTACTTGCCAAAGGACCTACAAGCGATATACAATGCCGTTCCACAAATTCCGCTAATTGCGACGGATTGCTATTTCATGCACTACTCGGTGTACCCGTACTTAAGGGAAAAGAACGAGGACAACATTATGGAGCAAGCACGGCAATTCAAGCAAGAATACATGAATTCGGAGAATTTCCAAAGAATAAAGCCTCTCACAACACTAGACGATGAGATGTCCCTAGCATACGGAATTAAGTTCGCAAAGGTGATTCTAGAGGAGTTAAAAAAGAAATTAGAGGAAGAAATGCAGAGAATGAACCAACAAGGAAAGCAATGCCCATTCGGAGGGTTACAAGGGCTTTTACAAGCATGTGCTAAAGGCAACCAACAGGCCAAGCAACAATTGTCACATATGTGCCAACAAGCATTGAATAACATGCTAAATCAGCAAAGTCAACAAGGTCAGAACGGACAGACGATGTTTCAACAAATAATGCAACAAGCAATGCAACAGGCCCAAGAATTCACAGAGAACTTCAACAATGTGAGAGAAATAATGGGAGGAAAGAGTGCCGGAAAGGAGCCGGGAGCATTTCAGTATGCACTCGATCTTGCAGACAAACTACTAAATGTCGAGGACATAAAGGACATAATAACGTTTTCTAAGAAACTTATTGATTCCATTCCGAGATTCACAAAAATAGTGAAGAAAGAGACCCACATGAAGACACCGATCCGGTTGGGGTACAGAAAAACCAAAAAGATCTACAAGGCCATCCCCAAAGACATCGCAGATCCGGAGATCATGGAAATGAGGTATTTCTCGAACGGATTGAGGACATGGCAGTACTTTAGCCTCTCTGAGGGAGCATACTACGTATTGATCGACAAATCGGGTTCTATGGCCGGAGATAAAACCATATGGGCACGTTCTGTCGCATTAGCGCTATATCGCCTTGCTAGAATGAAAAGAAGAAAGTATTTCCTGAGATTCTTCGATACCGCAATCCATCCCGATAAGAAACCGTTAGAAGACCCAAAGGAGGTACTAGAGGCAATTTTGAAGGTTAAGAGTGGAGGAGGCACATGGATAAACGGAGCGATACAAACAGCAATTGAGGACATCGTTAAGAACAAGTTATCCGAACAAACAAACACAATCGTTTTAATTACGGACGGAATTGACGAAGTGAAGAATTGGAAACCTGAGTTACGAAAGCATAACATCAAGCTGATAAGCATAATGATCGACGGAGACAATGACAACCTCAGAGAAGCATCAGACATATACATGAGGGCAGAACCAACCGAAGATGGCGCCATTCGATTACTAAAAGTTGCGGAGAGGTGATTTCATGGACAGAACCGACCTCCTTATTCATATTTATTTATTGTATCAGCAGGGCAAGATTTCTTGGTCCGAGTATCTGAAACTCCGCAGAAAGATTTTCGAAAGGTTTTCTCCTCCCAGAGGCCCGGAGGCGGGTCCTCCGGGCCGGGAGGGATTGAAAGATGGAAGACGAGGAAAAGATTCTCGAAATGT
>Ga0190367_1001558_pt1 | contig 13008 bp, 14 predicted proteins | sample 4872181011_MG_FD_171838 | JGI IMG/M metagenome (GOLD analysis project Ga0190367, IMG submission 171838) | Hydrothermal vent microbial mat bacterial communities from Southern Trench, Guaymas Basin, Mexico - 4872-18-10-11_MG | ecosystem: Environmental > Aquatic > Marine > Hydrothermal vents >...
CTGTACTATGGACCTAACGAACCTGTTCCTCTCCTTTAAGTGCTCTAATATATCAGCCGTTAAGGGCGTGGCTCCTGTAGCCGCGTCATCCCCTAGAATTAGGCTCGAAGCCTCCTTTGCCGCGCTCACAAAAGCGGAGCTATTGGCTAGCGGGACTGGTATTAGATTCACGTACGCAACAGTTCTCTCGCCCTCCGCGTATTTTAGCGCAGCATAAGCGTAGAGTTGACTTGGAACCAATCCCTCTATTCGGTTACTCCTTATCCGCTCTTCAAGTACGCTCAGTTCTTGAAGAGATGCTGCGTACTGAGTAGTACTCAGATCCAGGATCACGTCTGGTCTAAAACTCGAATAGTAGTCGCATAACTTGTCAACGCAGTCTCTGAGCGGAAGTTCGCTGTCTAAGGAAATGATAGGAACGTTCAGATCCCTCATAAGGCCCAATTCGATACCAGGGTATATCTTCACGTGCTTAAGGGTTGAAGGGATCCTTTCAAATCCATAGACTTCCCTTGCAACCTGATACACGCTTCTATTAACCTTTCTAGCATCCACATCTATTGATGCGACGAGGTTTATATCCCTGGGAGAATACTTCAGCTCAAGATCGGCTAACGGTACGCCATAGGGTTTCATTTCGCCGCTCTTAAGCCTCTCAAGCCCTAGAGCAAAGTAGGTGCCCACCATCCCCTGCCCTATGACCAACACCCTTATCATAATATCACAGTCTAATATACATTAGATTTTTCTCACTTAAATACTTTCACCTTCCAAGGTGTAGGAGAAGTAGGAAGAAACGCCAGAATGCGGATTATAACTCACCGAGAGAGGCTAACGAGTAGCTGAAAACAGTCCTTAAATACTCAAAACATATTCAGATAATTATGGTTGACGAGAAACCTTTAAAGAGGTTAAAGAGAAAACTCGGAATAGAAACTTTATGGATCTTCATTTTATCACTATTGGCCCGTAAGGACTCCTACGCCTATGAACTGATCAAGAACATAGGGGAGAATTACGGCTTTAACCCGGGGAAGGTGCTGCCATATGTGGTTCTAAGAAGGCTAGAAATTGAGGGGTACGTGAAATCTTACATGGAAGGGAACAGGAGATACTACACTTTAACGCCTCGAGGTAGGTTGCTTTTAGAAAAAGGCATTAAGTACATTGAGGAGGTCTTGAGCAAGCTTAAGCAGGGCTTGTAACCTAAGAGGAAGTTTTAAAAGTGGGGAGAGTATCAGAGAAGAAGGAGCTCTTAGCATGGAGAGACTAGCTTACGCTTTCCTAGGGCTCTACATACCGCTCGCAATAGGTATAGTTTACCGGAAGTTCTCCAAGAACTGTTACTCAACATCCAGAGATCTATCTAGGCTTGTACTCTACTTCTTCCTACCATTACTCCTATTCGATTCAATTTCCCGTAAGAGGTTCGAAGCCCTCGTTGAAGACTTCTTCTACATGGTTAGTGCCGCTACAGTAATCGCTTTAATATCGATCATCGCGGCATTAGTGGTCTTCCGCGGTGAAAGGGAAATGGTGCTACCTTCGACGTACTTAAATGCCCTATATTTACCCATACCCATTGCGTATACCCTATGGGGTCCTGAATCGCTGTACCTAGCGGGATTTTACGCACTTGTCAACACATGTCTGGGCAATATTTCGGCCCCCTTACTCTTAGTAAGGGGAGGCATTAAAAGGGGTATTAAGAGACTATTTAGGTTCCCTCCGTTCTACGCTGTTCTTCTAGGCATGCTCGTCTCAGCCTCAAAAATCCAGCTTCCTAGAGCCTTGGGTGGACTAATAGCCGACCTAGGCAGGCTTGCTCCTTACCTCGCCCTAATAGTTTTAGGCCTGCAGGCCTCAGACTTTAGGAACATCGTGGATAGGGATACGCGAAGAATCGTGATCATACGCTTCGTGATATCTCCTCTATCGGCGTTCATGCTCTTCCCCCTATGGATTCCCGTATACTCTCTAGCATTTAAGGTTGCCTTAATAGAGTCATTCATGCCACCAGCCGTCTCTAATGTTATTTTAGCGAATGAGCTTATGGAGAAGCCTGAAAGAATAGCCAATGTAGTCTTTAAAGCGACGCTCCTGTCGACGTTAATTATACCCTTACTCATAGTAGTTGTAGGATCGATTTAACCTACGAATTAAATCATAAAGTTTAAGGATGAGAATCAGTCCACTTCTTTGAGGCGTAATTCTTGAGGACCCGGAAACTTGAACAGGAAGTTCCTATAGGAGCTCTACTTGAAGACCCTTTAATAACTTTCTGTCTCCCAAATCCCCTACTTGAAAGAGGGCTGTTCGCCGCTGACGAGGGAAAAGTATTCTATGCTGCTGCCCAAAAGAGGGTATTTAGAAGAGAGGAGCTCAGGAAGCTTCCTATATTTTTAGAAAAGATGGAGGAATACCTAACTCGACCCATATACACTCTATTTGCATTCGACGGGGTTAGGGCTAGATTCCTTATAGGCGTAGGCTGTCGAGAATTCGCTGACAGTTTGGACAACTATGCTAGAAGCCTTCCTGAAGCATTCTTCACTGCAGTCTGTCCCCAGAACGAGGGGATTATGATATTCTACGGAAACACAGTTTACGAGAAAATAGATGAAGCGCTAATCTTAGTGCTGTACAATAAGATCCCAATCGTGAAAGACCCCCTCCTCGAAAAAATAGGTGTGGGCTCATTGGAAATATTCCCCTCCCGCAAGGGATGGCTATTGAACGACGAAGCCTTCACATCAAAGGTTGACATGATTTCTAGGGATAAAGGGCTTTTAGGAATAACCTTGAGTTCTAAGGCCCTTAAAACCTCCGGATGGCTTGACGAGCTAGTGCTCTCAAGAATAGTCTGCTTAACTAAATTTCCCGCATTCATGACACTTGAGGAAGGGAGGGATTATAGGGAGATCGTTATTGAGAGACACGGTCTTCGAATAGATTATGTTTTAGTTAACGCTTCGAAAAAGATTTTAATTATATCACCAATACTAAACGCATTCAAAGAGGTGGGTTAAATGGGAGAAGAAATAGAAGTACTTAAACTTCTATCCGAGATCCCGTCCCCTCCAGGTTTTGAACACCGAGTAAGGACGGTAATAAAGGATATGATCGAAGATTACGTAGAAGAGCTCTTCGAGGACAGCTTAGGAAACCTGGTAGCAAGAATAGGTAGGGGAAGCCCTAAGCTCATGCTAGCTGCACACATGGATGAAATAGGCTTTCTTGTAAGATATATAACTGATGACGGCTTCTTGAAGGTAACGAACCTCGGCGGAGTGAACCCCAACGTCGCTGTGGGATCTAAAGTAGTAGTTTTAGCTGAGAGGGAGGATATCGTAGGCGTACTGGGATGCGTCCCCCCACACCTCTTGAAGGCTGAAAAAGCCCAAATATCCGTGGAGGAACTTTTCGTAGATATAGGCGCTAGCAGAAAGGATGAAGTACTTAAGCGTGGCGTCAACTTGGGTACCCCCCTGACCTTTAAACAGGAGTTCAGCACTTCCGGTAACCTAGTGTTCGGAAAAGCGTTCGATGATAGGCTGGGATGTGCTGTTCTCGTGAATTTAGCTAAGAGATTAAGGGACTTCAGGAATGGATCCATATATCTAGCTTTCACTGTACAGGAAGAACTGGGGTTAAGAGGGGCAACCGTGGCAGCCTATCGCATTGCACCTGACGTTGCCCTCTCAATTGAAGGAACGATCGCAGCTGACATACCCGGAGTCTCTCCGGAGAACTACATAACATCGTTGGGCAAGGGTCCTGCTATAAGGGCTATGGATAGAAGCATGGTAGCAAACCCCAAACTCTTCAGAATACTGATAAAAGTAGCTGAGGAGAACTCTATACCCTATCAAATACAAATATCGCCCCGTAGCGGTACTGATGCGGGCAAAATACAGCTAGCCCGCGGAGGAGTAGCGGTGTCCTCAGTATCGGTTCCCGCCCGATACATTCATTCACCGCTTTCAGTTGCATGCGTTGACGACTACCTAAACGCGATTAAACTACTGGAGATAGCCATTCCTGAGATCCTTGAGTGCTTTAGATCCCCCTAGCTAAGGCTTTATTTAAAACCCACAGCCTATTCTCCTTGAGGAATAATGGAGCAGTTCGAGCAAATGCTTAACAGAGTAAAGCGGAGACTTCAGCAAGAGATAGGCGATGACCTACACAGCATAGTGGTGTATGGTTCGGGAAGTAGATTAGAGGACTTCTCTGAAATTTATAGCGATCTCAATATACTCGTCATAGTTTCAAAAAAGCCCGAAAAGTTCACTCACTTTACGTTAATTGAAGAGTTTAGAAGACCTAGCCTTAACCTCGCTTTCTTCACGCCCCAAGAATTTGAGTTCCTGTTATCAGATGGACACCCGCTAGCATACTTAGCCCTATACGATGGACGGGTGCTGTTCGACGATGGGCTCATATCTAAATACCTTGAGGAGAGACCTAAGCCTGGCTTGAAGACGTCTAATTACCTTAAATCGTACTCCTTAACCTGGTTTAGTATAGCCCTTGAGAACTATTTTAAAGGCTACTGGTTAGACGTACCGAACTACTTGTATAAGGCTATAAGGGATGCAGTTCGCTCTCTCGCGGTTAAATCAATGAATTCAATACCCTCCTCCGACCAGGAAATCATATCGTCTATTTCTTCCCTGATTTCTGCTGGCGATAAAGCTAGGGATATTGTAAGTCTATTTTCAACTCTCAAGCGATTTAGGCTAAGGGCTAGACCCAGCCGACTTGGGGTGCAGGTCTTACTTTTAAAGGCTCTAGATGCCCTCTCTGAACTTTACGGAGTAAAGCCCTGCAACCTTCGGCTCCTCTATGATAGGCTTAGAACGAAAGGTATTATTGAAATACGGGTCCTAATAAGCGAAAAACGCATGTGTGTGAAATTACGGTACTTTGACCCTCATACGGGTGAGGAGTTAGAGGAACTGTTATGAAAACCTTCATCAACCTTAGTTGAGAAGCGCCTCGGTTTTAAACCCTGTCTTACAGCATAACTCTCTAGCTTTTCAATGAGCGGTTTATGAAAACCTAAAAATATTCCACCGACCTTTCCTCCTACATAAACCCTATCTTCAACCCTTCCCAAAATCCTCGCAAGCTCAGAACTCTTAATAACTATAGCGTTTACTTCGATCACTCTCCCGTCAAGCTTTACTGTATAACTACTACCAAGCGCTATGACCATGAACCCCTCTCTAACTTTAAAGGGGAGGTATTTAGCGCGTCTCGGAGGTACTATCTGGTTTAACAGCTCATGCTCGACATCAACGTGGGTCACTCTGGCAAGGGAATATCCCTTCACGTGAAGGAACACCTGCGTACCCTGTAGTAAATACTTCTGCAATCCCCTTATAACCCACACTTCCGCCTCAAGTGGGATTTTGCCCACAGCCGGTCCAGTCATTAAATCATTACCGTACTATTCATGATTCCTAATAGTGGAAAATAAAGGTTACCGAAAATTAATTAAGATGCGAACATAAGTATTCATTACGGCCGATGAAGACCTCCCACCTCTCTCGAGGGGGGAGATGAGCAGAGCAGCTAGGCCGGTGCGGAGGCCGCTAAGCTATTTTATAAGTATCATAGTAAAGTCATTTACATTGGTTCCTGTAGGACCAGTGTATACCAATCCTCCAACCTTTTTGAAGAATGTATAACTGTCGTTGTTCAGTAAGTACTGCTCTGGATCGATGTTCTCGCGCTCAGCTCTTAACACGGTTTCGCCATCTACCATTGCTCCAGCAGCGTCCGTGACGCCGTCTATTCCATCGCTACCTATGGATGCTATGAGAATGTCCTTAAGGCCCTTAATTTTAATAGCTGCGCTTAGAATAAGCTCCTGATTTCTTCCACCACGTCCATGACCTCTAATTGTCACAGTGGTTTCGCCTCCAAAAAGTACAACTGCTGGTTTCTTTACAGGCCTATCGTGGACTAATATCTCCTTACCTATGGACGCTACGACGCTTCCTACCTCTCGTGCCTCGCCTTCAAGGAAGGATGTCAATATTATCGCGTTATAGCCGAGGCTATTAGCCTTCTTCTTCATTGCACTGAGCGAGATGTTATTGCTGGCTATAATAGTGTTGTAAACCTTACTGAAGACCTTGCTACCAGGTTTAGGCGTTTCAGGATGTGCTCCCTTAACGCCTTCTTCAATGTACCCCCTGATCGTGGATGGTACCCTATCTAACAGCCCGTATTTTGTAAGTATTTTATATGCATCCTTGAAGGTCGTTGGATCAGGTACTGTGGGTCCTGAAGCGATCATGTTCATGGGATCCCCTACGACATCCGAGATTATCAAGCTCACAACTGTTGCTGGATAAGCGTTATAGGCGAGCCAACCACCCTTTATCCTCGATACATGCTTTCGAACGGTATTGATCTCCTCTATGGAAGCTCCACTTTTCAGTAAAAGATCTGTTAATTTCTGCTTTTCCTCAATGCTGATGTCGTTTGCAGGAAGAGGCATTAAGGCCGAGCCTCCGCCGGATATTAAGACTATTAGAACGTCGTCTTCCTTAAGTTCCCTCACCAGCTCAAGTATCCTTGAAGCTCCCTCTACACCGCTCTTACTTGGAATAGGGTGGTCGGCCTCCCATAAATGGATCCTCTTCACCTTATACCTGTTAGCAGTTCCTCTAGGAACTATGACTATGCCTTCGTTAATTAGTTCCCCTAGGATCGACTCCACCGCCTCTGCCATTCTGCCAGAGGCCTTGCCAGCACCCACCACAAATACTCTACCCTTAACCTCTGCTCTTAAGTCCCTAACAAAGACTTCTGAGCCTTTCAACTTAAGCGTCTTTAGAACAGCTTCATAAGGGTCTGCTGCCTTCAACCCTTCTTCCAGTATTTCTATGGCGTTCTCGGCCTTTTCCCCAAGGACTTCCACGAGCTCATCTCTATTTTTTATTCGCATAAATGATATTGAGGAAGAAGCCCTTTATTACGTTAAGCCTGCCAATGGGTTAGAGGGACTTATGATGAAAGTGGTCTTAACCTGGCCCCCCTCTAGTGAGGAACTGAGGATACTATTGGAGAATCTGAGAAAGGGTGTAGAGATAGCGTATCCCCTCTCAAGAAAAAGCCGCTTTAAGGAGCTACTAGAAATAGTTGAAGATGCCGATATCCTTGTAGGAGGATACGTTCCAGACGAGGTCATACTAAGAGCTAGAAAATTGAAGCTTATACAGGCCATTACTAGCGGTGTTGAGCGACTTAACTTCAAACTGTTAAAGGAAAGAGGCATAATTCTAGCCTCAGCCTCGGGTGCAAACGCTATTTCAGCCGCTGAAATGGCCTTAGCATTAATGCTTACGATAGCTAAGCGGATCGTGGAATATGATAAGCGCATGAAGCGGGGTGAATGGGTTCCCTATGCTCGTGAAACAATGTTATCGGAATTATATGGAAAGACCCTCGGCATAGTTGGTCTGGGAAGAGTGGGCAGGGAGATAGCTCTACGGGCAAAGGCTTTTGGGATGAGAATAATCGCCATAAAGAAAAACCCTGAACCCTCCCTTAAGGAAGAGCTCGGACTCGACTTTCTAGGAGGACCCAATGACCTGGATTACATCCTCTCAGAGTCAGATTATCTAGTCATATCCCTCCCAATAACCCCTGAAACTAGAGGAATTATAGGCGAAGGGGAACTAAAGAGGATGAAACGAGGCGCCGTCCTAATAAACATCTCTAGAGGCCCTATTATTGATGAAAAGGCCTTACTGAAGGCTTTAAAAATGGGGCGGATCAGGGCAGCAGGGCTTGACGTGTGGTGGTACTACCCTCCTGATCCTCACTGTCCTTCTAAGCTGAAAATTCATACTCTTAAAAACGTCGTTGCTACGCCTCATAAGGCTGGATGGACCTGGGAGGCTCGAGTTAGAGCATTAAAGCTCGCTGCTGAAAACATTAATAGCCTTCTTGAAGGCAAGCCGCTTAAGAACGTGGTGGATCTAAATAGGGGATATTAGCATCATTTAAGGACGTTCGCTATCACCGCATAATGTACCTTATGGACCCCCTCAATTCGCTCAATCTCATCCAGCAAAGTCTTAACATCTTCCTCACAAGCTCTTACCCAAGCCTCAGCTAGCATGTCATAGCTGCCCACCGTAACGTACAGTCTTTTAATGAAGCGAATTCCCCGCAACTTCCTACAGACATCCCCGTATTTCTCAGGCTTTACGTCAACTCCCACGAAGATCACTCTAATTCCAATTTTACTGTAATCCACCTCTATCGTAAACCTCCTGATCACTTCAGCCTCCCTCAACCTCCTCACTCTTTTTCGTATAGCAGTTTCACTCAATCCGAGCTCATCTGCTATCTTAGTAAAAGGAGTCCTCGAGTCCCTAGTCAAGGCTTCTATAATTTTTAAATCCACCTGGTCTAATTCCACGCTCTCCCCTCAGCACCCCTATTAAGAAAAGCAGAAAACCTTAAAAGCGTGCTTGTAGCTAGATTAAATAGCCCCGATGAAAAGAAATTAAGTTCCGTTCAAACAAAAAGAACGGAACGTTGAGGGGCTCCTTTAACCTCGCAAACAGGCGAGAATAGGACCTATGTTGCTCCTTGACGAAATTTTGAAGGAGTTGAAGAAAGCTATACGAATATCCGAGCACGACTTCATAGCCTATAAGGTTTTCAGAGAGACTGGTAGCTCCTTTAAAACCCTTATCGCAACTATATTATCCCAGAACACGAGAGAAAACAATGCATTTAAGGCATATGAGCAACTTGAGAAGAGTATAGGCCTTGATCCCCCTAAGATAATTGAAGCGCCCTTAGATAAGATTGCAGAGACCATCAAGCCCGCAGGACTTTACAAATTAAAGGCTAAAGCGATAAAGGAAGTTGCAAAGAAATTTCCAAGAGAAGAGGATTTAACGCAACTCTTAGAAAGTAAAGATCCTGGGAGAATACGCGAGGCACTTATGAATATTCCAGGCGTAGGGTTAAAGACCGTTGACGTCCTCTTAGTAAACTACGGCTATCCCGTAATACCTCTGGATACCCACATTCAACGCGTTGCAAGGAGATTAGGAATAGCCGACAAAGGAGATAATTACCTTAATATCCAGCAGAAACTCATGACAAAAGCCTCCCCCGAGAATTTCTTGGAGCTACACCTCTATTTGATAAAGCTCGGCAGACTGTACTGTCATGCAAATAAGCCCGCATGCTCGAAGTGTCCAGTGAACACTTATTGCAAGTACTTTAAGAAGACATCTAATTTTTGAGCAGGGCTATGTTCGATCCCGGAGATACTTTGAGCGTTGAAGCCACTGGGGCGCATTTAGCCTTAAATAAATGTATTACCGGCTTCGATACAGGAGCATATAAGAAGGTCTCGTAATGAGCCATTCCCTTGGCTACGATTACGTCTGCCTCATTGATCGCATCCCTCACCTCTTTCGCGTAGGTTCCTGGCAGTAGCCCAGAATAATCGTTGCCCGTTCCCAGAACCCTAGCGTAATCCTTAAAGCCTAACTCAAGCGCCTCCTCAACCGTAACATCGTTTTGGTATGGAAAAGTTTTCGTTACAACGGTGACATCTAAGTCCATCTCACAGGCTAGAAACTTAACCAGGAATACATCGAATACAGCCTCGCCTGCGTTATCCAGTAGGTATATGACCCTCTTACAGCCCTTCAAAAAGCCATATATCCTCTCTCTATGGTCTATGCTAAACTCTTCATTTAGAAGTAGGTCACCCAGCATTTCGAAGCCAAATTTGAAGGATGGAACGCCTGGGTCTATGCTGTTCGCGTTCACCGCTATCGTCACGAGTCTCCTAAAATACCCGTAACCCTCTAAGCCCTCAAGCATTTTTCTCACCTTAGGAACTAGTTTCCGCGCTACTTCGTTTGCTAACCTCTTGTATTCGCGGTAAGGGTCAGGATCCTTCGTCACCCTTTTTACATAGCGAAAAGCTTCGCTAGCAATAAAGGTTGTTGACGCATTTGTTCGCGAAAGCTCGTACATAAGCTTTAAGAGACCACGTAAAGCCTCCTTCTTCTCCCTCTCATCTATGTTTGACGATAGGATCTCCTTGCTCCTGACTTGGAATATGCAGGGAATGCACACTGCGCGTATAATCATCGACCAAGACCAGGAAGGTTAGCAAGAGGATGAATATTAATGTTGAGTCGCTACGAACCCTGCGCGGACTCCTGTTGCTTCACGAGAAACGGAGCTGACATATTCGCCGCAACTTCCTAGTTCCCCCATGTAGGCTATATGCCTTATACCCCATCTTATTTAGTAGAAAGGCTGCCTCTATGCTCAGAGACCCCTCGTCACAATATAGTACATATATTTTGTCTCTGCTTAGCTTGCTCGTAAACCCTAGCAGGTCTTGAAACGGTACGTTGATCGCATTCGGGTAGTGCCACTCAGAGTACTCCTCTGGACTCCTTAAATCAATGACAACGGAATCTTGGGGAATGTTGCCAATTATAAGCTCTTTAAGAGAGGGTGTTTTAGCCTCTAGGATGCTCACAACCCTCCTATTCTTAACTGCTTCGTTCACAAGCTCCTCCACGTTCATTTTAGCCTCCTCATTTTCTACTTCCTCGAGCCTTGCGCGCGTCTTGGGCTTACGAGAGTAGAAGGCACAGAATTCTATTACCTGAGACGAGGCTTCATAGGTTCCTATTTCCTTCGCCATGCGTATAATATCCTCCTTATCGAACCCTATTAATGGTCTCAGCACCTGCATTTTAATGGCAAGGCTTGAGACATAGAGGTTCTGAAGTGTTTGAGAGGAAACCTGCCCAAGAGAATCTCCCGTAACTATAGCTCGAGCTCCAACCTCTCCAGCTATCGCTTCAGCAACTCTATACATGAACCTCTTTAATACCACGTTGAATAGACTTCTATCGCATTTGCTATCCATCTCCTTCACTATTCGAGTAAAGTCCACTACATGCAATACCGGACTATAGCCGTAACTCCACTTCTCCGCGAGTACTTTAAGCACTCCCAGTACGCCGAGCTCATGAGCCAAGCCTCCCAAATTGCAGAAAACGTACTCGACCTTAGCTCCTCTTCTTAACATAAACCACGCCGCTACTGCCGAATCGTATCCTCCTGAAACTAGTGCAACTACTTTGCCCTCGGAACCTATGGGTAACCCGCCGAACGCTCTTATAACCTCCGTGTAGAAGTACGCCTTATCGTTTCTGATTTCCACGTAGACTGTTCTCTCAGGATTTGTGAGATTAACCCGCTTAGCGTACTTATACAGAACAGCCCCAACTTCTCTTGCCACATCAAGCGATGTGAAATCGTGTTTTCCCACCCTTTTAACTCTAACAGCGAAGCTTTTGTCTTTAACATAGTCCTTGAACAGCTCTTCAGCGTATTTGGCGATATCTGATAACGTCTTAAAACATAATTCCTTTACCGGAGATAGGGATGTTATGCCGAAAACCCTTCTTAGGACATCGATGGCTTTTCTCTCAAGTTCCTCATCTCTTAAATAAATGAAGATCCTACCCCTTTCCCTCAGTATTTGGAAGTCCTTAAGGCCCTCCATTTTTAAAGCAGCAATTATATTGTGAACTAAGAGACTCTCAAATCTACCCCTAGTTCTATTGCTCTTCAGCGTGATTTCTCCAAGCCTTAACAGTATTGGCATGTGTTCTCTAAGCACCCATTATTCAACTACGGGAACCATTAAAAATTTATTCGGAAAAACCATCATTAATGCCAGTACTGGTGGCGGCTCTTGAAAGCTGGACTCTTCGCGGGCATAGTACTCGTATTGAACCTGCTTTTACAGCTCATAATAATGTCACACATGCCCTCCAAGTACCTTGAGAATCCGTCAACCTTCATTCTCATAACTTACTTTATTCCATTACTAGTGTTCTCCTACGCCATAGGATGTATGCTCTACTCGTATAAAACCGAGACATTTAAATGGGATACAGGATACGCAGAGGTGCTTAGCCGACAGCTAAGAAACGTTCCGAACCTAATATTCGTCATAGTTGTAGGCAGCATCTTCGCGCTGACTGTAGTCCTTTCACCCCTCTTACCCTTAGCACTAGCATCCAACATAGTTTCGTACTATAACGGTATCGAAGCTTTTGCCGAAGCCTTTCTCCGATTGAGGAGGTACAGTAAAAAGGAGCTGATTGAAGTCTACAGTATGTACGTGCTAGTTTTAGTTATACTTGCATCCTCGTACTTCGCACTGATTTACGTATCACCTTTACAGAGACCTCTTTTTATAGCGTTCACTAGCACGCTCATCCTGATAGTCATTCTTAAGAACACCTGCGAAATCTTTAAGGAGTACATGTGTTACGGTCTGAAGCTCTGCGTTTACTGTGAAACGGAAAATCCCATAGAGGCGATATACTGTAGGGAATGCGGGTTCAGGCTCAGAAGATGATTAAAAAACGCCTTGTAAAGGTGGATGATGCGAAGTACATTTTACTTGTATTAGAAAATGACACCTTAGGGCTCAACTCCATTCCTGCTACTTTAAGCCTCCTCTCTGAGATCCCAGCGTATAGGAGACACGTTAGGGACCGGCAGTGCAGTACAATTGAGATCTCCTCTACACCCCCATGGGTAGGGAGGATCTGCGAGATCATTCTAAGACTCTACTCAGGGGATCCCGTACCGAGAGAAGAAATTGAGTCCATTCCCCTTAAAACAGAAAACCTTAGGCTCAAAGAGCTTCTAGAAATCCCCCATGGCAAAGTCATCACGTATTCGAGGCTAGCTGAGAGACTTGGTCTTAGTCTAAGGACCACTGTTAGACTGCTCGTGAGAAACCCCTACCCTCTGATCATACCGTGCCACCGCGTAGTGAGGAAAAATGGTCACGTTGGAGGGTACTTGGGCTCGCTGAAGTACTCTTTCATTAAAGCTGAGATTCTGAGAAGAGAAGGAGTTAGGGTAGATGATAAGGGCTTCGTGAATAGAGAGGTACTAATCTACTAG
>Ga0190367_1001559_pt1 | contig 13005 bp, 13 predicted proteins | sample 4872181011_MG_FD_171838 | JGI IMG/M metagenome (GOLD analysis project Ga0190367, IMG submission 171838) | Hydrothermal vent microbial mat bacterial communities from Southern Trench, Guaymas Basin, Mexico - 4872-18-10-11_MG | ecosystem: Environmental > Aquatic > Marine > Hydrothermal vents >...
TTTAGCCCTGAAGAGTACAATTTCGAAATAGAACCTGAACATGGATACTTCGTATACCTAGAATCTAGTACATTGGTAGAATTGAGTGGTACTCCAGTACAAGTCGATACCATAGAATTGAAAAAGGGCTGGAATCTGGTGGGGTGGGATAGGGATGAGATCACTGCTAAAGAGATAGCACAGTCTATAGGTGGGGAGTGTAAACTACTGGCTAAGTGGATCTCCGGAGAACAGAAGTACATAACCTACATCCCAGGATTTAGCCCAGAAGAGTATAATTTTAAAGTGAAAAGAGGAGAAGCAATCTTCATATACATGGAAAAAGAGAAAACATGGACAAAACCATGAGAGGACGATATCTACTAAGAGGATAATGAATTAGTACTAGGAGTCTTTAGCGGCCTATTAAATACTTAGAGATATACTTTAACTTATTCTGACCTTCCTCCCATCTCCTATTACTTGATAACTTCCATCCTCTCTGACTTCTATCTTCTTCATCGGTATCTGATTCTTCAGTTTATCGATTATATCCCTAGCGCATTCGAAGGCTGTATTCCTATGCTTTGATGCTACGACTATTAGTAGTATTCTTTCACCAACTTTTAGCCTACCAACCCTAAGAACTACTCTTACATCAATCAAATCATCCCTCTTCCTCCACTCATCGATGATTTTACATAGTTCGCTGATCGTTTGTTGCTTCTGAGGCTCTAATATTAATTCGCGTACCTTGAATCCCTCAGATATCCCTTTCACAGTTCCTAAGTACACTACTATAGCTCCGACCTCAAGACTCTTGGGGTTACTCATAATATCTTCGATCACATCATCGATTGATATTTTAACATCACCTATGACCACTCCTTTACAAGTTATCATACTATCACTTATTTACTATACAAACTCATAGCATAATAGAGTTCCTATTGATTAACTAACACTAAACTTAGTACTTTACTATGTACTTATCTAGTATGTTCCTGGGCTCACCCATGTTCACGATCTTACCTGAATCCAGCAATACAACCTTGGATGCTATTTTTAGTGTTGAAAGAGGGTCATGAGTAGCGATAACTATGACTTTTTCACTCTTCATATCCCTTATGATATCTATTATCAGTTCACGGATAGATGGATGTAGATGTACTATTGGTTCATCTAATAATAGGTAATCTATGTCTAGAACCAGAGCTCTAGCTAAGGTTACTAATCTCCTCTCACCCATGGATAATGTTTTAGCTTTTCTACTGAGTAGACTCGTAATATTTAGCTCTCTAGATATCTTATAGGCTTTCTTAATAGCATCATCCTTACTATAACCTCTAATGATTAAACCGTAGATTATGTTATCTAAAACACTACCCCTGAGTAGTATGGGATTTTCATGGACATAGACTATTCTACGTCTAAGCTTAACCTTCTCCTCCTCATTTAAGCTCCAGTAGTTAATATTGTCTATGAGAACTTCTCCTCTCATGGGCTTGTAAATACAAGAGGCTATCTTCAAAAGTGTAGTTTTACCGCTACCGTTAGGTCCAAGTACTATTGTTATACCTCTATTGAACTCGATATCGATATTCTTGAGTACATAGTTCTCGTCTACATAGCTAAACCATATGTTCTTTAGTACTATCATTAAACTCTCCTTTTAATAACTCTGGCAGTTAGGATTACCGATAGTATTACTATGAATAGTAGTAGTCCAAGAGCTATAGCAGTCCCAAACTCACCTTTCTCAACTTCTAATGCTATTGCTGTAGTAAAGACTCTAGTATAACCCTTAATATTACCACCAACTATTAGTGCCACACCAAGTTCTCCGATAGCCCTAGAAAAACCAATAAGTGAAACTACAAATACATCACTAATAATTTCTCTAATAATAAGTTTACAAGCCTGGAACTTATCAGCACCAAGGGTCAAAGCTAGTTCCCAGTACTCATTATAAGCTCTATTAAAAATCTCGTACAGTAGCGAGATCAGTAGTGGTGTTATCAGTATGGACTCACCAATAATGATAATGTATGGAGTATATAGTAATTCTAAAAATCCCAAAGGACCACTACAACTGAATATCGAATAGAGTACTAGTCCGACAAGTACAGTCGGTAGCCCTATTAAAGCATTAAATACACCGACAATAGCCTCTTTAGATTCATGTCTTATAGATACTAGTTTAACTGTAAATGGTATGCTCCAAGCTAGTGCTAGCAATGTAGCAGTTGACGATATGAGAAGTGATCTTAATGCTATACCATAGATCTCGGTGTACATTATGCCTACATCCCCATCCTAGCCCTCTGATAGTACTCTCCAAAGTTCCTTTAACTCGTTCTCTTTACCGTATGCTGGATAGAATAATGGCCTTCCGAAGAGCCTTACACCATACTCATCTATGATTTTCTGTCCTTTTTTAGATGATACGAATTCCAGGAATAGCTTTGCTAACTCGTAGTCTACTTTATATTTATCTGGATTAACTATGTATGCACTGTAGATGTTGATTAGACCTTCGCCCTTATCTACAAGAACTTCTAGTCTTCCCAATATCCCTTCACCCTTAAGTTTAAGGTATGTACCGATGTCACTTAGTGTATATGCCTTCCTCTCGTTAGCTATCATTAAGGTCTTTGACATTCCAGTACCAGATTCAATATACCACTTCTGACCTATAGGATTTAATCCTGCTTTCCTCCACAAAGTTAGTTCTCTAATGTGAGTTCCTGAGTTATCACCTCTACTAATGAATAGTGTCATACCACTAACACCAGCATTGTAGATTCTCTTTAAAGCCTTTACAGGACTATTTAAGCCTTTAATACCCGCAGGGTCATCTTTTGGACCTACAATTACAAAGTAGTTATAAGCTATAATACGTCCATCAACGAGTATACCTCTCTTGATATACTTATGCTCGAGTGATGGTGCATGGACAAAAACCATATCAACATCCCCTCTACTCGCGATTTCCAAAGCTCTACCAGTACCGACGGCAATAAATTGTATCACAACATCAGGATATTCTTTCCTAAACTCCTCAGATAGCTTTTCAAGTAGACCTGTAACATAAAGACTAGTTGTGGTAGAGACTTTAAGAACTCTTAAAGTTTCTCTACCAAATAAGGACACATATATTATAGTGGTGATTGCAGTAATAGCTACTAGTATTATGGAGATCATAAGAAACTTCTTCAAACTTCCACCATTATCAGGTAATGGATGATAGTGTATATAAACTTCAGCTCAATGGCCAACGAGGCTAATACTATAGACATTCTCCATACTTTCTTCAAGTACACCAACTAGTTGCTAATCAGGCACTCACTCCTATTACTGGCTGTATCTGAGAAATTAATTCTATCACTATTAGACTTCGTAAAATGCCTCACTAACTTCCATGGAGCTTTACTAAACGTCACCTTATGCTTATATTGTACACACTTTAAAGTTCCTGAGGTGGAGTGTATGACTAACTTCAGCCTCATAATAGTTGGTGATAGTGTATGGTTGGATCCTAGTTTGGATAGGATAACTCCTCTAGTTAGAGGGATATTGAAGGAGAGGGGATATAAACTCCTACATGTCACGTTCTCTCCGAATAGTATACATGAACTGAGGAAGAGTCTCTACAGTATTCCAGAAGAGACTGAGGTTATACTAGTATGTGGAGGTACTGGATTAAGCCAAAGAGACGTCAGTATCGAAGCTATAAAACCTCTAATGGATAAGGAGCTTAGGGGATTTGGAGAACTTTTCAGAAGTCTATCTATTGAAGACATAGGTCTTAGAGCAGTACTCTCCAGGTCTACCGCGGGAAGTATTGGGGGTAGAGCGATCTTCATACTACCAGGAAGTCCCAACGCTGTAAGACTGGCACTGGAGAAAATAATACTTCCACAACTTGACCATATGCTCGATATGTTAAGAGGAGTCACCCATTGGAGGATGAACTATATACGCACTAGTACAGATGCTCCATTAGTCGATAGCTCATTTATTCTAAGATATACCCTAGGAAGGTTGAAAAATGTAGAGAGCTTTATGTTGATAAGAGTTAAAAAAGAAAGCTTAGAAGGAAAACTGGAGGATTTTAGGAAATCGATGAAGCCCCTGCTCACTATAGAATCTCCTAACTACGTCCTACTGGTTCTAGAGATTAAAGAGAGTACTAGAGTAAATGAGATTCTAAGCGCGCTTTAAAGTGATTTTCTTCTTCGAGATCACCCTAACATCATATATTAGTGTCGAAGGGTACTCTCCTCTCTCGTCTTTCTCGTATTTCTTGACCATATCCCATATGTTGAGTAGAGCCAGTACTGTCGCAGTGAGGGCTTCCATCTCTACTCCAGTTTGAGCTATAGTCTTCACTCTAGCCGTTATAACTATACAGCTCTCATTTTCATCAATTTTCATGTCAATCGATACATTAGTTATCGGTATTGGATGACAGAGAGGAAGTAAAAGTGGAGTCCTCTTAGCTGCGAGTAATCCAACAATCTCAGTCACAGTCCTTACATCGCCCTTTTCTACTAATCCCTTCTTTATCAGCTCTATAGTACTTCTCTTCAACCTTATCTTACCTTCTGCTACAGCCTCTCTGAGGCTCTGTGGCTTATTCGAGATGTCCACCATTCTAGCTCCCAATTATCACCACCTACTTAAAGAAGGGCTCTCTTAAGAGATTAGCTTTTTTAAAACGTTCAATCAACAGGGTAACCTTACTATCTTGAGGTATCTTATCCGACAGCACATCTCTTATATCAACTAAGTTATCATCCCTCATGAGACATGGCTTGATTTTTCCATCAGCTGTGATTCTGATTCTTGTACATCCACGACAGAAGCTAGGATTTCCATAGGACTTCACGATCTCTACCTTAGTCCCTCCTGGAAGGATGTAAACTGGCCTATTATGAAGGGATCTCTTATAGTAGGAGGTAGCTCTACTTTTAACTACAGTCTCTATTTCATCTAGACTCTCGTGTAGTCCTCTGTACACAGTCTTCCCCCTTCCTAGGGGTATTAGCTCTATTAGATTTAGATCCACACCCAAGTTATTAGCATAGTCTATTAGTTCACCTACTTCACTACAATTTAGTCTAGTTACGACAGTGTTTATCTTCACTTTAATTCCGCTATCTAATGTCCTCTCTAATCCCCTGAGCACTCTATCAAGACCATTCTTTCCAGTGATCTTTGTATAGGTCTCTCTATTCAGTGAGGGTAGACTTACGTTTACCCTGTCGACGTAATTCACTATATCCTCTAACCTATCTAGTAGAAAGTAGCCGTTAGTGACCATTGATAGCTCACTAGAACTACACTCCTCACGAAACACTCTCAAAATATCACCGATATCATCTCTTATGAGAGGTTCCCCGCCTGTAATCTTTATGAATCTAATATTCAGCTCAGCTATAGCTCTAGCTATGAGCTCGTAATCGTATATACTCATTTCATTAATATTATTATATGTATTATATTCTCCTTCGCCATGACAGTATACACAACTGTAATTACACCTGTGTGTTACCGTCACTCTCACATGAGTTAGAGGTCTTCCGTAGGAATCATATAAATACTTCATACCTCGTAGACCACCTCTCCTAAGTCATCGGGTATTCTATACCCCCTAAACTCGCCTATAATATTCTTCAAGTACTCTGTTAGTAGTCTGTTAAATAATTTGAAGGCTTTCGACTTCATGAATGCTCGTCTCACTAGGAAATCGTAGTGTTCGTATTTAATCCTTGTGAAATCTAGACCGTACTCATCAGCCACATACCTTATCCCCACACCGACATCAGCTCTCCCCTCTACTATCGCTAGTGCTATACTCTCATGGGTACTCACTTCTACATTATATCCTCTTATCGAAGCCTTGAGCTGATCGGGATCCATTCCTCTCTTTTCAGCTTCCTTTGATATAAGATAATCTACTAGAGCTCTTGTTCCAGAACCCTTGTTTCTATTTATAAACCTAAGCTTGAGATTTACAATGTCTGTAAAGCTGTTGACAAGACCTCCTAATCCCTTTCTCAAGATGAAGCCCTGTTCTCTATCATAGCCTCTTATGAGTACGATATCCCTAATCCCGATATCCTCTAGAAGATCCCTATTATAACTATCACTTCTCGGAGAGTATATGTGCATTCCCGCTATATCAGCGAATCCATCCTTTATCGCTACTACACCACTCATACTGCCAGTAAAGAGGTACTTTACCCTAATCCCCTCTCTATGAAGCTCTAAGAGTAGTCTTTCAGTGAGAGGACAGTGACTCCCTATGAAGATAAGATCTGAATCTTTAAAATCGGTTAGGATAATCTTAACTCTCTCCCCCCTTGTGATGAGTTCTCTATCTTCAGGTACTAGAACGAATCCATCACAAAGTGATGCCTTTAACAGGAAACCACTGTGGAGGTGTATCGGATATGCATAGAAAGTACTGCCTTCTCTTTTAATTAATGCAGGGACCAATCTGACATAACCGAGAGTTCCACCTACATTCTTTAGTAGTGTTCCATAGAGTTCCCTCTTTTCCTGGGGTAAGCCAGTCATCTTACATAGGATCTCTTTAACTATCAAGTGGAGGACTAGAAAGCAGGAGAGAGGGAAGCCGGGTAGGCCTATTATCAACTTATCTCTAGCAACTGCTATGATAGTAGGACTACCTGGTTTAATCTTTAGACCATGTACTATGATTCCTGGTTCATAGTTCTCCAATACCCTATACACTATATCCTCATATCCAGCAGAAGTTCCACCTATGGTCATCACTACATCAAATTTTGTGAGAGCTCGATCCAGTAATGCTCTAAGGTCCTCATAACGGTCTTCAATTAGTCCTAGATAATGAGCTTCGAAGCCTAGATCTCTTAAAAAGCTCCTGACCATGAGGGAGTTAGATTCGTAGACTTTCCATCTCTTCAGAGCTTTCCCAGGTTCTATCAGTTCATTACCAATAGCTATAATACCTATAGTGGGCTTAATGTAGACCTTTACCTCAGTAATACCCACAGAGGCAAGCGTTCCTATCAGGAGAGGGGTTAGGAGTGTACCTCTTTTCGCCACAACTTCTCCTTTGACACAGTCAGTACATGCATACTGAATACCGAAGCCCTTATTGAAGCGTCTATAGATGTAGACTGAATTATCCACTTCTTTCGAATACTCAATTGGTACTACAACATCGGCAGGATAGGGTATGGGAGCTCCCGTAGCCACTTCACAGCACTCTCCCCTCTTCAACTCTACTTTAGGCTCTTCTCCAGCTGAAATTCTCCCTTTAAGAGATAGTTTGATAGGGCTGTCCTCATAGGCACTCACGATATCGTCTGATATTAAGGCATAGCCATCATATAGGGCTCTATCAAAGGGAGGGTAGCTGTACATAGCGTGCACATCCTCTGCCAGCACTCTATTTACAGCCTCAGAGAGAGGTACGCATTCCACGCCCTTAGGCTCTAGCTTAAAGTACTTTTCGATAATCTCTACTACGCGGGAAAAGGGTATAGGTTTCCTATATATTCTCCTAGAACCAGGAGTGGATGACAACTTCTACCACCTCCCCCTCCTCAAATCCCTCCACATCTTCAGGTATTACTAGGTAGCCATTAGATAGTAGTAGGCTCCTTAGAGATCCTGAGCCTCCAGTCAATAAGGGTTCGGCTATATAGCTACCCTTTCTTGAATATACTCTAACCCTAACTAAGGCCCTTACACCACTCTTAGTAGTCACCCTCCTCGTTAATATGGCTTTAACTCTGGGCTTAATAATAGGCTCTGCCCCCAACCATCTTCTCAAGATCTCGCTTATAACAAGTTCGAGATTTGCGTAGGCGGCTACGGGTAGACCACTTATACCGATCACCGGCTTTCCACTTATGGCTGAGAGTATCGTAGTCCTTCCCGGCTTGAGAGCTATACCATGGATATATACATCTGGTGAAAGTTCCTTGATTGCTTGTGCTAGATAATCCTTCATTCCCAGGGATGTACCACCACAGAGTACTATCATATCGTAGTTAGGTAGACTCTTACGAATGATCCTCTTAATCTCATCCTTATTATCACCTACTACTATCTCTTCAGCTTTAAGAAAACCATACTCTATAAACCACTGTCTTACTAGGCTTAGAGTGAAAGGTATGTGTAATCCTTCTAGAAACTCATCACCAGTTCCCACTACTAGTACTCTAAGGTTTAGGACTTCAATTTCACTAACTCCATGGAGCCTTAGTGCTGCAATGTGCCATGGCTTAATCCTTATACCCCTCTTTAGAATAGGATCTCCTCTTTTAAGCTCCTCACCCGGTAGAGATACGTTCTCGTACTTAGCTAGTGTCTTCATTACGTATACTACTTCCCCCTCTCTGTAGGTATCTTCAATCCTCACTACAGCGTCCGTACCACTAGGAAGGAAGCAACCAGTCTCTATAAAGACACACTCTCCTTCTCCGACTTTCAGATCGTACTTTTTAAATGGCATAGTAATGGATCCTATAAGCTTAAGTGGTATGGGATTATCCCTACTTGCTCCACTAATATCCGTATGCCTTAGAGCATAACCGTCCATAGTAGACTTCGGATAAGGGGGTAGGTCTACTTTAGATGAGAAGTTTTCTCCGCTGATCTTGTTAAGAGATTTTTCAAGTTCTATACTCACATTTTCGGGAGTATAGACAAGGTAATCGACTACATCATCTATAGCATCTTTAATTCTTCTGAAAGAAATCACACTCAAAGTAATATTGCATCCTTTTAAGCCTTATGCCTATAGAGTAGCATCTTTAATATCACGACTTAATCGAGACTTCGTGACTAGCTTTGATAAAGACTTCTTAGGAGGTTCTTCTAAAGGCTCAAGTACAACTCTCTTTCCCTCAACTCTAACTTTAAGAACAGTTCCCGGAGTAAGACCAAATGCATCTCTATAAGCTTTGGTATGACAACTTGTCCCTTCTTAGAAATGACAGTCTTCGACACAGATTCGCCATAAAGTAGAACTATGGTCTCACTTAAATCCTACTTCCATATTGCCTCTATCACCACTTTATATCCCTTATCATGCTCTTTTCTGCAACATTATGGATTAAAAAAGTTTAAGTACTGGATTTTCTCAATTAACATAAGTGGGAAATTTGAAATATAGACTAAAAGTTGATTCCAAAGGACGTATACTCCTCCCTCGTGAGATTAGGGATGAACTAGGTGATATAGTCGTCCTCGAAAAGACAGATGATGGTTTTATCCTAAAGAGAGGGGAGCTTACAGATTTTCTAAAGGAATTTAAGAGAGTAATAACGTCAGAACCCCCTAGAACAGGTAGGCCCGAGAACTGGCCACCATCTAAGATGAAGAAGATATAGACGCTAATATTCTCCATTATTCACTCGATCCAACATACCCAGAACATAGAAGACTTAAAAGTCTACCTCTTAAAAGAAGTTAAATGGAAGAATTGGACAATGAAAATAGTGAACCCCATCCACATACCTAGGTTATGCTTGGAGATCTGAATACCCTATCACGCCTTTTACGAGCTTCTCTGATTATCTCTTCAATGAGATTTCTACCCGTTGAGTCTATTACGACTAACAGAGGGCCGAACTCCTCTACCTCAAGTATCCAGAGAGCCTCGGGCACTCCTAGATCAAGCCACTCCACTCCTAAAACCCTCTTAATAGCTCTAGCGGCTAGTACTGCAGCCCCTCCTGTAAATACAGTATAGACTGCACCATATCTCCTACAAGCCTCAGCTGTCCTCACACCCATGCCACCCTTACCTATGATCATTCTAATACCGAACTTCTCTATAATAGAAGCCTCATAGAGTTCCATGCGGGTGCTGGTCGTAGGTCCTGCAGCAATAACTACCCATTCATCATCTCTTTTCAATACTACAGGACCACAGTGGTAGATAACCCCTCCACGTAGGTCTATGGGAATAGGCTTTCCCTGTTCATAGTACTCCAATATCCTCTTATGAGCGGTATCACGAGCAGTGACTATAGTACCACTAAGGTAGACTATATCGTCTACTCTCAACTTTCTTATCTCCTCCTCTTTTATGGGGGTTTTCAAATGGTACTCGGACATTTCATACACCTCACTGAACTATAGTAGAACTCCCATCTCTACCCACTAGTACTGTAGCCCTTCTAGCAGCCCAGCATTGGAACACTACGGCTACTGGATAGAACGCTGGATGTCTGTAAGAGTAGTCTATGTGTACTCCCAGAACTGTAGTCCTACCGCCTAGACCCTGAGGACCTATACCAAGTGAGTTTAACTCATTATAGAGCTCCTCTTCAAGCCTGGCTAGCGTAGGATTAGGGTTCATAGTACCCAACCTTCTAACACTCGCAGCCTTTTTAGCTAAATACACAGCCGTATCCACCCCTCCGCCTAGGCCTATACCGACTATAGTCGGTGGACATGGCTTAGCACCCGCCTCTAAGACAGCATCAACTACCACTTTCTTGACCCCTCTCAACCCTAATCCAGGTGGTATCGTCTTCAGAACAGTGACGTATTCCGATCCGCCACCCTTTGGAACTACGACTATTTCTAGAGAGTCTCCCTTCGTAAACTCCCAGTGAATTATTGGAGAGTTTCTACCAGTATTATCCCCTGGGTTCTCTCCAGTCAGCGGGTCTACAGTATTAGGTCTTAGCGGAATTTCAATAGTAGCCCTTCTAGTAGCACTGACCAAGGCCTTTTCTATAGTGTCTATGCGAACTCTGAAGTCGTATCCCATCCTCACATAGTATACTATGAGACCAGTATCCTGGCATATAGGTCTATTGAGCTCCTCCGCTAATTCTAGATTTCTGAGCATAGTCTCTATCTGAATCCTAGCCCTCTCACTCTCCTCAGTTTTGTAGGCTCTCTTCAATGCATTTTTCACGTCAGGTGGTAGGTGGGTATTCGCTCTAGCGAGAGCACGAACGACAGCATCTTCTATAATCCTATACATTCTACTCGATCGAATACTACTCAACCCTATCCCCGAGATCTTATATTCGATCTGCATAAAACCTCTACCACGAATTTATAATACCAGAGATCTATATAGAGGGGGATTTAGTGTCCAAGAAGAGGAAGATAGATTGGTTTTCCATAGCCAATGAACTACACTTGAAGTATGGGGGTAAGATAGAGGTAGTTCCTAAAGTGCCCGTGACCAGACTAGATACCTTCTCCATATGGTATACCCCTGGTGTAGCTGGACCCTGTAGAGAGATCTTCGAGAAAGGAAAAGATCTTTCCTTTGAGTATACTCTAAGGTGGAACTATGCTCTTGTCATAAGCGATGGTACTAGAGTCCTGGGGCTGGGCAACATAGGGCCAGAAGCTGGTATGCCTGTAATGGAGGGTAAGGCACTATTGTTCAAGTACCTAGGTGGTGTTGATGCTATTCCACTAGTAGTAAATGAACGAGATCCAGATAAGTTCATATACATAGTCAAGGCATTAGAGCCAAGCTTTGGAGCCGTAAACCTAGAGGATATAGAGAGTCCAAAGTGCTTCTACATACTAGAGAAGCTAAACGAAATTTTGGACATCCCTGTATGGCACGATGACCAACAGGGAACAGCATTGGTAACACTAGCAGGGTTGATTAATGCCCTTAAAATAGTCGGTAAAGAGCTCAGGGAAGTGAGAATAGTGCTAGTAGGTACTGGAGCAGCAAACACCGCCACTTATAAGTATCTCAAAGTAGCTGGAGCTGACCCGAGGAAAATAGTGGCAGTAGATAGTAAGGGTATCCTACACCAGCATAGAGAGGATATTGAGGTGCTCAAGAAGACCAATCCATGGAAGTATAGGATAGCTATGGAGACCAATCCAGAGGGTAGAGTTGGTGGGATAAGAGAGGCTTTAAAGGATGCTGATGTAGTCATAGCAGCATCGAGACCAGGACCAGGCATCATAAAGAAGGAATGGATCAAGGATATGGCTACTGATCCTATAGTATTCGCAGAGGCTAATCCGATACCCGAAATATGGCCATGGGAGGCAAAGGAAGCAGGAGCTAGAGTAGTCGCTACTGGGAGGAGCGACTTTCCAAATCAGATAAACAATAGTCTTGGTTTTCCAGCCGTCTTCAGAGGGATACTTACAGTTAGGTCTAGGAAGATGACGGACTCCATGTTCATAGCTGCTGCAGAGGCATTAGTGAAATATGCAGAGCAGAAGGGTATTCATGAAGAGTACATAATCCCGACTATGGAGGAAGCAGAGGCCTATGTAGTGGAGGCTATAGCAGTAGCGGAGAAGGCTATGGAGGAAGGTGTGGCTAGGAGGAAGGTATCTAGAACAGAATTAGAAGAGGAGATTAGAGAGCTGATAATGAGGCCTAAAAAGTATATGAAGATAGCCCTAGAAGAGGGGTTGATAAGAGTAGAGTCCCGGTACTTCGAGAACTAGCTATCGCCCACAATGTGGTATTCCAGTAGAGCATAGATACTTTCCACTATAAGAGTTTTTAGAGTGCAGTTTATCTACTAGTAGCACCTAACAATATACTTAGTGAATGGAGCATTATAGTGTCCCTTTTGACTCTACCACATTTTATAAGTGTCCTCTCCCAACAAATTCACTGTTAGAATAGTTTTTATCTTCCAAAATCTAACTACTATGGTTGAATAGTATGAAATTGAATACTAAGTCTACTACTAGATTAACAGCACTGGTCATAATACTATTCGTACTCACTGTCGTCGGCTGGTCCCTATACCTAGGATCGATGATAGTCGCTAGTAATGAGATACTCACCCTCAAAACTGAAAACCAATCGCTAAAAGCGAGGATAGCTAAACTGAGTAAAGAGTATAACGAGCTCATCACAAACTACTCTAAGCTTAAGGCGGAGTATGTTACTCTTCAATCCAACTATACTAGGATATACTCGAACTATACTAAGATAGCCGAAGAGTATAATGAACTTATAGATGAATACTCAAGACTAGAGAATGAGTATAGCAACCTAAACTC
>Ga0190367_1001560_pt1 | contig 13004 bp, 18 predicted proteins | sample 4872181011_MG_FD_171838 | JGI IMG/M metagenome (GOLD analysis project Ga0190367, IMG submission 171838) | Hydrothermal vent microbial mat bacterial communities from Southern Trench, Guaymas Basin, Mexico - 4872-18-10-11_MG | ecosystem: Environmental > Aquatic > Marine > Hydrothermal vents >...
ATTTATGGGTTAACGTAACTAAGCCACCAATATAGCTGAGAAAAGCTTATATATGGTTAGATTTTCCTTTAATGTAAGGTGAAACCTATTGATAGATATAGTTAGCGTATTAGCTAATTTAGGAGGCTTAATAACATCTCCAAGGCAAACGTTTAGGATAATTTTTGCTGAGAAAAGGGGTTTACTACCTGCAGTAGTAGTTTTCCTTGTAATGGTTACTGTTCAGTCTTTAGTAACTGTATCTAATTTTATAGCAAGGTTTCTAGGGTTAACCGAGTCTTTTCTAGGGGGTTTTGGAGGATCATTATCTGCTTTCATAGGTTTATTGGGTGTTGCTGGTATGATTATTGTTGCAACCATACTTTGGCTTATTTTAGGACTGCTAACCCATGCTTTTGCCAGGGTTTTAGGTGGTAAAACTGATATTGAGAAAGCTCTTATAGTCTTAGGCTATGCTAGAGTATCTTTCTTCATATACGTTATTTTAGCATTTGTAGCAATATTTACTAGTTTCTTAGTTTCATTAGGACTGCTAATAGTGGGCTACCTTATCTCAGCGGTTTTATGGGTTATAGTGGCTTCTACAGGTATTTCGGAAGCCTACGGTATAAGTATGGGTAGGGGTTTAGCTTCTGTAATCCTGCCGTTTATAGTGTTAGCTACAATACCTTTCCTAATGTTTATACCGTTTATGTTTTGGTGATTTGAATGATTTTAAGAAAAGAAGAAATAGCTGGCATGTTGGTTTTAGCCGCAATAGTTTTAGGGTTAATATCGCCTATTGTAGCGGTTTTTGCAGCTAAACCTATTGAAATACCTAAAGCTATTTTCGGATTTCCATTTGCTAGAGAGCTTAAGTATGTAACGTCAAAATCGTTTAACGTTACTGAAGAGTTTAAGCTGGTTTTAGATGTTAGCGGTGGAGGAGTAGAAATAGCTAAATCACATGTTGAAAATGAGGTTAAGGTTGAGATCTACGAGTATCCAGGGTTTTTCAGGTTTTTCAGACGCCCTGCTAGGAAAGAGTATAGTATTGAATTCGCTAATAACACATTACATGTAGCTATTATAGGCTATGTAGCTAAAATATATGTTCCACAAGAACTACTTGAAGAAATTTCAAGTATTATTAATGGTGGAGGCTTATCCGTAAACATTAATGCTGAAAACATGAAGCTATGTAATGTTAAAGTATCAGGTGGCGGTATAGAACTGTCTCTAGGTAGTCTGAGAAACTCTACTTTAGACATAGAAATTTCTGGAGGAGGTTTTTCAGCAAACCTAAACTACAGTGACTATGTTGGTAAAGCTGAAATAAATGTCAATATTAATGGTGGCGGTGGAGAATTAAAAGTAGAAAACATAAATGCTAAGGTAAAAGTAGATGCATCGATTTCAGGAGGGGGCGGTACAGTAAAGATCAATGACGTGAAGATTATATCTATTGGTGGCGCATCCGAAACTAAAACATATGTTGATGAAGGATTCGATGAGGCAGCTAAAAAGCTAATAGTTAACATCAATGTTTCCGGCGGAGGCTTCGACGTAGGGATTAGAAGATGAGCAGCGAAGAAATCACTGTTATTCCCGAAGATAGACAGTTAGTTGTAAGGAGAATAATTGATGTTTTAAATAGTGGACCTAAACTTGAAATACTTAAAATCCTATCGGAAGGAAAGCCTCTTACAGCCTCTGAGCTTTCGGAAAAACTTAAAGTAAAAATTTCAACAGTTCTATCACATTTAGATGACCTCATAAACACGGGTTTAGTTAAAGTTGAAACGTCAAGTGTAGGAGGACGTGCAATTAAGAAGTATAGTTTAGTTTCAAACAGGATTGTTCTAACAATAAACATACGTACATTAACACATATAGAGGAAATAGGTGTTGAAGAATACGAGAAAGAACTAGAACATTTAACACTACAGTATATTAAAGCTAAAAGGGAAAGGAAGGGGGAGCTTCCACTAGCTATAAAGGTTAGGGATGTAGCTAAAACGTTAAACATAAGCATTGAAAAAGCCATAGGAATTGTAGACTACATTAACACACATCCTGAAGTTATAGTTGACAATATTTCATACGACTTATTGAAGGTTCTACGTGAAAACAAAGTAGCCACTATAAGAGAGTTAGCTGATAGGTTGAAAGTACATCCATACTGGGTTGTTATGGCTGCTAAAAAACTTACATCACAAGGCCTAGTAGTGTTTGAAGAAAATATTGTGAAAGTTCTAAGCAAAAACTAAGTCTCTATGGTTTAGGTACATATATTTTTAAACCAGATACTTTTTTGAAATGTTTCTCATCTAATGTTATAAGTTCAGAGTTTAAATAAAACACTGTAGCGGCAATTAAAATGTCTGAAAACGGTATAGGTCCTCCTTTCCTATGAAGATCTATGTCTAGTTCTAATGCCTTAGCCATTATTTCCTGATTTATCCAAACTATTACTCCTAATTCTTCTAGTGCTTTCTTTCTTAAGCTAATTGGTTTACCTAAGTATTTATGTCCATAAAGGTATTCGTACATTACAATCCATGGTATATAAATTACTTTATACTTGCTTATTACATGTTCTAGGAGGCTGTGGTTTGCTTTATCGAAAATCTCAATTATTACTGATGTGTCTAAAACTCCGCCAGCCATTTACCACCACTTCCTTTCTCTAAGCCTACTAATTACTTCTTTTAGAGCCTTGACTTCTTTGCTGTCCATTTTAAGCTCATTGCTAAGTGCTTTAAGCCTTAATAGTCTAAACTTTTCATAGTTTTCTATGAGCATCATTATTGTTTCACTATAGCTCTCAGCTTTAACCCTGTTCTTTATTTCTTTAAGTTTCTCATAGACTGCGTCAGCTATAGCTATGGTCTTAGTCATTATTTATCCCCTGAATATAAATTATATAAATTAATATATAACATTTATTATGATTGCATTTTAAAGGTAAAATTTAAACATTAAAGCATACAGTACATGTTCTTGGTGTTAAACATGGCTAGGGTTGGTGTTGTTTTACCTATTTACGATATTGATGTTAAAGAAGCTTTAGATTTCGGTGTTCAAGCAGAGAGCCTAGGTTACGATTCACTATGGGTTGAAGATCATTTAATGCCTTGGCAGCTAAGCTGCGAGAAGCCTACGCTTGAAGGCTGGGTTCTCTTGTCAATATTGGCTGATAGAACGGAGAAAATAAGGATTGGAACTATGGTCTCCAATATCCTATACAGGCACCCGGTAATTTTAGCTAAATTAGCAGCTATGGTTGATAGGGTTTCTAACGGAAGGTTCACTATGGGTTTAGGTCTCGGTTGGTTTGAAGATGAAGCTAAAGCCTACGGTTTACCAATGCCCCCGCTTAAAGTTAGAATAGAAATGTTCAGAGAAGCTCTAGAGTTAATTAGGAAACTATGGGCAAGCAGTGGTAAGGTAAGTTTTAAGGGAAAATATTTTACCCTCGAAAATGCTCCTTTCGAACCTAAACCCGTTCAGAAACCATACCCGCCAATAATCATAGGTACTGGCGGTGAAAAAGTAATGTTGAAAATTGTTGCTAAAGAAGCTGATGGATGGAATTATGGTGCTTTAAGCCCTGAAGAAGTTAAACATAAGCTTAACATACTTAGAAAGTTCTGTGGCGAAGTTGGGAGAAAATTTGAGGATATTGAGAAAACATTCGAACTATATGTGTTCATAGGTAGGGATAGAAGTGAAGCAAATAGTAGGTTAGGAAAGTATTTAGAAACAATGCCTAAAGGAGATAAGCTTCAACATATAATTCAACAACTCTACATAAGAAATGCGTTAAAAGGTACAGCTAGCGATATTCTAAACCAAATGAAAGCCTACGTAGATGCTGGAATAGAACATTTCATACTAGTCTTTCCTGGCAAAGATAGGTTTAAAATGCTTAAAGAATTTGGCGAACATGTTCTTAGTGAAGCTAAGAAACTGTAGTTTAGGAATAAATTATTTCTCCAATATTTCCATCTATTCTATAGCCTGATAAACTGTTTATTAATTCTTTTATCTTTTCATCTTTAATAATACTTATAAAGTGTTTTACAGATTCCTTATTTAATTTGTTTTTTCTAACTACAAAATCATATTTTTCCCAACAAACATGTTTATATTTTAAACCGTACTGCTCAGCTACATATCTTAAAGTTAAACCTACATCTGCTCTACCTTCTACAATAGCTCTAACTACCCCATAATGAGTTTTATATTCAGTATTGTAGCCCGGAATTATCTCTGGAATTTTACCGGGGTCTATTTTGAGTTTTAAAGATGTTTTGTAAAGCAAGTTGTCGAGGTAGGATCTAGTTCCAGAGCCTAAAACTCTATTTGCTAACCTAAATCTACCTGTAAAGAAGTCTTCAGCCTTCTTGAATTCTATGTTTTTTCTAAAAGCGAATACAAGCTCTCTATCGTATCCTCTAATGATAGCTGCTTTGTTTTCAAGCCAGTATCTTTTAAGGTATGGTTTGTTGTATGTTTTTGTTTCCGGGTCGTATAGATGCACTCCAGCAACATCAGCTTCCCCAAGCATTATAGAAGCTAATCCGCCAGCAGAGCCTATCCATGAGACTTCGATGTCTTTAATAAGGCCTTTTGCTTTAATTGCTTCTATTATTTTCTCTAAAGCAACATCATGGCTCCCAATAATGGTTAGTTCGGGTATTTTTGGTTTAACATATTCTTTCTCTATAATACCTATTTTTGAATATTGTTCTAAATAGTGTTTTAAAATATTCTTTCCAAAACCAGTTAACTGAGTTCCTCCCCCCTTACTCCCACCTCTTTTAGCTTCAACTATTTTCACGCCAAGAACACGTTCTATTCTAGCCAACGACTCCCATGCTCTTGAGTAAGGTATTTTTAATGTTTTACATGCTGCAAGTATTGATCCTTCCCTATCGATAAGCATTAAAAGATCAGCTAACTGTTTATCTAAGAGTTTTTTACCCTCATATTCGACTATTAAGTCTACTTTAAACCTTATCTTCCTAAATATTTCCTCCAAGAATCCTACCAATTTATTGAAGTGTACTATAGAAACAAATATATTTTTCGTTATCGGATAACGAATAACGGGATTCTCTATGAAACGCTATAAGTTACTTATGCTAATAATTTTCATCGCGGCTTTAATCATAATTTCAACATGCTCATGTCCTTTAATATTAAGAGAAAACATAACCGTATTAAGAGTTTCAACTACAACAAGCCTTTATGCAACAGGGCTACTTGACATGTTAGCTGATAAGTTTAAAGAAAAACACCCTAACGTGGTTATTCAGTTTATTGCTGTTGGTAGTGGTGAAGCTTTAAAGAAAGCTGCAATGGGCGATGTAGACGCTGTACTTGTCCATGCACCCTCTCTTGAAAGAAAATATATAAGTGAAGGAACCATTGGGGAAGGAACAATTTTCGCATACAATTACTTCGTAATAGTTGGACCTAAAGAAGACCCAGCAGGTGTTAAGTGTTTAAGCCCTGAAGAAGCTATGGTTAAAATATTTAACGCTTGTGAAAAAGGTGTTGCCAAATTCATTTCTAGGGGGGACCGTTCAGGCACCCATGTTAGAGAACTTATGTTATGGAACATGGTGGGTCTTAATCCTAAAGGTAAAACATGGTATATTGAAACAGGAGGCGGTATGTCTGAAACGTTAATGGTGGCTAACGAATATAGGGCATATACCTTATCTGATATAGGAACTTTTCTTAAGTTTAAAAATAAGCTTAACGAACTAACTGTTCTTGTAGATAGAGGCGATATTTTAATTAACATATACAGTGGGTACGTTGTTTTATCTTCTGAAAACATTAATTTAGCTAAAGAGTTTATAGAATTCCTAGTTTCTAGCGAAGCGCAGGAAGCTATTGGAAATTATGGTTTAGAAGAATATGGTCAACCATTATTCTACCCTATTGTAGGATCAAGCAGTACTATGCTTAAAAACATGTGGAATATTCTTTCATCGGAAAGCTCTTAGGTGAGGGGAAATGGAGTTCATATTTGAAACTAGTGAAATAGTTTTAAGGTCAATATTTGTTTCCGGATTAGCAACAGTACTTGCTTCCGCATGGTCTTTGCCTTTAGCGTTTCTTCTTCTAATTTCGGAGTCTAAAATAGGGAGAATTTTACAAGATATCTTTAACTCTTTAGTTTCTATACCAACTGTTGTTCTAGGGCTTCTACTTTACCTTATCTTTTCTAGATCAGGCCCTTTAGGTGTTTTCTCTTTACTTTACACACCATGTATTATTTCTATAGGGCAAGCTGTACTTATAACTCCATTAATGATTTCCTTTTTAACTTCAAGTTTAGGTAAGGTTAAAGAGACTGTCTGGGAAACAGCGATTGCACTAGGTGCTTCTAAGTTTCAAGCTTCAATAACTGTTCTTAAAGAAGGATACGTTCAGCTTGTAAGATCTATTTTAGTAGGGTTTAATAGAGCTATAGGTGAGCTTGGAGTAGCATTAATGGTTGGAGGAAATATTAGAGGGTACACTAGAGTCATGACTACAGCTATTGCACTTGAAGTTTCTAAAGGAAACTTCGACTTAGCAATAACATTAGGGGTAGTGTTGCTCATAACCACGCTTGCAATCACAGTTATAGTTAGGTTTCTAGGTGCTAGGTAATGATTGAAGTCCGTAACCTCTGGTTTAAATATGAGCCTAACGGAGAATATGTGCTTAAAAACATAAGCTTTAGGTTTCATGGTAAAGCAATACTTATTTCAGGCCCTAATGGTTCTGGGAAAACAACTTTACTAAAAATTATTAGCGGCTTATTAAAACCTACAAAAGGTATGGTTTTAATTGAAGGCAATAATTTATGGGAATTAAAAGGTAAAGAAGGTCTTTCTTTTAGAAGAAACATTGTTTACGTGCATGAGGAACCTGTTTTATTTAAAGGAACAGTTTTAGACAATATAATCTACCCTTTAAGAATAAGGGGTTATGGAAAGGATGAAGCAATAAGGAAAGCACTAGATACTCTTGAAATATTGAATATGAGAAACTTAGCTTATATGAATGTTAAGAAGCTTTCCACAGGTCAAATGAAGTTGGTGTCTTTAGCTAGGGCTATAGTTTCTAAGCCTAAGTATTTGCTTTTAGATGAACCTTTAGCAACATTAGATAGGGAAAACATGAAACACGTACTAATGGTCATTAAAAACCATGTGTTGAAAAAATCTAACGTAATTATGGCTTCACATAGAACAGTACCTATAAAGTTCTTTGATAAAACTATTGAACTGGAAAACGGGAGTATAGTGGAGATAATTTAAGTTAGCAACTCTGTATCTTTAAATAACCATATAAGCTTAGTTATTCAATGGGGTGTTTTAGAGATGCCAAAATATGCTAAGTACATATGTACTGTTTGCGGGTACATATACGATCCAGAAAAAGGTGATCCCACACAAAACATTCCTCCGGGAACACCTTTCGAAGATTTACCTGAAGACTGGAAATGCCCAATTTGTGGTGCAGGTAAAAACCTTTTCGAGAAATTGAAGGAAGAATAGAATCTTAGCTATATCAGGCCCCTTCATCAATAGTTTTCACCATGCGGGAAGCCCATTATAAATAATATTTAAATTTTTTGTCCAAGCTTCTCCATGTACTCCTTTACAACTTTGTTTAAATAGTATTCTAAATCAAAACCTCTCACTTTAGAATAAACTATTGACCATAGAACAATATCTGCAATACATTTTTCAAGAAACCCTCTCGATAAACATATAGGTAGTTCACTAGCACTTCTCAGCAGCATTGTGTAAATCATTCTTTCTGAAAGGCCTACACTACCTATTCTTGCTAACAGTTTTTCTATATCGACTTCTATTTTCATGTTTTTAATCTCCTAGTTTAAGCTACGTATTTGAGTATTAAACTTATTGCGGTGGCTGCTGTTAATACTGGTAGTAGGTTGTTGAAGCTTATCTTCTCTCTTCTAAGTTTTCTATCTATTTCGAAAAGTTTTTTAGCAGAACCTTTGCTGACCATGGCTCCTTCTTTCAACACTGTTTCTAAGTCTCTTCTAGCCCATGTGGGAAGGGGTGGTGTTTCAAGAATCAATGAAACATATGCTGAAACTAACGAGTTGTTCAAGTCTTTTATGGTTTCATAGTACTTTCTAATAGCTTTAACGATGTTTGCCACTAATGCGAAGTCGATTAGCGATTTAAATGATGTGCTTTTAGATGAAAGAACATAGAATATCTCGTATAGGGAGATGTCTTCAAGTTCTATTTTGGTTCTAGTATAGTCTGCTTGGTTAAGTAATGCAATATATGGTATTGGCCCTATTGTTCTCGTAACATGTACTAGAGCTGAAGAATCCTTACCCGTAGACGATGTTAGAAACATTTTCAGACTTCTTTCAATACGGCTTTCATCTACGTTTCTCTTATACATTGTTAGAGCATGCGATGATGCTAATGCTATCATTGTTAAAACCAGTGTTGAATCGTAAAATACCATGTTTTTCGCAAGCCTACCTCCAATATTTTTTAGAGTATCTGAAAGCAGCATTCCTATGTTAGCTGTAGGTGCACCTATTTTACCTAAAGCTACTTTTTCTCCTAATTCAACTGCTTTATTTAGAGTATTGAACAGTTTAGGTCCAAGAGTAATATAGTCTATTAGTTCTCTTTCTTCAGAAAATCTATGCATACATCCGGGCTTAATGTATGCAATTCCACTTAGAATAAATGCTTCAATTATTTCACTTACAACCATGTTTCCCCACTTCCAAAATAAATATTAATCTCACACCAAAATAATGTTTTGAAATACTATATTAGAGGATAATCTATGGGAGATGGGTTTTCTGAAGAAGAAAGGGAAAAGGTAATATTCTATACTCCTCTCCATAGCCTGATATTTTTGGTTATGATTATTCTTGGATTATTCTTGTTTATGATAATGTTTTTCTGGTGGAGCTCGGTTTTCATTTTCCTATTTAGAACTTTGGGGTTTCGCTTTTCAGAAAGTGTACTGTTCGCTTTCACGGTCATAGTTTTTTCAGCTATTTTAAGTATGGTTAATATTCCTGTTTACAGAATGGTTAGAGAAATAGAAATACCTTCTATAAGATATGTTGTGTTTTTCGGAATACCGTACACTATACCCACATTTATAAGGAGACGTAGGGTTATGACAATAGCTGTTAATGTTGGTGGAGCCGTTATACCTGTTTTGCTTTCACTTCTTCTAATAATTAAAATTTTAACGTTCCCCAACTTCCAGCAGGTTTTATTTGCACTATTAGTTGCTATGACTGCTGTAACTACAATATCTTATGTTCTAGCTAAACCCGTTAGAGGAGTAGGTATTGTTATGCCTGCTTTCATACCTCCTTTAACGTCCGCTTTCGCTTCAGCATCTATAATTTCATTTCTAGCTCTTCCCCCAGTATCCGCTATACCCATAGCTTATATTGCTGGAACATTAGGCGTTCTTATAGGAGCAGATCTTTTACATTTAATTAAGGATTGGGAGAAGCTTTACGCACCTGTTGTAAGTATTGGTGGTGCAGGAACTTTTGACGGAATATACTTAAGCGGAATACTTTCCGTCATACTATTACCATTGTTTATAGCTTAGTGTATTTCCTTTTACTTTAATTCTTCAAGACATTTTAAAATGCTTTCAAAATATTTCATAACGCTATTATATGTTGGCTTTCTTCTAACCTTAGCTAAATATGGTTTTGTTTGTTTACATTTATTCAAAGTTAGCTTAGCTATTTTCTCTATTCTTTTCCTACCTTCAGAATTTAGAGTATCGTTTGAGAAGAATTTCTCATAACCATTAGCACTTACTATTTCTTTTATTATTTTAAGTACTTCACTTACAAACTTGCTGGGCACGGAACATATCCTCTTTAACCAAAGAATTCTAAAAGACCCCATTTTATAGGGATAGTTGTTATCTTTTTTGTTGCTGGGAGTGAAACATTATATATTCTTGTTGAACCTAGCATCATAAATGTTTTCTTAGAGTTATGGGAATGTCCATGTATAACTATGTTCGGTTTTGTTTCTCTCAAAACTTTTTCCATTTTCGAAGAAGCCATTTCCGGCCAAGCATATCTAGGCTCTCCTACTAGAGTGGAATATGTTGGTGGGTAATGTATGAGAAGTATTGTTGTGTATTTTCTATTTTTACCTTCAACTATGAGTTCTCTTAGTTTTTCCATTCTTTCCTTATAGATATTCTCTATGTTGGGAATGTTTTTTCTCTGCCACCGTGTAGGCCTATCTAAAACCCCTTTGCTGCCTACAACCCATACTTTCACTTCGCCCAACTCGACTACCATATGTTCATCGCTGATCCATGTTACCTCAGTATACTTCTTCATAAGTAATGGTATAACATCATCAAATTCTTCGTTACCGAAACATGCGTAAATAGGTTTATCGGTGAATTTTCTAGTTACCTTCAGTACGTTAGAAAACTCGTACCATCTACCTTTAAATATCATATCGCCTGCGAAGAACAGTGCTTCTACTTTTGAAAAATCAAATTCTTTAAGGGCTTCCTCATACATTTTCAAGTATTTTGGCGAGTGAACATCTGCAACAGCAGCTATACTCGTAAACTAAACACCCCCCGTAAAGTTAATAATTCAGAAAACTATATAGTTCACGCTGAACTCCATAAAGCGACTATAGGTGAAGGAAGTGTCTTTAGGGTCTATAGCTGGAGCTTCCGCTATGGGTCATAGAGGATGGATTACAGCTAGATGTTATATTTGCTCTAAAAAACTTAATGTAGTAAAAGATACTGTATATTATTGTCCCAAATGTTTCAGTAAAGGACATAAAATACTTTACTGCGATGCTGACGCTAAAAGACTACATTACAGATGCCCATTTGATGGTTCAGAACTAAAACTTTACTAATGCGAGGATTTCTCTATTGCATCTAGTAGATGTTAATAATGTAAGAGAATTATGGATAGATAAATTCAGTAGAGCAATAATTTTACCTCTCACTTCAGGCATAATTCTAGTTTCAATGGACGTATATGTTAGAAAATGGTTTTTCCCTATAACAGATGAAATCGAAGTTAACGGTGAAAAACTAGTATATTATAAGCCAAAAACGCCTGACGAAGTAGGTTTAGGAAAGTTTAGCAGAATCATAGCAGGTATTGAACTTATAGGACATATAGTAGGGGATCTTAGCGAAACTATTTCGGCAAGAATATGGTTAAAAGATGTGAAAGAAGTAGATGCTGCTGTAAAAGAAATACATAAAGAACTAACCGCGTTTCTCAAGAAGAAGTTCGAGGAAAGCTCAGGTGGAGAAGGCTAAGATAAGTATAATCCTGCCTACAATAAATGAGAGAAGAAACCTTGAAAAACTCATACCTATGCTTCTAAATCTAAACCTGAACTTGGAAGTCATAGTTGTTGATGATGGAAGTACTGATGGAACAATAGAACTTATAAGAGATTTCATGAAGAAGAACCATAACATAAAACTTGTTTTAAGACCTAGAAAAATGGGTTTAGGATCAGCATACATAGATGGTTTTAAGGTTTCAAACGGAGACTTCATTATAACAATGGATGCTGATTTAAGCCATGATCCAAAGTACGTTCCTGAGCTTTTGAAAAAAGCTAATGTTAGCAAAGCAGACATTGTCTTAGGAAGCAGATATATCAGTGAAGGAAAGATTGTTGGATGGAAAATCCATAGGAAAATTATAAGTAAAACAGCCAATATGATTGCTAAATTCATTTTAGGGTTAAAAGTTAACGATGTTACAACAGGTTACAGACTTTACCGTAGAGAAGCATTTAAAAAAATAGTTTCACAGATTAAAGCAAAGGGCTACGAGTTTCAGGTTGAATCATTATATTTAGCTAAAATTTTAGGGTTAAAGATGGCAGAGCACCCTATAGTTTTCATAGATAGAGTTGCTGGTAAGTCAAAGTTAAAAATTGCTGATATTTTCAGTTTCCTAAAAACAGTTTTAGAGTTGAGAATTTCGCATTAGCTGTTCAGCGGAGTAACTCTTCTTCATTCTAGTCGGGACAACCCTTTTCTCATCATCCAATAATTCCATATAATAACCGCACCCTTATAAGGAGTTTTCTTAAAGAACAAGTTTAACTATTTTTAATAATGAGGTGAGGTGTTTTGAAGGCTGTAAAGGCAGGAATAATATATGTTGGAAAACCCGGTAAAATTGTTAAAAATGCATATGTCATATGGGAAAACAGTGTTCTTAAAGGAATATCTAAGAAAACACCTAAGGATGCAGAAATAATAGGGGAAAGTAAGAAATATGTCATTACTCCTGCTTTTATAGATGCACATTGCCATATAGGTATGCATAGAGCAGGTGAGCCATTAGAAGAAGCTGAAGCAAACGAGAAACTTGACAGTATTTTACCGCATGTTGATGCTTTATATAGTATTTACATGGACGATGAAAGCTTTAAAGAATCCGTAGAATGGGGTGTATTGTATTCATGTGTTTTACCTGGAAGCGGAAACATTATTGGCGGTAAAGGAGTTATAATAAGAAACTATGCTAGAAATATAGAAGATGCCTACATTAAACATGCAGGTGTTAAAGCAGCTTTAGGTTTTAATCCTAGAAGAACAGTAGACTGGAAAGGTTCAAGACCATATACTAGAATGGGCAGCATAGGAATTTTCAGGAAATGGCTTATAAAAGCTAAAGATGCAATGAAGCTTATCAAAGAGGGTAAGAAGGTTGAAGAAGAATTCGATCCCGAATTAAGAATGCTGTTTCCAATAGTTAAAGGCGAAGAAACCCTAAGAGTTCATGTACATAAGGAAGACGACATTATGGGGCTGCTTATGTTACGTAAGGAATTTGGCTTAAAAATAGTAATAGACCATGCATGCGATGCCCATAGTAAAGAAATTTTTGAAAGAATTAAAAAAGAAAACATACCTTTAGTTTACGGCCCAATAGATGCTTTCCCATATAAAAC
>Ga0190367_1001561_pt1 | contig 13003 bp, 17 predicted proteins | sample 4872181011_MG_FD_171838 | JGI IMG/M metagenome (GOLD analysis project Ga0190367, IMG submission 171838) | Hydrothermal vent microbial mat bacterial communities from Southern Trench, Guaymas Basin, Mexico - 4872-18-10-11_MG | ecosystem: Environmental > Aquatic > Marine > Hydrothermal vents >...
ACTATATCTTTAGCTCTCTTTCTTGGACTGAATGCTAAGGAACCTCTCCTTGGCTTACTATACTTCATTCAACCACCTCACATAGTTCAATATAGATAATGTTGCGAATATAGCTTCCTCTAACCTTACAGTCTCAACTCCCTGCATCGGAATGATATTCCAGCATTCACCTTCCCATTCTATTCCCAATCTCTCCATAATTTCAAACACCCCTTCCTCAGGACTTCCAAACACGAGTGTTATATCATCCCCAATTTTTCCTATTTTTGGAACATCACATCTCCTCGAAGTTATTATTACATTCCTCCTCCTCAGCACATTCTTCAACTCATCCAGTTTTACCCTATATCCCCAATATTCTTCAGGCTTTGCCTCTTCCACCACCAACGGATTCTTCGAACAGACCCTGACGGTAACGCGGGCACCCCTTTTTGCCTTGGATTTCAGGGGTGCCAGGGCTTTTACACCTATATCAACCCATCGCGTCCCGTCAGGACCAACCCTTACTACGATCCCTTCCCTCAATTCACCGACTTTTAAACGTTTCGGCTTATGGGATGGAATTTTTAGAGGGGGTATTACTCCCGCATATCTCAGCGTTTGCTTCAGAGGTATGTACTTTCTTAAATATTGTGGTGTTTCAGCATATTCTAAAACATCCTTGATTAAATTTGACTCATTAAGCCTTGGATCCCTGTAAATTATAATTTCTTCAACTCTGAAAATGGCACATGCTCTTGCAATTAATCCTATCTTGAAAGTCTTTATTTTAGGATCATTTTCATTTATCAAAGCTGAAGATGGTATTGCTATGGATATCATTTAGAATGTTGTTGGGATTATTAAAAATCATTTGTGCCGAATTATATCTCTCCTAAGTGAGATTATGTTAGGTAATATCAACCTTATATAGGATTTTCGTTACTTTCTTTGAGAATTCTATAGATTTTCTTGATTAGAGTAATTTCAGTATTTTAACTGCATCTTCAAGCGTTTCAATATCTTCGTCAATTCCTACTAGTCTCTTTATCTCTTCAACTATGAGCATTTCAAGCAATCTACCACTATACTCCCCAAAAAGCTTATTAACAAGTTCTTTAAACTTCTTTGGGTCTCTATATGCCAGTTCAAACTTGGTATTAGCATTTACCTCTAGATGAGTTTCAATTACCTTCTCTAAAGCGGGATTTGCCCTTTTTGTAGCATTTTTAATTGCTTGAATCAAAACGTCCTCTGGGTTACTAATCATAAATTTCCACCCCCTTTGAAGTTATTTCATATTTGTGAACTTTCCTTGAATGATTTGAGGCCCTTGACTTAAGAATGATCATTTTTCTTGAAATTTTAGAATTTATATCATACCCAAGGTATATTATATTGTCCGCAAATGTACTAATTTTTATCAAAGGTAAACGATTAATTTTATCTATATTCATGGTGAAAATTGTCGCTACTTGGTGATTTTTTACCAATAATTGAAGGTATCTTATCATTTTCGATAATTCTTTAGGATCCATACGGTCTTCTAGAGCAGAATAACTATCTATTACAAGAACAAATGGTCTTTCCTTCTCAATTATCTCCTTTAACTTAACAAAAATACTTATGGGGCTTTCGGATTCGGGAATTATTGATAAAATAATCATTCTATTACTTACAGAATCGTAATTCATGCCATAACAATCCATAGCCCGAAGAATGTCTCCAACAGATTCCTCAAACGTTATAAAGATCGTTTTTTGCCCATTAAGAGCGTTTGCATAAGCTGAATGTAAGCCAAAAGATGTTTTTCCAGTCCCAGTTTGCCCAGCAATTATTGTTATAGATCCTCTATAAAAACCACCATCAAGTAATTCATCCAATTTATCAATTCCCGTTGTAATTTTTTCCCTACTTATAGATTCGGTTCTTTCAAGATTTGGGACTTCAAAAAACTCGATACCCTTACTCGTTATTGTGTATTCGTATTGAGGTTTTAGTATATTCCTTCTTCTCATTTTCATAACTTCAAAAACTCTTCTATAGTACTCACCATACTTAATGCAACGTAAAATTATGATACCATCAACTACGAACTCTTCAACACCAAATCCCAATCCTTCCTTACCCACGGGCTTTTCAGCTATTAAAAGTGCCACAGCACCTATACTTTTCACAATAGTGCCTAGAGATGTATGAAGAAATGATCTTACCAACTCTGGACCCATTAGGAGTGTCAAAGCTGTAATTGAATCTATAACTATTAAATTAGGTTTAAATTTCATTATCTCTTCTGTAATGAGTTTTATTTGAGTGGCCAAAGCTCCTTTACTGACCGTAAAGAGATCAATGAATTTAAAATTTGGACTGTCAAGATTCCAACCAAATTTTTCAACTGTTTTAAAGTAATCATTCCTAGGCTCATTCAGAGAAAGAAATAAAACCTTTTTACCTCTTTTAATTTCATTGAGAGCAATTAAAGATGCTAAAGTTGTTTTTCCTGTTCCAGGTTCTCCTGCAATTATTATAATTGAACCCTTTGGAAATCCATTTGGAATGATTTTTGTAAAGAGAAATTCTGTAGACATGATTTAATATACCACTATTAAGGCTTAAAAAACTTTTTAATCTAGTATATATATACTAGTAGTAATATTTTTTATTAAAAATTTTTAAGCGGTTCTCTAACAACTTAAAAAAATTAAAAAAATTAAGACTTATTCAACAAGATTTAACAATTCAAGCAAGACAGATACCAACCTCTTACCAGTTTCTGTTAGAGTATATTCATCATTTCTCTTCTCAATAACATTTAATTGCATTAGAGCCTTTAAATGTCTGTCCAAGATTCCGGGATTTAACTTAGTTCTAAACATCAACTGAGAAAATCTCATGGGAGATTTTTCTAAGTTAAATAAAATAGAACTAACTCCATTCCTTGAGACAACCTTAAGCAATTTTTGTTGTTTTTCATTTGTAATTTCTCTGAATAATGTTGGTACTGCATCTGCAAACATACTCTACCACCTCTAATCTCTTAATAATTACTGTAATTATACTCATTACAATGATATTTATACTTTTCGTTGACAAAATAAAATATAAAATTAAATTTTAAATTTATCCGCTATTGTTTTAAGTGTTTTCTCTGCTGATTGATGTGTTTGTTCAACACTTGCTGTAATCTGTTGAACTGCGGCAGTTTGCTCTTCTATTGCAGCGGATGTTTCTTCTGCTGATGCGGCAGATTCTTCAGCAGTTGATGCAACTTCATCTATCATTTTAGCAATTTGTTCCACTCTTTCAAGCCCCATATCTGCCTGTCTCACGATCTCATCCATCTTATTCTTTACATCTCTCGCTATTTTGGCAATCTGAGCATTCAGTTCTAGTGTAGATAAAATACTCTCACCACCCTTTTTGGACTCTTGATATGTTTTTCTAGTAGCCTCAGTAACCTTTTGAGTTTCAGATAGAATTGTTTTAACTATCTCATTAATTTCCTCAGTACTTTTTCTAGAATCTTCTGCAAGCTTTCTAATTTCATCAGCGACAACAGCGAATCCCCTTCCATACTCTCCAGCTCTAGCAGCTTCTATGGCAGCATTCAAAGCTAGTAAATTAGTTTGATCCGCTATATTCTTTATCTTCTCCGTTATCTTATCTATATTCTTTGCAGCATCATTTAATTCCTCAACTGTTTGAACTACCGAATCCATCTCATTAATTATAGTATCCAGATTTTGCTTAGCTTCTTTACTCTTCTCATCAATAACATCAGCCATTTCAACAGCTCTATTAACAGAATCTGCAGACTTTTTAGCTTCTTCCGTTAAAATCTTTATATTATCAACAACATTTTTCGCTTGAGCTGCAGCTTCATTTGCAATCTTAGATAAGTTTGCAGCACCTTGAGCCATTTGCTGAGAGGCTGAAGATATCTGTTCCATTCCAGCATTAATTTGACTTATAGCCTCTTTAATCTGCTTTACACCTGAAACATTTTCTTCAGCAATATCTTTCATTTCTTTTATAAAGTTCTTTAAACTTGATCCAAGTTCCTCTAACGAATTAGAGAATTCCTTAAACTCTCCTTCCATTCTAACACTTTTATCAAGAGAAACAGTAAAATCTCCTACACTATAGCTTTTTGCTACTCTCATTCCCTCTCTAATTGGTATAACTACATAATCTATTAATTTGTTTATGTTATCAACAAGTTTGGCATACTCTCCATAAGCAACAACATCTGCCTTAACATTGAGGTCGCCATGTGCAGCCTGTTCTGCAACTCTTGCAATCTCTGAAAACAGATTTCTCATATCATCTATGAAAGAATTGAATTCCTGAAAGACAGTTCTTACTTCTCCATCGTACTTATCTTCTGCCAATTTCACACTAAAATCTCCTCTTTTCAATCGATATATAGCCTCTGCAAGCTCTTTAAATGCTCCATTTTCCCTTTCACCTACACTCATCAAATCAAGTTCACTACTCATCTTATCACCTCATTACAATTGTGAGGTAATACAAAATATATTACATTTTCGTTTAATAATATAATTAGTAATTTGTTATTTTCATTTTAGAATTCGAATTAAAGTAGATTCAAGATGAAAAATACGATGCCTCAATTTTCCAGTAAATATATCAGTTCATAAATCTTTTTGACCAAATCAACCCCTTTATTTGTTAGAGTATATTTGTCTTCATCTTTTACTATTACTTTTATATCTTTGAGGTATGCTAAATACTTACTTAATACGCTTGGACTCATCTTAAGATTTAGCATTAGCTCCGTAAAGCACATGCCATTCTGGCTCGACATTAAAATAAATAATATTTTAATAGAACTTGGTTGAAATAAATCTTTATATCTCTTTATCATTTCTTGATATGGCATATCAAATAACAATGATGTATTACAAAATTAAATTTTTCGTCTTACATTATCATATGACGCTACGATAATGTTTATTTAATGAATTAAGAAATTCAATGATATGTCCTCACTGTAGATCTATCAATGTTGTGAAAGCGGGAAGCTATTATACGAAATCGGGAGAGAGAAGGCAGAGATACAAATGCAAGTCATGTGGAAAAACATTTGTATTGAATCCTATAAAGCCAAGAAATTATCCTAAAGAATTTAAAGAGATGGTTATCAGAGCCGTTATAAAAGAAGGCGTAGGGATACGAAAAGCAAGTAGAATTTTTAAGGTTTCTCAGAGTACAATAATAGCATGGATAAAGGAATTTTTAGATGAATAAACATTATTGTAGCATTTTGGGGTTATTGTTTTACAAAAGGTTAAATAATAAATAATTATAATGTATATTAAAGATGTTGTGTGGTGGTGATGTATGAAATGTAAAGACGAAAAAGATAGAAAAAGTGAAATTGTGTGTATACGTATCTCTAAGCAATTAAAGGAAGAAATGAACAAGTTAGATGTTAATTGGAGCGAATATCTAAGAAAGGCAATAGAAGAAAAGATTAGAAAGGAAAAGATGAAAAAAATATGGAAAGAGCTTAAAGATTTACAAAAATCTGTTATTTACATGGGTGTAATTTAAATGATAGCAGATTCTGATTTAATAAGAAATATGTTATTTAAAGATGATGAAAAATTGTTGTTATTGAGAGAGTTATTGGAAAAGGGTACTATACGTATAGATATACCGGAAATAGCAATATTTGAGGTTTGTAAAGAGTTATTTGAACTTAATATACCAACAAATAGCCTAAAAAAGATCATTAAACTTGTGATAGAATATTTTGAATTATTTATAATTAAAACAAATGCTGAAGTCCTGTCTGATGCTGTAGAGATATACAAGAGTTTAAGAGATGTTAGATTTTGTACCGCAATTTGCCTTGCTTTTGCAAAAAATTTTAATGAATTTTATATAACAACAGATATTAAACTTGCTAAATACTTAAGAGAAAATGGTTTTGACGTATTAACTGTTGATGATGTTATCAAGACCTTTAGATGAAATCTTTCTGTAAACCTTTTCCCTTAAACTTATACATTCAAATTTGTCCTTAAATCCAATGGGCAGAGTTTCACTTTTACCTATTATCAAATAACCTTTATCAATTAAAGCATCATAGAAGTCCTGCACAACCTTAATTTTCTGTTTCTCGCTAAAGTAGATCATAACGTTTCTGCAAAATATTGCATCAAGATACTTTGATACAGGCTTTTCAGTAGTCAAATCGTGTCTTTTAAATCTTACATATTTCTTCAGAAAATTTTTAATTTTATAACCTTCATCCTCTTTGTCAAAGTATTTTTTTATAATATCCATTCTAAGATTTTTCAATTGCTCCTTCCCGTAAAATCCCTCCTTTGCAACTTCTAAGCATTTTTCGTCTATATCTGTAGCATAAATTGAAATATTCCAATCTTTACCTAAAGCCTCTAGCACGCATATAGCAATACTGTAAGGTTCCTCACCGCAAGAACATCCAGCACTCCAAAAACGCAAAATATTACTACCAACCTTTCTCTTTCTTTCTGCAATCTCGGGTAATATAACTTTCATAAAATATATAAATGGAGTCTTATCCCTCATAAACTCTGTAACATTTATTGTTATTGTATCTATCAATTGTCTAATTTCGGAGCTTCCATTGTATCTCAAGTATCTCAGATATTGTTCAAACGTTTGAAAACCAAGTATTTTCATCCTTAATTCTATTCTCCTCTTTAAATAACTCTCCCTATATCCACTTAAATCAACTCCAGAAACTCTGCTAATGTAATTAACAATAGATTTAAATGCTAAATCCATATAGTTACACCATTACTGTATTTTACAAGCAATCTACCATCAATAACATAAAAATAAAGACTTCTACCTGTAGTACCTCCTGTATCTTCTGAAATTAACTTTATTCCAAAATCGCTTAATTGCTCTCTAATTACTTCAATATTCCTTTCACCTATCCTCAGATTGTCATGTGTCATATGCTTGAATATCTGTGCACCTCCAGCCATTTTTGCAATCAAATTTCCTTTTTTAGCTCCCAATCTTTCCATTGCCTCTATCATCATTCCCACAGCCTGATCCGCATATTTGGCAGATCTTACTGTACCATTAGATCTCGGCAATACTACATGTGCCAGACCTCCAACCTTTTTAAGTGGATCATATATTGCCAGACCAACACAAGAACCTAATCCAATTGTCTTCAAAACAAAATTACCTTTTGCCACTCTGAACTCACCTATTCCAACAATCATTTCGGACATCATTCCACCATGTCTACCAATTTTTTGATGTATTCCATGAGACCTTCACTCGGTATGAGTATAACTTCAATGTTTACACTTTGACTCTCATCTTTCAATTGAGTATCGAATATTATCACACGATCCCATTTTGCAACAAGCTGAGCCAGTAAAGCATCAATTATAGCTATGAGATAATCTCTCGCAAAATCTGGTGGAGTTGGCATAAGAATAGCACCAAGCATTTCTGCTGTGGCATTACAGAATGATGAAGATAAAATGTTCCCTATTTCAGTCAAAGCTGACTCAATCATATCCTCTTCGATCATCATAATCTCAGCAATCTTCTTCTCTGCGCTATCTGGAAAAACTATGTAGAGGTATCCAGCCAAACCTTTATCTATATCGTTTAATCCCGCAACAACTCCAGCTACTACCTTATCTGCCTTTATAACTTCATGTACTCTCGAAATCTCAGTAATTTCAACTCTTGGCACATTCATTTCCACAGTCTTTCCAAGAAGTTGAGAAAGAGAAGTTGCTGCATGTCCTACTCCTATATTTCCTAACTCTCTCAAAGCTTCAATCTCCAATTCACTCAATTTGGACAAATCCACGATATCACCTCCCCAGTAGAGTTGTAACATCTATAATAGGCACAACTCTCCCATCTCCAAGGATGGTAACACCACTAAATCCTTTTACCTTAGCCAAAAAACCAGTCAAAGGTTTTATAACAATCTCAAGCTGATCAGTTATTGCATCTGCTATCAATGCAACTCTATCTCCCTCCCTCTCAACAATTATCCCTACTTCTCTTTCTATATTTTTACCATTCTCTATATTAAATAGTTCTCTAAGCCTGAAAGCGGGTATAAGATTATTTCTGACATACAGGAATGGTGTTCCATGCAATACCTTATACACATCATTGTCAATGTAGAGAGCTTCAAGGACATTGGAAATTGGTATTGCAAAGTCCTGATCTCCCACCTTTATGAGTAATGCCTTTGTAATTGCTACTGTAGGTGGAAGAGTTATAACAATCTTTGTACCCTTTCCCTTCTCTGAATACAGCTTAACGTTACCACCGAGCTTCTCAACCCTTGTTTTTACAACATCCATTCCAACTCCTCTTCCAGAAACCTCTGTTGCTTTATCCTTTGTAGAAAAGCCAGGTATGAATACAAGCATCTTAATTTCTTCTTCACTCATACGTTCAGCTTCTTCTTTACTTATTATTCCTCTCCTTACAGCCATCTTCTTAATTTTCTCTACATCTATTCCCCTTCCATCATCCTCAATCTCTATAATGACATTGTTTTTCTCTCTCCTTGCACTCAAAACAATTCTACCGACTTCATTCTTTCCAGACTTCTTCCTCTCCTTTGGACTTTCAATGCCATGATCTATTGCATTCCTTATAATATGAATGAGAGGATCTGTTATTTCATCCAAAACAGTCCTATCAAGTTCAGTATCTTCCCCCTCGATTATCAACTCAACTTTCTTGCCAAACTTTCTTGCAAGATCTCTGACCATTCTGGGGAATTTATTGAATACTTTTTCAACTCTAACCATTCTAATCCTCATTATTTCATCCTGTAAACTAGTTATAACCTTGTCCATTATGGAAACAGCTTCTTTAAGCTCTGGAATATCGTAATTCTGCGCAATTTGAATTAATCTACCCTTACCTATTACTAATTCACCTACAAGGTTCATTATATTATCTAACTGCTCTATGTTTACTCTTATACTTTCACTCTTCTTATGCCTCTCTTCCCTTTTATCGGGTTTCTTCTCTTTAATTTCAACAATCTCAAATCTTTCAACTTCTCCAGCCTTACTAACTATATCTTCAATCAACTTTCTATCTCCACCTCTAACAAAAACGCTGAATTTACCATCAAAATCATCTGAATCCATAAAATCTTCATCGGGATCTACACCAGCAACTTCACAAGCATCTTTTAGAGATTCTAAGATAAGCGTAGCTCTTACACCCTTCATTGCGCAATCGTCAGCAAGTTTGATATCAATTCTTAGATCAGCATTATCAAAAATTTTCTTTTCCTTCTTAATCTCCTTAACACTGATTCCAGCTATGCTTTCTAAAGAAGAAACGACATCATCAACGTCTACATCATCGTTATCTTCTTCTTCAATCTTTCTCACAATTTCTTCGATTTTATCAACAGCTTTCAGCATAATATCTATTATTTCCTCATTATTGCACTCTTTTATTTTCCCCATTGCGCTCTCAAGCCTATGACAAAGTAATTCAAGTTTCTTGTAACCCATAAACCCCGCCATTCCCTTAATGGTATGAGCAACTCTAAAAATTTCATTTAAAGCCTCTAAATCACCTTTTTCAACCTTTACAAAGTTCTGATTCATAACATCTATGTACTCCTTAACTTCCTGTAAGAATTCCTGCTTGTACTCGCTAAGATCCATTGCAAATCACCTCCATAAACTTAACAATCTGCTCAGCTATCTCGTAAAGAGGTTTAACAACATCTATTCCTCCCATCTCTATTGCAGCTTTTGGCATTCCGAAGACTACACAGGTATCTTCACTACATGCTATCGTTTTCCCGCCGGCATCTCTTATCATCTTCATTCCTCTTGCACCATCCTCTCCCATCCCTGTTAAAATTACGCCTATAGAATTCGAACCGTAAACCCTAACAACAGATTCTGCTGTAACATCTATAGAAGGCTTTACAGCATTAACAGGCTCTCCATCGAATATCTTTATCCTAACAACACCCAAAGCTCTCCTAACGGTCATGTGTTTTCCGCCGGGAGCTATGTAGACTACCCCTTTCCTAACTCTCTCATTGTTTTCAGCCTCCTTAACATCAACTTCAGAAATTGAATCCAATCTCTCTGCAAGTTGTTCTGTAAAATCGGGTGGCATGTGTTGAACAACAAAAATTGGTGCTGGAATATCTGAGGGTAATCTAGGTATTATCTGTTCTAATGCTGAAGGACCACCTGTGGAAGATCCTATTAAAATACAAAGTTCAACACTACAATGTTTCCATTTCCCTCTAACAATGCGTCCTCTAAACTTCCTTAAATTTTGAAGTCGCAGTATGTTTGGTGGTGTTGTTGCAACTGCTCTAATTTTATTTATCAAATCATTCGCTACTGTTGATAGATCAATTAAAAAACCATCTGGTTTTGGAACGAAATCAACCGCTCCAAGTCTTAAAGCTTCAAAAGTCTCCTTAGCACCTTCTTTTGTATATTGGCTAAACATCAAAACAGGTGTTGGTTTCAACTCCATTATGTGTTTTAAAGCACTTAACCCATCCATCACTGGCATCTTTATATCCAGTACAACTACATCGGGATTTAGCTTCAATACTTTCTCAACAGCCTCCTTACCATTTCTTGCAGTACCAACTACCTCTATATCTCCGACACTCTTGAGTATATCAACAACAGCCATTCTTATAAGTGCTGAATCATCAACAACCAACACCCTTATCATACTAAGTTCCCAAAACTCTCTTAGCTTCCTCAATAACCTTCTGAGCCTGAAAAGGCTTGACTATGTACCCTTTAGCTCCAAGTTTTATTGCTGCTTTCACGATTTTTTCCTGTCCAACAGCTGTACACATTATAATCTTTGCATTTGGATCCATTTGCTTTATAGCTTTCAAAGCCTCAATACCATTCATTTCTGGCATGACTATGTCTAGCATAACCAAATCTGGTCTTAACTGCTTATACATCTCTACTGCTTGCCTTCCATTCTCAGCTTCCCCTACTATATCAAATCCTCCTGAAAACAAAATATTTCTTAACAATTTTCTCATAAATGCCGTATCGTCAACTATCAAAACCTTTGGTGGCATCTACATCACCTCTTCTTCATTAACTCATTAACTAAAGCTACACCCTTCGGTGTAAGCTGAAGCTCCTTCCTTACCTTAACAACCTTAGCTAAACCCAAATTCACAAGTCTATCAAAGTAGTTGTTAAGCTCATCAGTTGTTATGCCCAAAATGGACTCAATATCAACAGAACTTAAACCGGAATAAAGCATCATTGCAATCTGCTCTTCTATTTCTGAAAGCTTTGCCTTAGGCTTAGATTTATCTATTAATCTGTTCAAATAGTCTTCAAGCATCTCTAGTGTTGTTTCAGGGCAGAGTATGTAACTTGTTATCACTTCTCCATTCTCAACATGTCCCACAACAAGCACAATTCTCTCCTTTCCACCAACGGTTCTTATATCCTTACCAACACTACCTAAATTACTAAAAGGTATTCTTATCTGCTTTTTTGGAGATAAAAACCATATAGCTTCTTCTGTTATGCTTAGATATCCCTTCTCCCATTTCGCATCCTTTACCACAACACCTCCTATCGTAGCGGGAGATAGAAAGTATACAGCAAATCTATCAGATTTTAGATTGAATGCCAAATACTTGAATATCTGACTCATTATTTTTTCTGGAAAACTTACAACGACATCACCACCCTTTTTAATTCTTATAGCTTTCTTGTCATCAATTGTTATCTTTTCTAAGTCTTCAATTTCCCTCAGTGCAATCTTTAAATCGCCAATCGAAATACTCTGGTCTGTAATTATCACCTCTATATTTTTCCAACCGTTATCGAAAAGTTCTGCCGGTGTTTTTAATAGTACTCTTTCTGTCATAGTTATGCTTTAATCTTTTCCACCTCTTCTTGACTGAGAACCTTGTTGAGATCTATCAAAATTAGAAGTCCATCAGTTAACTTGCCAACACCTTTCAAGAACTTAGCTTCACTTCTTGATGTGACTATGTTGGGAAGAGGCTCTATGTCATCTTTGGATAGATACTTTACTTCATTCACAGTATCTACCATCATGCCAATTACAGCATCGTTGTATTCTACGACTATAATTCTTGTATCGTTGTCAATTTCCTTTGGAGGCAAACCAAAACGCTTCCTGAGGTTTATTATTGTTGTAATCTGTCCCCTTAAATTAATTACTCCTTCCACGAAATCTGGAGCATTCGGTATTTTTGTAATCTTTGTAGGTCTTATTATTTCCCTAACCTGTGATATATCTACACCATATTTCTCATCCCCAAGTGTAAATACGATTACCTGCGTTGTTTCATCCCCCTTCAAAGTCTGCATACCCACCACCTCCTACAACTAAAAATTTAATACAAATTATTTTTCATCTCCATTTTTCTCTTCCTTACCACCATTAAATTCCAGTTTAAAATTCTGTAGAATTGTGTCCATAACCTCTCTAGCAACCTTGTTAACTTCATCAATCACTGACTTAACTTGTTGAACTGCGGCAGTTTGCTCTTCTATTGCAGCAGATGTTTCTTCACTACTTGCAGCATTCTCTTCAGCAGTCGATGCAACTTCCTCAAAGTTTTTAGCTATCTGCTCAATCTTCTCCAATCCCTCCTTAGCTTTTTCAGAAACATCTTTCAGCATTTCGTTTATTCTACTGACTACATTGGCAATCTCTTCTGCTTTGTTCAAGGCACCTTCAATACCACTACTACCCTCTAAAGTACTTGTCTTGACCTTGTTAATAGCTTCCACAACTTTCCTAGTATCCTCTTGCACATTCGTGATTATCTCATTAATTTCCTCAGTACTTTTTCTAGAATCTTCTGCAAGCTTTCTAATTTCATCAGCGACAACAGCGAATCCCCTTCCATACTCTCCAGCTCTAGCAGCTTCTATGGCAGCATTCAAAGCTAGTAAATTAGTTTGATCCGCTATATTCTTTATCTTCTCCGTTATTT
>Ga0190367_1001562_pt1 | contig 12997 bp, 18 predicted proteins | sample 4872181011_MG_FD_171838 | JGI IMG/M metagenome (GOLD analysis project Ga0190367, IMG submission 171838) | Hydrothermal vent microbial mat bacterial communities from Southern Trench, Guaymas Basin, Mexico - 4872-18-10-11_MG | ecosystem: Environmental > Aquatic > Marine > Hydrothermal vents >...
GGTTATAGCTAACGAAGGAGTAAATACAGTTATTTGCGGTAATATAGGACCCAACGCATTTAACGCTTTAAACCAGCTTGGCATTAAAGTTTATGCCGGGTTTTCAGGTGTGATAAAAGATATTGTAGATAAATTTCTAAAAGGTGAAATTCAACCAACTCAGCCAACATTTCCTGCTATAAAACCAGGAAGAGGATTTGGTTACGGTGGTCCTACAGAATGCGTTTGTCCAAATTGTGGTTTTAGAGTACCACATCAGCGCGGCATACCTTGCGCTCAGCATATTTGCCCAAGATGTGGATCAAGGATGGTAAGAGGAAATTAGCATTATTCATTTTTTTCTTATTTTTAATCATGCTTCTACCTTTAGCATTAAAAGAGAAAGAAGAATTGAATAAAGAATTAACGCTGATAATAGTATACGATAACAAGGTTTACAAGAGAGGTTTAAGAAATGGCTGGGGCTTTTCATGTTTTATCAAAACAAAAAATTATAGCTTACTTTTTGATACAGGAGCAGACCCAAAAACTTTATTGCTTAATATGAAAGATTTAAAGATAAATCCTTTAGATTTAGATTCGATTTTTATTTCTCATGAGCATTTAGACCATACAGGTGGTTTTTCAGCTATTTTAAAACTAAATCCCAACTTAAAAGTTTTTATTCCTAAGTCGGCATCTGTCGAAATTCCTGAAAAAAATGTGATAAGGATCGAAAAATTTACTCCAATTTACGAAAATATCTATAGCACAGGCGAATTAGGAGGTTTTGTTAAGGAGCAATCTCTAGTAGTTAATACTAGCAAAGGATTGGTTATAATAACTGGGTGTGCACATCCAGGAATTTTAAACATAGTTAAGAAAGTAAAAGAAAATTTGAAAGATAAAATTTATTTGGTAATTGGGGGCTTTCATCTTTTTGGAGAAGATGAAGAAACTATTAAGGAAATTGCTAATGAGATGTTTAATTTAACATACCTAATTTGTCCATGTCATTGTAGCGGGGATCTTGCAGAGAAAGTTTTTAGAGGAATCTTTAAGAAAAGATTTCTAGAATGTGGAGTTGGAAGAGAAATAAACGTTTAGCTAATTCTGCATAAAAGTCTACACTTTAAGCCTGAAATGAGGTAAAGTTTAAAATTCTAACTTATTACTTAAAAAATAACAAAGTAAAACATTTTCGGTCTTACCATGAAAAGAAGATATAAGCTATTTCTCTAAGGTTTGATTAAAAATCCCTCGGATAGTTACCTCCCTTTATTTTTCTTCATTTTTTATAACACTGTTATAAAAGATTGCAAAAAAAGGAGCAAATAAACAAATATAATGCAAATTATTGCTTGGAGAGGTGGAATAGAAAATGGAAATGAAAACACTATAAAAGCTATAAAATTTTCTCTGAAATGGGCTGATATAATAGAAGTAGATGTTAGGATGACTTCTGACAAAAAGTTAGTTCTTTCCCATTCACCGCGTTTTGAAAATCTTTTTATAAGGAAGCATAAATTAAGCGAGTTGAAGAAAAAAGGAGAGATAAACGAGTTATATGAGGCTTTAGATCTTGTTACGCCAAAAAAGGCTTTAATGATAGATTTGAAGGATAAGGGCTTAGAAAGATTTGTTTTAAACGAAATTAGAAACTATAAGCTAGAGAATATAATAATAAACTCGTTACAAAAAGATATCTTGTTTAAGGTAAGAAGGTTAAATAAAAGAATTAAGATAAGCGTTGGGTTTGGAAGAAAAGCTGGAAATCTTACTTACATAAGAAAAGTTGTGGATAAACTTTCGCCGTATTGTTTGGCTATTTTCAAATCAAACATGAAAGTCATTAGGTTTGTAAAATCTAATTTCAAAGTTAAAACATTTGTCTGGCTTATTAAAAAGTTTGATGAGTTAAAGAATTTGATGGATTGTGATGGTATAATAACTCCATTTCCGATGAAACTTTCTTTAAAACTAAGGAAAAAATAGTGAACGAAGCTCTTATTTTTGTGTTGTTCTATAAAATTACTATGAAAGTAGCTGTCGGATCTGGTAATCCAGTAAAGCTGAAAGCTGTTGAAGAAGTGTTTAGGAATTTTTTTGGAGACGTAAAAGTAATAGGAGTTAGAGTGGAAAGTGGAGTTTCTTCACAACCAGTTAACGAAGAAGTTATAAAAGGTGCGATTCAGAGAGCAAAACTTGCGATAAAAAAGTGTGAAGCGGACTTTGGTGTTGGCATAGAATCTGGAATTATTAGGTTTGGAGAAAAATTTTACAATTTAAACTTTATTGCAATAATTGACAGGAGCGGTAATCTATTTACGGGAATCTCTGGTGGTTTTGAATTACAGGATGAGATAGTGGAAGAATTGAATAAAGGCAAGGAATTAAGCGATATAGTAGAGGAAATTACCGGACTAAGTAACATTAGGCACAATAAGGGTCTAATAGGAATTTTAACTGACGGAAAGATAGACAGAAAAGAACTCATTAAGCAGGGTGTTTTTATGGCATTAGCTTCTATGCGTAAATTATGCAAATAATAGCCTCTACAGGTGGCAAAGGGGGAACAGGAAAAACGACTTTTGCAATTTTATTAGCTTTTAAGTTGGTTAAAGAAGGAAAAAAAGTAGTTTTATGCGATTGCGATATAGAATGTCCAAATTGTTACATAATATTAAATCAAGAGTTAAAAAATGGAGACTCTCTTTTCAGGTTTTTTCCTGAATTAGATAGGGATAAGTGTAAAAAATGCGGCTTATGTTCTAAAGTTTGTAAGGAAAATGCAATTCTTTGGGTCAGAGATAAATTTCCCATATTTTTTAAGGAAATTTGCTCTTGTTGTGGAGCTTGTTGGATTGTTTGCCCTAACAATGCTATAAAAAAGAAAGCTGAGGAAGCAGGAAAGGTTTTCTATAATAAAATAAACGAGAATTTTTGGCTTGTTACAGGAGTTTCCAACGAAAAAATTTCTGAAACCGGACCTTTAGTAAGACAAGTTAAAGAAAAAGCTATAAATCTTGCGAAAAGGATAGATGCAGATTTTTTGATAATAGATACAGCTCCTGGAACTCATTGTAACGTTATCCAAGCTTTGATGAACTGCGATAAAGTTTATGCTGTAACCGAGCCAACTCCTTTGGGAGCTCACGACCTTAAGCTTATTTTAGAACTAATTCAGAAATTAGGGTTAAAAGCAGAAATCGTCTTGAATAAAGCTGGTTTAGGAAAGGATGAATTAATAGAAAAAATTGCTAAACAGTTTGAAACTAAAATTTCTTTTAGAATTCCTTACTCAGAAGATTTAATGAAGGCTTACTCAAGAAAAGAGTTGCATAAGGTTGAGATATTATGAAAATAGTTATAGCAAGCGGTAAAGGAGGGACTGGAAAAAGTATGATAGCAAGCAGTTTAGCTATTCTTATTTCTAAAAAAAGGAAAGTTGTTGCATGCGATTGCGATGTAGATGCGCCAAATCTAGCTTTATGGCTTGGTATTACTAAATTTGATGAGATAAAAAAGATTTCAGTTTCTCAGAAAGCTTTTATAAACCAGGAAATTTGTAAACGATGCGGAAAATGCAAGGAATATTGCCAATTTTTTGCTATAGAGAAAGTTAATGAAGAGTTTAAGGTTAACCAATTTCTATGCGAGGGTTGCGGAGTTTGCAAAATAGTTTGTCCTTTTAATGCAATAGAGCTAAGAGAAGTTGAAAGTGGAGAAATAAGGATTAATTATTCTGCATACGACTTTCCAGTAATTTCTGGCTTTTTATATCCAGGCCAAACAGGTTCTGGTAAAATAGTAGAATTAGTTAAAAAAGAAATCGAGAGGTTTGAGTATGAAATCGCTATCTTAGATGCTCCAGCAGGTTTAGGATGTCCTGTAATAGCAGCCCTGAAAGATGCAGATTATGCTATTCTCGTTACGGAACCAAGCCCTACAGCATTCTTAGATTTAAAAAGAATTTTAAAACTAGTTAATCATTTTAACTTGCAATATGGGGTTGTGATAAATAAGTTTGATCTAAACGAGAAAATTTCCGATGAAATAGAGAGTTTTGTAAGTAAAAATTTGCTAGGCAAGATACCTTATGACAAAAGAATTGTAGATTGTTTGATTAGCTTAAAACCAGCTATTTTTGTGAAAGAAGTAGAGAAGAAAATAAAAATTATGCTTTCAGAATTATTTAGCAGAATTTAAGAGAACAAATTTTCCTCCAACTCTTTTATCTTATGCTCAACAATTTCTTCCTTACAACCGCTTGCATAAATAGAAAGAAAACAGGAGGCATCATTGTATTTAGCTACTTGTATAATAGAGCAACATTTGTCATTCAAAGCTCTTGAAAGCGCTCCCGATGCAACTGGAGCGCCTAGGGCAATTAGGTAAGCGCTAATGTATTGTTCACGCTCCCATTGATCGATAGACTTGGAAAATAATTCCTTACTTTTCTTAAATATTTTTTCTTCGTAACTTGGTACTTTTATTTCTAGATTTTTTCTTTCGCTAATTTCAGAAATTACAGCAGATGATAGATAAAACGAAGCCTCAGAAAAGGTATCTTGCTTATCTAACTCTAAACCATCTAAGTCATATTGCAGAACTTGTTCATAAAGTTCTATTCCAAAAATTTTAAGACCTTCCCAATCCACTAAACCATCTCTAATACTGTCCACCAACGCATGTAATAGCTCGTTAATTATGGGGGTTAGGAAAGCTTTATTTAACCTTTCTGGGTCTATAGAAATCACACGATGCAAAAAAAGACGTTTTTCTATGTAAATAAGAGCTTCAGAAACTTCGTGTAAAATGTCATAGCCTTTCAGTTTGCTATAACACCAAGCTGGGATTGCTATTAAAGTTCTGTCTTCTCCGATAGGAAAGCAACAAAAGTTAAAAAAAGATAAGTCTTTACCATTATAAACGAATGTTAAGGAAGATGGTAGTATCCTTTCTGCTAAATCTTTTCCGATTAAATCGGATGTGAATTTATAAATTATTTGGGAAGCTTTGACTTGAGCATTAAGTATTGTGCTAGCGTCTGTGGTGAAGATTATTTCACCTCTTCTATCACGAATGGCTGGAAATATACGTTTTCTTATAAACCTCATTAATTTTTTAGGTAGCCCCGAATAAGCGATTCTCATCATCTAACTCTTCGAACTTAAACTTTTATTACTACTAAGCTAGCTTTTCTTAAAGGAAATATAAAAGCTTTTATCAACTTTGTAGAATGTTAATTCATAACTATTATAACCATAGACTTGGATGCAGAGGTATAAAAAGTCGTTATATGACACTCTAAGAAGAAGTTAGCTTGTTAATAAATTTCCCTATAGCATCTCTGTATCTTTGGAGTGCTCTGTCAAGATTTTTCAGCAATTCTTCTCTGCAAACATTCTCATACTTTTGTACCTTTTCTTTCAATTCTTCAGCAGAAATTTTCCCCTCATAAAATGATTTTCCATCGGCGTATAAGCGAGCTTCATAAGTTGCTAAAACAAGAGAGATTTTATCTGAAGAATCTTCAGTAACTCTTTCAAGTTCTCTCTTAAACTCTTCCAACATATCGTTCTAAGATTCTTTTTAATCTTTTTAAAGCTTGTGTAGGGATGTAATATGTTCTTGTGTGAGCGTCATAAAAGCCAAATTTTTTGCATAGCTCTGCTTCAAATGCTAGTCTTTCAATTAATACTTCCATGTAAATCTCTGGAAAATTTACTATTAATTCTAGCAAATAGACATTTGAAGGTCGTCTAGTCTCGAGGATATACCTTGCTACGTTTCTTAACGCTGCAAAAAATCGTTCATAAGCTTCATAATGGCCGGTTGGGCTAATTGTCCCTCTTTCCGTTCCTCTCATTTTTAAATAGGCAGCTATTTCCCCAGCTTTAAAGATCAATACTTTTTCTATAAAATCTCTATCAACATCTTGAACAGACTCCATTAAGCGTTTTTCCCAATACTCCTGAGTAAACTCTTCCTTTTTTCTTTTCACTCTTGCAGCACTTTTAGCTTTTCCTACCCCCTTTATAATTAACCAAAAAGGAAGTGAAATGAGAATTCCGAAAATAGAGACTCCTCCTATTAGCTGAAAGTATCCAGTTGGCTTAGAGGTAAAATAGAAAAATGAAAAGCATATTAAAAGGAAAAGGATAACGATTAGAAATAACTTAAGCTTCATTAATTAATAGTAAAGCGAAAGGGGTAAAAAATCGCTAGTGAAAGACTCTGAGATTAAAGAATTTGAAAGAAGAAAGTAACTTAGCTAAATTTGTAACGCTTAAATTATTCTTTCCATTTTCAAAATCCCTTATAGCTTCTCTACTAACTCCAATTAGCTTAGCTGCTTCCTTTTGGGTTAAACCCAACTTCTTTCTAAATTCTTTAAATCTAAGCAATAAACCAAGTTTTGGTATGTTTGAAATTATTTTTATCCATTCATCCCCTTTAGGCCATTTTTCTTTTAAATAATGAATTCTTGATCCTCTTCCTTTCCTTCCAGTTATGCAATTTTCAATTTCCTTAGGAGGTTTAAAACCTATTAATTTGAAGAAATTGTAAACTGTTGCATCAGAAGTTTTTGACAAAAGTGCATAGCCACATTCCTTGCCTCTCTTAAACCCACTTCTGTACTTTACTGCATAAAAATTTAAGCCAAGCTCTTTGAGTTTTTGGATTAGAAATTCTACATCTTCTTTTCTAAAATTGTTTGTAGCTAAAACTATCCAAGGAACTCTATTTGGATCGGGATGTCTAACTAAACTTCCGTCACCAATGTACCAGAAAAGTAGGGTTGTTGGGGTAAGTTCTAAATCTCTTGGAACTACCTTTTGTGTTTTACCATTAATTTTGGTATACAATCTTCTTCTTAATCGGATAAAAAGTTCGTGGGATGTGTACAACGAATAAGTTTCATTCCTTCTATCAAAAGTAAAGTAACATCGTAATCCCCATCTTTCCAGTTTGCTTTTAATCCACTCTAAAAGTTTCTTGTCTTTTGCCGTTACTTTTAGCCGACAGTATTTGTTTTTGTCGATTGTTATGCAACCGTCTCCTAGGAGAAGTCCATTAATAATGTCTTCTAATTTATCCATATAGGATTCTTATAATTTTGGTCTACTTATTAATTTCTAGACACCTCATTTCAAAATTCAAAATAGAAATATGTAGAAAAAAATATTTATTTTAAAATATACTATCTTTTGCTTCTTTGCTTATGTTTTCGTGCTCCTCTTTTACTAGCTCCCTTGGCTTTATGCGGTTCGTTTCTCCTAGGATCGTAAACAAGCAAACCTCTATCATAAGCTAAAAACCTTTCTCTTAACTCTTTACTTCTGCTAAACTCTACCAAACCTTTAGCTATAGCTTGCCTTATAGCTTCTGCCTGACTTACTATACCACCACCCTTAGCTGTTACGTAAATATTAACTTTTGCAGCAACTTCAGGAGCTAGGTATAAAGGTTCTTTGATCCACATTCTCAAAACTTCAGTCCCCCAAACCTCTAAAGGCCTGGAGTTTATGAAGATTTTTCCTTTGCCAGCCTCAACCTTAGCTCTTGCAACAGCAGTTTTCCTTTTTCCAGTAACAAAAACATATTTTTTCTTTTCTTCTCTTTTCTTTTTTGGCATAAAGATTCATTATCTTTAATTTATTTAAAAAATCTTTAACAATTAGCTATTTAACTTTAAGGTAGTAGTTAATGTTATGAGTTATATTGTAAAAGAAATTTGTACAGAAGCGAGTAATTTAATGGAAGACGAGCATAAGAAGTTAAATAAAAAAGGTATAGCAAAGAAAATAGATAATGAGCTACAACGTCTGGTAGGAAATGTTGGAATTTGTCTCAAAAATTGTTTGAATAATATATCTGGGTATCTTACCCCTTTGACAGGATTGGAAATTGATACATCAGAGTTAGAAGTTAAAGACCTTGTTGTCGAATCCAATTTACTTTCTTTAATTACGGATAGAATTTATGCTTATTGGAAAACTTTCTGGGAGAAAAAAAGAGAAGAAATTTTGAAAAAAGTTGTAGAGAGGGTAAGAAAAAAGTATGGTTTAACTAAGCTTTTTGTCGACTTTTACGATCCAAATCCTATAATTCCACAAACTTCTGTTGGGTTGATTCGAGAAACATCTGTTTGGCGTTATACCTTAAAACGTCCTAGAGGTTTAGAATTTCGTTATTGCACTTATTTGGAGATAGAGGTAAAAGAAAGTGTAAGCAGGCAAGAGAGGAAGGTTTTTGCTTGGATGGTAAGAAAAAGAACTGAAAAAGGTTTGCTGAGAAAGGACTCGCCATGGCGTTGGGGAGAAAGAGAAGATGAAGTAGGATTGGCCTACGAACTTGGACTTAATGTAATAAAGTTAGGACCAAATTGGGCTCTAGTTCAAACTATGTTTATACCAGGAGTGCCTATTTATAGTGAAGTATGGGAAGTTTATAATGAAGCTCTAGAAAAGCTTTATGGGGTTAAACCGAAAAGTTAAGATTCGAATTTTTTAAATTAAATTTATGAGAGAAGAAGTTAGAAGATGGTTTCTTCAAGCGAAAGCTGATTTGAAAACAGCTTTGGATTGTATGAAAACACAAAACTATTATGCTTGTGTATTCTTTTGTCAACAAGCCATAGAAAAAGCGTTAAAAGCTTATTACATACATAAAAAAAGAGAACTTCCGCCTAAGACTCATGATCTGACGCAACTTGTAGCTAAATTAAAATTAAAGAAATTTGAAAGAATAGCAAAAAAATTAACACCTGAATTTGTGATTACTAGGTATCCGGATGCAGCTAATGGCATACCTTATTTGCTTTACGATAAAGAAGATTGTAAAGAAAGTTTGAAATACGCAAGAGAGGTTTTAAAATGGGTAGGAAAAAAGTTGAAATAAAGGATAAAGATGTTTTAAATTTTCTTAAAAAAGTTAAGCAAAAATTTAGAGTTGAAAAGGTAATATGGTTTGGTTCAAGAGTTAGAGGAGATTATTTAGTAAGTAGCGATTACGATTTCATCCTAGTTTCTAAAAAATTTAGAGGTATACCTTTTCGTAAAAGGATAGTTAAAGTTCTGGAATTAACTAAAAAGCCATGGAAGTTTGATGTTATTTGCTATACGCCTGAAGAATTTGAAAAAAAGAAGAAGGAAATTTGCATAGTCAAGGAAGCCTTGGAGAAAGGTATTTTATTAGAAATTTAGCCTACTTTAAATTCTACAATTTTAGGTAAACTACCAAGCTTATGTTTTAATGCTAAATCTATGTAATAAACTTTTTTATATCCTAACAATCTTGCTCCTACTATATCGCAAGCTACACAATCTTCGCTAGCTATTGTACAATCAAATCTTTTCAATCTTCCTGTGAGATGAGAACCAAGCATTCCTGTAGTAGCATCTATTAAAGCAAGGTTTGGTTTTACATGCTTAATCAAATCGATCAATCTTAAACTCCAAATTTTGTAATCTTCTTCTTTATGCATATATCCTTTAGTCGGTAGTTTATTCCATGGCTTTAAAATTCCCATCATATTTTTCATGCTTAAAGTTACTTCGTAGGCATGTTCCTTTAAAACTGCAGCAGAAATTAAATAGCAATCTAAACAAATCTTGTTGACTTTAAATTCCCAAAAATCTCCTTTAATTTTCTTGAAGCTGCCTTTATTTAAATCAACCAATTTTATGCCATATTTTTCTTCTAATTCTAAATAACCAGCTTCTTCAAAACATTCAAAAGTATTGAAAGTGCCTCCTGCACCCTCTCCTACGAATATTTCTTCAATTTCTCTAGAATGTAAAAATTCTATTATACCCTCAACAAATTCTTTCCTTGTAATGGCTCCAGATTCGTTAGGCATAACTTCTACTAAATTAGGCTTTATAAGAACTTTACTTTTAGTTATTTCAGGATTAAGTTTCTTTAGGCATTCAAAAGTCCTTTCTCTAATATTTTTCCCATAACAAACAACAACTTTGCTTACCATCTTTTCTTTGCACCTAGAGCTAAGGAAATTTCCTCTAACGTTATATACTTAGTCCTTAATTTTGAAGCATCGGCCTCTTTTGGTCTTAAAAATTCTTTTCCTTCAAATTCTTTGGGAACTCCTATATAAACTTTTAGTCTCCTAAAAGCTTCTCTTCCTTTATGCTTTTTCCAAGGAAGCATTCCTCTAACAGTTCTTCTAAAAATGCCATCTGGAGTTCTAGGATAAAATGGACCATGCTGAGGAGATCCTCTCAACCTTTTTCTTAAATATTCTTTAATTTTCATCTTAGGATCTCCAGAAATTATAGCCTTTTCACAATTTACAACTACAACTTTTTCACCTTCCAACAATTTTTTAGCTATAATCGAGGCTAGCCTCCCTAAGATCATCCCTTTTGCATCGTAAACTAGCATAAAAATAGCATTAGTTTAAGTTATTAAAAAGTTAGCACATAAGTTTTACGTTACTACCTTTCGGATTTTCTTCAAAAAGTTGTTTAATACTAATAGCTCTGCCCCCAACTTTTTCTATTTTTTCTTTAGCCTTTTTTGAAAATCTCCATGCAGCAATAGTTAATTTTTTGGTTAAGCTACCACAACCTAAGACAACACCTGGAACTACTATAGTCTCGCCTTCTTTAGCATATCTTTCTATTCTTGATAGATTTACTTCAACTCTTTGCCTTGTAGGTTTTTCTAATTTTTCAGCAACCGTTTTCCATAAAGGAACTTTAAGCTCTCCGCCTTTTTTTCTTAAAAATTGTATGAGCTCCTTTAAGTAAGGATTTGTAGGTCCAGTTCTTTTTGCCATAAAAATTAATGCAAAAATTAGTTTTAAGTTATTTTCTTATCCGTTCCAGAATAAGCTTTTGGATTTCTTCTGGGTTTTTTAAAGCTAAAAAACAAGCCTCAGCTCCTTTCGACAAGCCAAACTTTCTATCCAAATCTCTCTATCCCAAAACTTTCTCTAGCAAACTTTTTGATATCTTTACCTCAGAAATTCTATCGAATGGTATGATAATAGAATTATAACCTATTAAGCCACGTTTGACAACGATGCAATTTTTATCTATAAAATTCTTTTTTGTATCTTAGGTAGTTATTAACAATAAAATTAGAAGTGGAAAAGAGGAAATAATGAGAAGGACTATGGATAAATTTGGATTGATTAGGAGGAAAGGCTGGAAGTAGTAATGTAGAATATAATATTAGAGAGAGGATGCCTTCGAAATCACTTGTAGGTCTTTTATAAAGTAAGGAGTTTTTGAGAAGGAAAAGATAATAAAGAACAAATCTCTTGGATGGTTAAATTTCAAAACCTTCATGTAACTTTTTTAATAAGCTGGAGAATTAGTTGCTGAGTTTTTTCTGGTTCTGGTATAGCCAGCAACGAAGCTTCTGCTCCAAAAGTACCAGGAGAAATTTGACCGGCTAAACTTTGAACATGTAGACTTCCAAACCCAAATATTCTTTCTAATAAACTTCTTGAAATTATAAGATCGGATACCTTGTTTAAAGGTATTGAATTTATAGAGTAGCCAAATAGACCTTTTTTAAAAATTATTCTCTTATTAGTAATCCAATATGCTCTCTGCTTATAGCGTAGGTAGGAAATATAGTAAAACAATGGGATAGGTAAGATGAGGATTAAAATTGAAATCTGAATTGAAAATTTCAAGCTTGTTAGGAAGAAAAATATAAGGAAAAGCCAAAAGAATAACCAACCTATTACTGACTTAAAAAAGAAATAAAATTTAAGATTTGGTAACGGCTTTATTTCCTTAATAATCCTTTCTCCACTTAAAAGCCTAAAATATTTCACAAAATAATTTAGGCCAGTCTGTTTAAATGCGCCAGCCGGGATTCGAACCCGGGTCACCAGCTTGGGGAGCTGGGGTCCTAGACCTGGCTAGACGACTGGCGCATCTAAAATTTGTTTTAACAAAATCTCTTTTAAAATTTAATTTTTGGCTTTATTCGATTACTCTTATACTTCCTGATTTTGGTAGGCTTAATTTAACTTTACCTTTAAAGATTTTTGAGAAGGCTCCCCTAACCTCTATTTTATCGCCTACAGAGACCTTATCAATCCTTTCTTCCCATAAGGCCATTTTTATCCTTCCTGTTTCATCTTCTAGAGTTATATCTGCAACTCTTTTTAAGCCATATTTTGTCCATACCTCTTTGGTTTCTGACTTCTCTACTACTCTAGCTTTTAAGAAGATATTTTTCATACCTTTTTTTATTTGGTTTATTTTCATTCAAACCAACTTAACTACAACTTATTTTCTCGCTTTAAAAAGATTTTTAAGGAAGAAAAGCAGTTTTGTTTTATATGATTGTCATAGAAAAACTTAATCAACAACCGATTGCAGAGAGAAATATAGAGATAGTGGAAAGGAAAGGTTTGGGACATCCTGATACAATATGCGATTCTATCGTTGAAAGAATTTCTGTTGAAATTTCAAGACTTTATTTAAAAGAAACTGGAGTTGTTTTGCATCATAATATAGATAAAGCTTTGCTTGCTGCTGGGGAAACAGAAGTTAGATTTGGCGGGGGAATTGTTAAAAAACCAATGTTGTTAGTTATTGGAGATAGGGCCACCTTTAAAGCTGGTGAAATAGAGTTTCCGATTGGAGAAATTGCGATTAAAACTGCTAAGCAATGGTTTAAGGAAAATATGAGGTTTGTAGATCCAGAAAATCATGTTAAGTATCAGATCGAGCTTAAGGAAGGTCATGTAGCTTTAAAGAGCATTTTCAAAGAAAAAGGAGTTTTGGGAGCTAACGATACCTCAGCTTGTGTTGGCTACGCTCCTTTATCTCCTACAGAAAGAGTTGTTATAGAGGTCGAAAAGTTTTTAAATTCTGATGATTTTAAAAAGAGGTTCCCCGAGACTGGTGAAGATGTAAAAGTTATGGCTTTGAGGAAAGGTAAGGAATTAAATTTAATAATAGCTATGGCTTTTGTAGATAGATTTATAGATTCTGAAGATACTTACTTTAGAAGAAAGGAAGAA
>Ga0190367_1001563_pt1 | contig 12991 bp, 16 predicted proteins | sample 4872181011_MG_FD_171838 | JGI IMG/M metagenome (GOLD analysis project Ga0190367, IMG submission 171838) | Hydrothermal vent microbial mat bacterial communities from Southern Trench, Guaymas Basin, Mexico - 4872-18-10-11_MG | ecosystem: Environmental > Aquatic > Marine > Hydrothermal vents >...
AACTTCTATGAGGGCTGGGCCACCGCCGAGTACGTAGAGGACGCTCTCGGCGACGTGAGGGCGTTTGTGAAGAGATTGGGGCAGCTCAGGCCACGTAAGCCGTAGCTCGGCCAACATCGCCTACGAGCTATGGGGGCTATCCCCTTAACGAGGTCATGGCATTTAGTGGCAAATGATGCCTCGTGGTGCCCAGAGCGGCCTCTGCGTGGCCGCTGAGCGAGTAGGCTGAAGCTTATCTAGGCCCGCCTTCACCAAGGCCCCTGATGATGCGCCTCAGAATGGGGGGCCTTGACCGTGCCGGTGCTCGTGGTACCTGAGAAGGCCTACAAGCGACTTAGGGAGTTGGCTGAGGCTAAGGGGATGGGCGTCGAGGAGCTCGTGCTCGACCTAGTCCTTGAGGACGCCGACCCGGCCGAGGTATCAGAGGCTTACTGGGAGGCCGCCGAAACCCTCCTGAGAAGGGCCGAGGAGGAGCTGGGCCGGGGAGATCTGAGGCAGGCGAGTGAAAAGATATGGGGGGCCGCTGCCCTGGCCGTGAAGGCGTTGGCCTACGAACGTGAGGGGCGCAGGTTAGCCAGCCACGGCGAGATGTGGGAGTACGTGGCCCAGATCGCTAGGGAGGCAGGCGATGGCCAGCTAAGGAGGCTCTGGAGATCGGCTACCTCTATGCACATCAACTTCTACGAGGGGTGGGCGACGGTCGAGCACGTGGGAGACGCACTTGATGATGTGAGGGCGCTCATGAACAGGTTAAAGCAGCTCAGGGGTGAGGGAGCCTCAGGGTAACACGGTATCTTAGATCACCGCTGGGTCTGTGGGGTGTTTAGCAAGTTAGAGAGCTATGGAGGTCTGGTCGGGCTCGCTCATGATGTGAGGGCTTTCTCGGCCTGAGGCCGCCCACAATGAGCCCTGAGTGGCTGAAGATGGATAAAAATTGAGATCGAGCCCGTGGCGAGCACGATCTCCTTACTCTTCCTTCTCCTCCCTATACCGCTTCACGTAATCGGCTGCTCTTGCAGCAGCATAAGTCATTGCGGGCACAGGCGATATAACAGGCGATATAACAGGCGATAGGACGGCGAGCAGGCCACCTACTGCCATGTCAGCTGCCAGCTCTTTGGCAGAGACATCGGCCTTTTTCTTCTTGCCCATGACCGCCCTCCTCCGCATAGTGTTTATGTATATGTTTAAGCACAATAAGAAGAGGTGGGAGCGTGGTCAGGACCATAACCGTGAGGGATGCCGTATATGAGCGCCTCCTGGCCCTCAAGAGGCCAGGCGAGAGCTTCAGCGACCTACTTGAGCGCCTCATATCATCCGCCAGCCCGAGGGAGATATTGGTTAAGCTAAGGGGATGCGTGGAGTTCAAGGATAAGGAGGCCCTTTTGGCCGAGATAGCCGAGGCCCGTGAGGGACGTAGGCCTTGATAGTGCTCGACACAAACGTGTTGATAGAGATAATGGACAGGCGCTCGGAGAAGGGCGAGGAGGCCGTGAAGCTCATCTTAGAAAGCGGGGAGCCCTTCTGCACGACGGCGATAAACCTGCACGAGATACTTTACGGCCTTTACAAATACGCTAAGCCTGTCGAGGACGTGCTGCTGCTTCCCGTGCTGAGCTTCACCAAAGAGGATGCGAAGTTGGCTGCGGAGCTCGAGCTGGAGATGGAGCGCAGGGGCATGCCGGTGAGAAGGCTCGATGCCATGATAGCCGCTATCACGATTAACAACGGGGCCAAGCTCTTCACCTACGACTTAAGGCACTTCAAGCCGATGGAAGAGCTGGGATTAAAGTTGTTCCCGTGGTGGAACATCCGCTAAGATGGCATCCCCGCCTCGGGTGCCCAGAGCGGCCTCTGCGTGGCGGTGAAAAGCCATGTAGAGATGACTTACGATGTGGGGAAAGGTTATATGTTGTCCCACCCTTTAAATCTCCTTGTGGGAAGATGAGCGTGGTGGTAGTTGACGACAAGCATAGAATCCTGCTGACCCGTGAGATTAGGGAGAAGGCCGGCATATCGAGGGGCGATAGGCTCTTGGCCATACCGTTCAGCGGCGGCGTCATCCTCGTGGCCCTTAAGGACAAGCGGTTCGCTGGCTACCTCAAGGACTTCATTTACGATGAAGAGGCCCACGAGGCCACCAAATACCTGCTCGGCGGAGGCCGTAGGAAATGCCGGTCTTAGATACCGTAGTGCTCTTCGCAGCCCTCAGCGAGGCCGACCCGAGGCACGAGAGGGCCCTCTATTACATGGGCAAGCTGGGGGAGGAGGCCTACTACATAAGCGCCATGGCCCTCGTGGAACTCGATGTGGTGCTGAAGAGCCGGGGATTCTCGCACGAGCAACGCATGGACATCTTCGCCCTTTTAGCGGCGGATTACCCGAATGCCAGGATAAGTCCGCTATCCCCCACTACTTTCTACCTGGCGGCTAAAATCGAGAGGGAGCATGGCCTTGATTATTTTGATGCCTGCGTAGCCGCAGAGGCCCTCTCACTCGACGGTATCGTTGTATCTACCGACCACGCCTTTGACAAGGTGGCTGGTCTCAGGAGGATGTGGTGAGCATCAGCCGAGATGGCGTCCTCGCCTCGGGGGCGCCAGGAACGGACTCTGCACGGCGGTAGAACGATTTAGCGAGGACTCACGGGGCTGTCTTGTGCTGGTGCTCGGGAAGCACGCCCCCCGCGAGGGTTTCTTCCTTGTGCATGGCGTTGGGCGGTCGAAGAAGGTGGGGAGCGCATCATATCACGAGCTTCTCAGGCTCGACCCTCCTCTCCCTTATGCTCAGGTCGCTTACCCTGAACATCTCGCCACCGAAGAGCTCCGCTTCCTCCTGACCCGAGTAGAGGGCAGCTGCTATCCTGCCTATCGCATCCGCCTTCATTATCCCGCTCCCGCTCGCCCCGCCCACGACCATCACGCCGGCTTCCTCGAATACCACGGGCTGGTGGTCGATGGGGTTCTCGGCGTAGTAGCCTGCCCAGGCGGCATCGGGCCTGCATCCCTCGAGCTGCGGGAAGTACTTCACGGCCACCTGGTACAGCCCGTACTCGTAGAACTCTGGCTCTGGCGCTGGCTCTAACTCCGGGTCTTCCTCGAAAGGCCTGCCGAGCTCATCAGCAAAGCTCAGCCATATGGCTTCTTCTTCCGGTGCTGGCCTGAGGTAGACCCTGGGCCTCGGCAGGATGGTGAAGGGCATGCAGCCTTCCTTGTTGAGGCCTTTTGTCCACAAGAGCCTCTCGAGCTCCGGCTTCCCGGAGACCCTGATGGAGAAGAGCTGTCTTTTCTTGGGCCTGAAGAAGCACTCGAGGCCTATTGGGCCGAGGAGCTTGTGGGACCATGCCCCCGCCGCTATCACCACCTTCCTGGCCCTTATCTCCCCGGAGGACGTTTCGACACCTTTCACGACAGCGTCCTGCCAGATGAATGGCTCACCTGGAACGCCGAGAGGGCTCTTAGGCTCTACGAGGAGGCGTTTTACCTCCGCGTTATACGCTATCTTTCCCCCGAGCTCGAAGAAGGCCATCTCGTAGAAGCGGACGAGGGCATCCACGTCTATCGAGCCGGCCCTGGGGACGAAGACGCCGTAATCGACGTTTGGAAGCTCCATCAGCTCGGCTTCATCGTCCCCCGAGAGGTCCGTCCTCAGGCCCATCGTCTTCTCGAGCTCTGGGGCCTCGAGCACTCGGTACTCAAGCCCCCTGGCCGAAATGGCATCGAGGACGGGCTTGATTTTCCCGTAGCCCTTGGCGTCGAAGAGCCAGAGGTAGCCTACCCACCTGATGTTCAGCTCGATGCCCCTTTCCTCCTGAAGGTGCTTGTAGAACTCGACGCTCGTGTGGGCGAGGGCGAGGTTGGTCTTGGAGTAGAAGAAGACCCTGAACATCCCGGCGCTCTTCGCCGTGCTCCCCTGCCCGGGCCCGCTCAGCCGCTCGATGACGAGGACGCGGTGGCCTGGGTTCTGCCTTTTGATGTGGTAAGCGGTCGCCAGGCCGAGCACGCCAGCCCCCACTACCACGGCATCGTACTCCGCCAATCCCGTCCCCAGTGGTCCCCGGGCCGAGGAGACCTTAACGTTTTACCAGCTCTACTCCAGGGCATCCATTATCCTCTTGAGGTAGCGGAACAGCAGCACCCTCGATAGCTCGTTCAAGTGCTTCTCAAGCCCGCTCGAGATGGCCTGGGCTTGCTCCCGCTCGAACTCATATTCCTTCTCGAGCGCCCTGGAGAGCTTCCTCGTGGTCATCTCGCCTGTCAGAACGGACTTGAGGGCGGACTCGAAGAACCGGCTGGCGGCTAAGAGGTACTGGCTCGGGAGACCAGCTTCCCTTCTCCACTCGTCTAAATCATCATAATCTCCCATGAAGAAGCGCGTCCACCCCTCCACGAGGGATGATAGGAGCTCGGGCCTGAGCTCCCTGAGGAGGTCTGCGTCTCTCTCGGCGCTCGGCATCTCCTCGATTATCTTCTCCACTATTGCCTTTGCGTTCGCCTCGGAGAACCCCATGTGCTTCAGGTCTCTCACTATGTCCGCCGGGTCTTTGCTCGTCAGGCCCTTTATTATTGCGAGGGTGAAGGCCAGGACCTCCTTTATCTCCTCTAACTTGGCTGGCCCTACCTCATCAATCATCTTCTTCACGGCCTCATCTACATCGGCTGGGACGGTCCTCATGATGAGCTCTATCATCCTCAGCTGTTTCTCAAGGGGCATCTTCATGAGGAACTTAGCTCCTCCCACCACGTCCCTGTACGGTATCTCGCCCATCGTGTCCACCCCGAGCATAGGGCCTAATAAGCATTTGCGGCGGGAGGAGAAAAAGAGATGTCTCCACCGGATGGGTATTTTTCAAGCCCCTATGGCCATGAGGAACTCCCGCATGAAGGCCGGTAGGTCGGGCCATGCCCTGCTCGTGATGAGGTTCCCATCGACCACTACCTCGGCATCCTCGTAGGTAGCCCCTGCGTTCTCTATATCCGGCTTTAGGACGCCGTAAGCGGTCATCTTGCGCCCTTTGAGGTGCTCTGGCACGAGGGCGAGGAGCACGAGGGGGCCATGGCAGATGGCGGCCACGGGCTTGTTAGCCTCGAAGAAGTGCTTCACTATCGGGGCGAGCTCCGGATAGGTACGTATGTACTCCGGCGCCCTGCCGCCGGGTATTATGAGGCCGTCGTACTCCTCGGGCCTGACGTCCTTGAAGGCCATGTCCACCCACTGCTCCCCGAAGCGGTAGCCCGGCTTCTCCGTGTAGGTCTCCCACCCCGGCTCGAAATCGTGGACAACGGTGAAGATGGTCTTCTTCGTCGGGGCAGCCACGTGGACCTCCACGCCGGCTTCCTTGAGGCGCCAGTACGGGTAGAATATCTCCTGGGCCTCCACGCCATCGCCCACGATTATGAGCACCCTGGCCATTTCGCCTCCCCCCTCCCAACTCATCTAAGGCGTCCTATAAGATTTCACCAAATGCTCAAGAGGAACCGTGGTTCGCTCGGCCGGGAGAAGCCACGCTCAAGTTCAGGACCAAGCTCGTGGAAAGCAGGGACGCCGGCGTGAAGCTCGGTGGTCGCCCGGCGAGAACCCGATAGTCCCCATCGGCATCCCATTTTCCATCACGGCTACAAGATGGCGAAGGATGATAAGGAGGGCGCCCCCATACAGGACGGTTTTTATAAGCCTTCCGGGAAAATCGGCTGCTCTCCTCCGGCTTGACCTCCGAGGGTACGTTAAGTGAGGTTGCATGTCGGGAAGACTTATTTATACCTCGCGGGAGCGCAGATGTCTCGGAGGCGAGGGATATGGAAGGCGGGCGTGCGCACGAAGAGAAAGTAGAACAAGCGGTGGCCATACTGAGGACCATAAGCGAGGACTTCACCACGCCCAGGAACATAAGGAGAGCCGCCAAGCAGTCCATAGACGCCCTCCTGGACGAATCGCTCAGCCCGGGCGTGAGGGCTGCGAACGCCATAAGCATATTGGACGAGATAAGCCAGGACCCCAACATGCCCCTGCCGACCCGCACGAAGATATGGCAGGTCATCTCCATCCTCGAGGGCATAAAGGACTAAGGGCGTGGGGTTTTGAGCGCCGGAGAAGAGAAGCGCAGGGAAGGACGGGCTCAGGGGTCCGTCAGGAGAGCTGATGCCCTAAAGCGGATGGCGGATATGCTGAAGCAGGGGGCCACCATGCTCGACCTCCAGTGCCCGGCGTGCTCGTCCCCCCTGTTCAGGCTGAGGAGCGGGGAGATATGGTGCGTCAACTGCCAGAAGCGCGTCATCGTGGTCAAGGAAGGAGAGCACATCCTGACGGCCGCCAGCGACATCCTCCTCAGCTCGCTCGAGGAGACGCTGTTGGAGAAGCTACGCGAGCTCGGCCAGACGATGAGGGCGGAGAAGGACCCCACGAGGCTCGGCCAGCTCAGCTCCTTGCTCTCCACCCTCCTCGACAATTTAGAGAGGATAAGGCGCATCTCCCGGAGGAGATAACGGGCCGAAGGCCCCCGGAGAAGCCGGGGACCTCATCGCCTACCAAAGCACAAGGGTTTTATAGATGAAAAGAACGCTCCACTTAGGAGGGGCCGTGGTCTAGCATGGACTAGGATGCCAGCCTGGGGCGCTGGTGGTCCCGGGTTCAAATCCCGGCGGCCCCACCACCTTTCAGCCAGAGGAGGCCAATTTGGCTGTGGAGCACTGCTCCACACCAAAGGTAAAGGCCCCGCCCCCAGCAGTGAAAGTATTTCAGCCCGATGCTGTGGAGCATTGTGGAGCAAAGCCCTCTTGGCCAGAGAAGGCCACTTCACTTTCACCTTATCAGCTGGGCCAAGAGAACACTTGGAGCGCCCGTGTAGCACGTAAATGTAAGCCCGCCGGCCCCTCCTATATTCGTAGAGCCTCCCCGGGCGGCCACACTTAGGGCAAATGACCTCGCCAGTGGGCTCAGCCGGAGCATGGCTAGGAACTTGAGGTGGCACCCGAGGAACCGTCTGAGTAACGCTGATGGGGATGTATATCGGGACTATTGTAGCCTGGCGTTGGCTCACAGATAAAGCCATGATTATAGCCTCCTTAAGCTCCTTTATGGCCTCTAAAAGCTCCGGGGATGCCTCAAGCCTCACCATGAGCTCCTTTGGGAAGCCTGCTTCGGGTGGTGTAGCTGGCGAGCTTGCTACGGGCTCCGGCTCAATAACGGGCTTGGCCCTGCTAACCGCAGGAGCAAAGGAAGCCTCCGAAGCCACGAAATCTGGCGTTGGCTCTGCTCCCCTCTGAGCCAGGATGTCAAGCCATGGATTATCTTGGAAGAAGCTTGGCAGACCTAGCTTCTCTCCGCTCGTCTGAGCCAATTTGGTCCCCTCCTAGTTAAAAGGCGAGAATCTACTATTTAAAGATTTGCTAATACCTATTTAACCGTGTTTAACCATGTATCAGAAGCGGAAATCCTCCCCTTGTTTTAATGAGTATCTCTAAGGAATTGACTATTCTATTAAGCACGTTTATCTCCTCGCCTGGCTTTCTTAAAGCTTCAAACAGTCTATATAACAATTTACATAAGCGATCAGCGAGGTAGAGATTATAAGGAGTAGAGGGGAATCTGACAGGTGCCTCAGGGCTGAGAACAGGAGACCAAGCGAGGTTCTTGATTATCGCTCTTCTCAACTTTAGGTTATCAAATGGATCTATTCTAAATCTAACTGCGAGGGGCCTAACTATACCCCTTATCTTCCCTGGATACCATGTCAAATTAAGTATGTATTTTCTCCCATTGGCTGCTTCTAAGCCATATCCCCATGGTGTATTCCCCATTTCCCTAATCATTTGTGGGTCTAAACTCTCTCTGGTCGCTTCAATCAATATCCACTGTCCATAGCCTTTCATCTTTGCCTCGAAGAACTCACAATCATTTGCACTTACATGACCATGGACGCAGAATATGGCGTTTGTATCTAGTAGGCCTTTTTCATCTAACTTGCGTATTGCGGCCGATAACTTATCCCACTCACTTTTATGCGGAATTACTAATACATCATTAGCTACGCCGCTAGGATCACATACTATGGCGGCGGTTCCCAAATAAACGGAGCCACTTATGAAACCAGGTATTATGGTCGAATCGATAAAGATCAGTTTTGTATCATTTCCCATGAGCTCTTTAAGCGGCGTTACAGCGTCGTCATGAAGAGTGTAGGGTATGAAGTGGCCAGCTCTAGCGACCAATCCTCTTCCCACGGAGTATATAATATGTATTTTGCCTATGATTTCATTACTGAAGACTAGGAATTTATTGGGAATTCCACACTCAAAAAGCCGAGTGCGTATAACTTCTTTCCCTCTAATCTTTTCGTTAGAAGAAACTATGAGTGTTACATCATAGTCTGAAAGCCTAGCTTGCCACAAAGCGTCTAATGTGTTTATGTCATCAGGTTTTTCAGGTAGTGCTAACGTCACCCTGAACATCTTCTCAATCCCTGGAAATTCCCATTTCCCCGTTCGTGGAGTATGACCGACTTTGATTCTTTGTAAGAACTTAAGGAGGTTCTTCCGGTTTAGATTTTTGTCCGCAAAAACCCCCACAGTAATCTTGTGTTTAGGGATGTGAACGGGCTCAGCATCCCAGCCTAGTACACGTCTATCCTGCTTTCTCATGAAGCATAATTTATCGCCCGGATTTAGCTCGATAATGGTATCATCCCCAAACTTAACCTTTGGTGGTTTTATTTTAATACCCCTCATAGAAGTATCACCTCCTTGAGCCTAATGAGATCGCCAAAGGCGATTTCGATGCCCTCTTGGACCGCTATGGGCTGTATTTCCTTTATTATTTTAACGAAGTTTAAGATCCATTTACGTTTATTGATAAGGTTGGAAAAATTGAGCAGGTAAGCGCTTAACGAGCGTTCCTCCCCACTCGCCCCCACCTTAGTAATCATCCTAGCTCCCTCTTCCATCGTGATTATAGGTCGTATGAGTGATATTGGCAGGGCTATGGTTTCTCTTTCTTTATGCCCGTAGGCTTTCCTAACCATAAAAGATAGTGGGAAACTCTCTATCATAGGTTCCTTAAGGAAGCTTATGTCCTCTTCATACACATGTTTAAAGAACCTTTCGGATAAGTCAAGCAGATACTTATCGACTCTATCTGGCGACTCATAAAATCTCATGCATAAAAACCCGTAAGCAGGTTTTGATGGCTTAGGTAATATCTTATACCTCTTGAATATCGAGACAAATTCTTTCAGTAATGTTAAGTCACCATTAAGCCCATGCTGATGTATTGAATAAAGCGATCTCGTGGGCATAATGGCACATCTGGCTCTAATGGCAAGCCCAAGACAATTCTCCCCATAGAATCTAGAGCTAAAGAAAACCGTGGGAACTAATTCTATATTTAAATCTACCCTGTGCTCGTGAATGAAACATGAGCAGATTCTCTTTTCCGTATCTCCTATCACGTATCGAGTTAACCGCCCTTCAAATGGCCTTATCTGCTCAGTTTCACGTAGCTTTAAGCCTACAGCAGTCGTCAGTAATCTGGTCAGGGCCCGAGAGCCGTGCTCTATTGACTTTCTCACGATAGCTTCAAGTGTCACTTCTTTCCCGGTAGGAGATATTCCTAGTCTTAGGTCATTAATCTGGCGTGTTAGGAATATCTTATTTACGCTATCAGGTATCATGGTTCCAGGAACTCTATGTTTGAGAACACACAGATAAAGCCTATGAGACGTTACGGAGCGTGCTATCTTGGGATCTCCTTCGGTAGCTACCTCATGTTCATACAATGATACCCTTAGCAGGCTTTTATGCGAATCTTCATCTAACTTAAGAAACGTTGTCAGAAAAGGCTCTTCTAAAAGCTCTATCTCCTCAGGCTGTTGCGCAAACTCTGTGAGCTCTGTCTGCCTAAAGGCATGTGTGCTCATGTTACTATGCACCCCCTAATCTCTCTGTCAGAGATGTTTTTCCATTCAGTAAACACAAGCTTTCTATGGTCTCGAAATACCAAGAACCCGGCGATGAAATCTTCAAACACGAGGGAGCCTTTTATGTTAAAGGCATCTTCATACTTAGCTCTCCTGAGCATATCTATGTCCATCCGCACACTATAAGCATTTATCACACTTCCGAGAGCGTTAACGAGCTTCATTGCAGCCACTAAAATGCCCATATCTATATTATTCATTTTTAGCCTGAGCGGATTATTGGATATCAATCGTATTTTCCTCTTAAGAGGAACCCTGTCGGTTACTTCGCTTCCCTTCATTTTTTGAACAAGTTGCTTCTCCAAGGTTATAGCTGTGTTAACATCCAAAAAGTCCCTCAACGGGACGAATGCTGTATGAAGCTGCTCGGAGGCCCTCATTAGGAGCCTATCGTGCTTCGTAATGCCTACCTTTCGCAATAAACAGTTAAGGTAGAGTGTATGAGGGCCAGCTATCCTAACCTCCTCATCATTGAGCAGATTTCTATTGCCAAAAATTATAGCTCGCCTGTACCTGGCGGCGAAGGTATTTCTATGCGCACTACAATAGGGCAGTTCCCCTTCCTGAACGGGCCGCAAGCAGGGAGTGCGTATCCTAACATAGGCACACTCGTCTAGCATATCGTAAGGCAATACAGACACCACGCCACGACATAGAACCGGCCCGACTTGGTCGATTTTTATCTTATCTCCTTGCTCAAGAGCGCAGATTTCTCCATCAAGCTCTGCGTGTAAATACGAGCACAGTTTATCACGCACATGTATGAGCAGCTTCGGGGCCTCCTCACCAAAACCAACTGTGCATTTGCTCTCATGTATATCGGCATCTACATGGTCGATTAGGTTAATGACGCTTCTCAAGCAAACACGGTCGCTTCTACTCATCTGCATTCCCCTATTCATCTGCGGGTGCCGATGCTTATAAGCTTGTTTGACATTTCTGAACTAAAAGCTCGTTAAGGTAGAGAGTACGCTGAAAGTTTTTCACGTCAGAAAACTTATAAGGTGCTGGCAACAACATAACCTGGGTGAACAAAGTGCAGGCCAGCATAGATTGGGGATTAGTGAGTAAGTTAGAGAGTTGGGTAAGAAGGCGTTACCTGGTGTTGGTGAGGGAGCTCGGGGGCAAGAAGTTTACGATGGAGGAGGCCGAGGAAACGCTTAAGAGACATGGCTTAGGGGTAGAGAACGTCAGTAGGCTCCTCTCAACCCTAGTGAAAGCCGGTCTCCTAAGTGCGAAACCAGATCCTAGGGATGCCAGGAGGAAGATATACAGTTTCATGTTGGTCACGACCTTGCCCGTGGAGGCTAAGCCCCCGGGCAGGGATGAGTTGATAAGGCTCCTCAAGAGCGGTGCCGACCTCATCAGAACGGCCGTCGATTACAAGGTCCTCTTGCTCTTCCTCTTCTATAAGGCCGTGAGCGACAAGTGGAACAAGTTGGTGGAGCAGTTCAAGAGGGAAGGTCTCTCTGAGGAGCAAGCTTACCTAGCGGCCAACATGCAGTATCTGGCCCTCTATGACGAGAACGAAGGCAAGCTATATACCTGGAATGAGGTTACCAAGAGCAGGGAGACCATCAAGGAGATCGCTAACGCCATAATCAAGATATCCGATATGAATAGGGGCGAATTAAGATCTCAATCAAGCTATTCAGGCCTCAGCGACCTCCGGAAGCTGGTCGAGGTCCTTGGCTTCCTTGGCTTCATCAGGGAGGACACCATGCACATCTTAGAGGGCCTGGTCCAGCTCTTCAACACCTACGACTTCGCCGACGTGGATTACGATGCCCTTGGTGATGCCTATCAGTGGGTTCTGTCCTACTTCGCACCCGAGAAGGCTAAGGAGGGGGAGACCTACACGCCGAGGGAGGTCATCAAGCTCATAGTGAGGCTCCTCGACCCCGAGGACGGGAGCAGTATCCTGGACCCTGCCTGTGGCTCTGGGGCCATGCTCATAGAGGCCTACAACTACGTGAAGGAGAAGCTGAACGGCGGGGAGCCCTCCCTTGAGCTCGTCGGCCAGGAGAGGAACGATATCATAGCCATCATAGCCAAGATGAACATGCTACTCCACGGGATCAGGGACTACACCATACATGTGGGCGATAGCCTGCTCAGGCCCAACTTCAATAAGGCCGATTACGTGATCGCCAACCCGCCCTGGAACCAAGATGGCTACGGTGAGAAGATCCTCAGCGACCCCCGTGCGAGGAAGTTCTACTCCTTCGGCTTCCCGCCCAAGAACACCGCCGACTGGGCCTGGATACAGCTCATGCTATACCACGCCGGGAAGAAGGTCGGCATAGTGCTGGACCAGGGCGCCCTGTTCAGGGGCGGCAAGGAGAAGCGCATAAGGAAGGCCCTCGTGGACGAGGACCTCGTAGAGGCCATAATACTCCTGCCCGAGAAGCTGTTCTACAACACCATGGCCCCTGGGATAGTGATGATACTGAACCGCAACAAGCCCGAGGAGAGGAAGGGCAAGATACTGTTCATCAACGCATCGCAGGAGCTCGAGAAGCACCCGGAGGTAAGGAGGCTGAACAGGCTGGGGGAGGAGCACATAAGGAAGATAGTCGAGGCCTACAGGCGCTTCGAGGACGTTGATGGCTTCGCCAGGGTGGTTCCGCTCAGCGAGATAAAGGAGAAGGACTACAACCTGAACGTAACGCTCTACGTGTTCCCGAGGGAGGAGGAAGAGGAGATAGACCTGGCCAAGGAGCTTGAGGAGCTCCACGAGATAGAGCTGAGGGAGAAGGAGGCCATAGAGAGGGCCCTCGGCTACGTGAGGGGGATACTGGAGGTGATGGGGAGTGGTTGAGTTCTACAGGGAGACGGAGTTCAAGGAGGCGGAGATAGGGAGGATACCGAAGGACTGGTCTCTGAGGGAGCTGGAGAAACTATGCCATAAAATAAAGGCTGGCGGAACTCCGTTAACTAGGATAAGAGATTATTGGGATGGAGATATTCCTTTTGTGAAGATCGAGGACTTAACAAGCTCCGGTAAGTATTTGTATAGCA
>Ga0190367_1001564_pt1 | contig 12987 bp, 9 predicted proteins | sample 4872181011_MG_FD_171838 | JGI IMG/M metagenome (GOLD analysis project Ga0190367, IMG submission 171838) | Hydrothermal vent microbial mat bacterial communities from Southern Trench, Guaymas Basin, Mexico - 4872-18-10-11_MG | ecosystem: Environmental > Aquatic > Marine > Hydrothermal vents >...
AGCCATAGGTATGCAGCTAGTTCAGGGGATATTGTACCCCATTCAATCATGTCCGTAATCGTTATTGGGTCCTCCCTGAACTTCCTAATAGCGAATGTTGAGCCACTCGTTGAGACCTCCTTCCTAAATGTTGCAGCTAATCTATGACCACCAGGTAGTATGGCATCAACTACTGGGAATGCTACGGATATATGCTTACCAGCCTTATGAGCTAACCTAACAACAAGTGCGTCAAGATCCTTCTCAGATGTAAATATGATGTTAGTTGGTATGTATTCATACTTCCTATGCCATACATAGACAGGTCTACCAACACCATTGCATGATATGTCCTCAACATACCTATCCCTCATTAATGGGTCTATAGGTCCGAAGCCTATCACATCCCTCTCAACGTAGTATAGTATCTTAGACCATGAAACACCAGGTGTTCTACCAAGCCTTATTCTATACTCCATAGCAATCCTTCTAGCTTCCTCCTTAAAGTATTCAAGACCCTCCTCACCCGATGGTGGAGGCTTTAACTCCCAGTATAGGATCTCCATGATCTTATTGTATATCCTCCTCTCCATCTCGGAAAGAGGTATCTCATCAACCCAGTATATGGTCTCGTTAGTTTCAGGGTTCTGTAGGATCCTAGCCCAAGCCCATGGATCATAGAGGGAGTAGGCCTCAACCTCCTTGAAATTACCTATTCTTAAGGGCTTACGCTCAACTACTTGGGGCTTTAACTCCTCCCTTAAGATCTCTCTAATAATCTCTGAAGTATCCTCTCCCACCTCTCTCCTACGCCTGAATAGCTTAACCAAACCTTACGACTCCCCACTGACTAGAAAGTTGTATTTTAGCCTAATAAAACTCCTTAACATTAGCTACTTCCGCACGTAATACGTAACCAGTTTTATTAAATCACTTGTGACTCAGTTATAGGGTAGTATTTAATGCGAAGTAGTAGAGCTAGCAGAGTATTAAAGACGCTTACCTTATTATCATCTATCATGATGGGATTAATAATCATTAGTCTAGGAACGACCGTAAGCTTAGCTGAATCATCGACAACACTCCTAGAGATTTACGGTGAGCCCTTAGTCGTACCCATAGACACATCTCTAGATACCATATATGGTAGTTATTACGATGAAGCTGAAGGTAAGGTATTAATTATAGGGTCGAAGAATGCTACAACAATCTCATCATTCATAGACATTATAACACTTAAGGAGAAGTCCAAGAATGTCTACCCCCTACTTGGTTCATTAACTGCATTAGATGTTGATGTAGAGGGTGCTCCTAGGCTATACGCACTAGGCACGGATAAGGGTGAGGTAGTAGTTATTTCCAGGAAGGATCTTAACCCTATAATGAGGTATGTTCATGGTGAGGAAGCACTTACTAGGAAAGTATTCATAACCGATGAGGGAATTCTCGTAACCCTCATGGACTTCAAAGAAGGTAAGTCATTCATTAAGATATTTAAGATAACGGAATCAGGCTGGGTTGAGCTAGGAGAGTTTATTGGGAATGCACCATTAAAATCAGTAGAGAACTTAGTATTAGTTGATGCAATAGTGCTTAAGAACCTTAGGGGTATACACCCATATACAGGTAATGTACTAGCTACGGCATATTACCCAATACCAGCCTATAGGCTTAAGCTTAAGGTATTGAACGCCACAAGTAAGTCACCTATGGAGAATGTCAGGGTTTATGTACGTAATGAAGATACAGGTGAAGTTTTCTTTGGTTTAACTGGTAAGGACGGAGTTGCCTTCGTACCCGTTAGTATGCCCTTAAGGAATATAACCATCTTCATCGAGGTTAAAGGGATATGTTACTACTATATGTTCGAGAAGCCTAAGTTAAAACAGATATCACCTAATACCTACGTTCTTACCAAGGTATTAGAGGTACCAACTACTAGGGTAAGCCTCTGCCCAGTAATAACACGTAATCTTGTGATAGAGTTTGATAAACTCTCCGATAGAGAGCCCACGCTAATTTCGAGATTTAACTTAAGTAATGTTGCATCACTAAAACTACACTTACTAATCAATACTACAACCCTTGATACATACTTTAAGTACGTTTTAGTAGTAAGTGGTAGGTTTATAGGGTATCCTGTACCCTACGTTCTAAGGCTCATATACCTTGATAATGACTTTAAAGTAATTAATGAGACCATATATAGGCTATTCTCCGACGTAACCTCGGCTACCTATTCAGCTGATGGATACCTAATTAGCTTAGGGACTAAGGAGGGTACTACATATGTTCTAGGTCTAGTAAATGGTACCTACAAGCTACTCTGGTCTTATAGAGCACCTTCAACCATAACGTCATTAACGATATCGTCTAAGATAGGTAAGGGATACATCCTAAGTCTAGGCTCTATCGACGGCAATGCACAGTTCATTTATGTGTCCTATGACACCCTAATACCTCTGTCTAGGATAAACCTAACACTCTTCCTCAATCTTAAGAATTCCATAGTACACGTTCAGACCTCCTCGGATGCTAACGTAGTGGTAATCACAACCTCAGCTAAGATGTACTTAGTGTTGGGTCTAGGTAATTACGTAAAGAAGTATGGAGCTAAGGAGATAGATCTAAGCTCTAGAATGGTTCAACCTCTAACCATAAAAGTAGTTGATCCTCAACAAAGAGGTTTGATGAATGCCTCAATAGCTCTAAAGACCCCTCAGGGTAAGCTAATTATTAATAGGAGTACTAATGCCTTAGGATTTATACAGATAGACTACATACTACCAGGTAAGTACGTACTTGAGGTTAACCCCCTAAGGGATTATCTAAGGAGCATAAGAAGACTCATAAACGTCTCACTAGGTATGAAAAACATTACATTAACATGTAGCTATAAGGCGGTACCGGTAAGGTTCAGCATATACGATAGAGTAAGTGGTAATTTGCTTGAGGACGTAATATTTAGACTTACATGGGATAATAAGTCATTAACTTACTACATAACACCAACTAATAACTCATTCTCCTTAAACCTAGTACCTGGAATATACGGCTTTGCCGTTGAGCCTAGCCCTAAGGTTAAGGGGAAGCCTCTATACAAGGGATTTAGTGGCACTATAAGGGTACCTGATGATAGGTATGTTGATGTAACGTTAGAACGTAATTCGTTTAAGCTAACACTACTATTAGTGGATGCACTAACTCATGGACCGCCAAGGGAGCCTTTAAACATAGTAATAACCGATGAGAGGGGTAATGTAGTTCTTAATAGGACTATTAAAGAAAGAGTTCTAGATGTTACATTAAACGTGAAGGGATTGCTAAATATTGAGATAAGACCCATAGCAAGAGCTGGTGAGGAGCCTTACTACGTCCACGAGGTAAAGGGAGTGGAGCTGGTTAAGGATTTAAGAACTGCAATAATGCTTAAGCCAAACATGATTAGCGTGACGCTACTACTAATCGATAGTGAGGTTGGAGGTCCACCGATAGTACCTCTTAAGGTATTACTCGATGATAGGTTCGTAGCTAACGTCAAGCCCGGAACTCAATTACTTAGATTAAGCGTTACGAAAGGCCTCCATAAAATCACTATAAGCTCAGGAAGACTCTATCCACAAATAGATAAACCATTCTATAACGAGACTTCAATAAACGTTAATGTTACCAAGCACATGCTAATCAATGTAAGCCTTGAAAGGCTCTTCGTTAATGTAACACTAATGATTAAAGACTACTATAGTGGTAGAGGTCCCTTAGAGAGGTTAACGATATTCGTTGATAATGTTGAAGTTAGTAGAATCAATGCTAGCCCTAGTAAGCCTATTACGATCAGACTACCGCTACCTAAGGGATTAAATACCATAGTGCTTAAAGGTAAGAAGATATATACAGATTACACTAAGAAAGTAACTATTAAGGAGCCTACAAACATAAGTATTGGCGTTATTAGGAAGGCCTTCAATGTTAGGGTAATAGTAGTTAATGACATAGGTCAGAAGGTTCACGGAGGTCAGGTAAAGGTTAATGCCTTAGACATGAAGTTTGAGGCTATAGGTAGCATTGTTGATGGTGAAGCAAACCTAAGGCTCCCCTACGGTGATTATAGATTTGAGATAAATCAGCCAGGATATATGATCATTACGTTAACAAGGCCAATAACTTCAGATACAGAGATACCTATAGTACTTACCCCAACACCCATGACCTTACTGATAAGGTATCTACCAGTAATAGCTGGAATAGCTGTTATAGCTGCTGTACTAGGTGCTATATACAAGTATAGGGCTAAGATCAGGAGCTTGATAGCACCGGAAGAGGAGCTTTTCTAATGTACATCACGTATCTTAGGAAGTAAGCATCTTAACCCTACTCAATAGCTTTAATGCTAATACCTCAACCTCATACCCATTAAACCATGGAGGTCTATCACGACCCACTCTAAGACCTGCTGCAACAGCACCCTTAGCTATAGCCTTTAACGGATCTTCACCCTTAAACATCTCGAAGGCCGTTATCGCCAACAGTATATCGCCGGTTCCTGTAGCATTACCCTCAATACCGGGTAGTGCTGGTACGTAGTAGTAGCTACCATTAATTGATGCTACGAGCCCTCTCTCACCATTAGATACCATTACAATAGCATCCGAATACTTACTTAACAACCTACACCCCTCACCCATACCCCTTACTCCAGGTACCTCAGATAAATCGGCGTGAATGACGTCAGCTAATCTTAGTGCTTCGTACACATCATCACTCCATACTATACTTACCTGACCTCCATCGCTTAACCTCCTAATAAAGCCCTGAATATCCAGAGCTATCATTGAAGCATACCTCCTAACCTCTAATAGTAGGTTGAGGTCAATCTCTCTAAAGACGGGGCTTACAATCACTAATGAATCCTTCATAAGCCATAAGACATCGTCTGAAAACCTTATCTCCTCACCCTTACTCTTTAGAACTACTAATCTTCTACCTCCATCAACATATGTAAGCTTGAATACCGGTGTCCTACTACCTACACTCACTACATTAACCCTTAGATCCTTAACGAGTCTCCTATGAATATCACTTACAGGGCTAACAATAGTTATGTTGCTATGATCCATGTGCGTAAGAGCTAATGAACTATAATATGCTGGACCACCTACTACTAACTCATCACCTATCTCATCTATAGTGAAACTACCCAATACATACACCTTAACCCCCAAACTCCTCACGTTCAACACCCCTTAATGAAACAAGTACTTCAATAAACTTTGAAATAACGTATGAGTATGAGGTAATGGCTATAACTAATAACGTAATTAGGGGCTTACCTAGTATTAGTCCAAGGAATATTATGAAGAGCCTTACATCTCTTGACGAGAAGTTAGGTATCCTCCCTACCCTCGACGGATGTAGCCCGAGTGAGGCCTCACCTCTAGCATGAATGTAGCTAACCATTAAATCTCCTGATAGAGCTAGAAGGGATGCTATGAGTGGTAGCTGAGGTGACGGGTGTGGTACGTAGTGTAATACGTAGTAGGCTAACGATATTATAATAGCTATGTCAACCAACCTATCAAGTATAGCGTCAAGAAATGCACCCAATCTACTGCTCATTCTTAATAATCTAGCTAATTCACCATCAACTCCATCAATTATTGATGAAAGCTGAACTAGTATAGCAGCTAGTAACGGCCTACCCAGTGCTAAAGTAGCTGCAGCTCCTACACCTACCAAGAAACTTATTACAGACACCTGATTAGGCGTTAGAGGTAGACGATACTTAACTATGGCTTTCGTTATCCTTATAGATAATCTCCTATTTATATATCTTGCTACAAAGCCATCAGTAGCCTTACCTAACTCCATGAAATCCCCACCTCAATACTACGTCTTACATAATCTAGAACAACTGATCTATAGCCGTTAATGAGTTCATCAAGATCTCTAGGAGTATCCACTTCAGTCCACGGGTATCCCGTCACATCCACTGCTAAGACCTTATAACCTAACTTGACGAACATATTAACTATGTCTGATACCCTAATGGTATAGGACTTCAGAAGTTGATGCTCTAAGTCTTTAATCCTTCTTGAAACCAGGAATACACCTACGTCTACGTACTTATAATTAGCTATACTCTTACCTATACTTCTCACGTAACCATCATCATCTACATCTATCTTAGTAGCCTCACTAACATCTACATACTTAGGGTCTCTATCAGCACCAACAGCCATTATGACTTCATTAGTTAGCCTACTACTTAACTCGATTAGTTTATAAGGTATTTGTGGGACGTATATATGATCACTCATACTTAAGATGAAGTATTCATCATTAACATACCTACTACCTAGTATCAAACTATAGCCATTCTCCCTCTCAACTTCAGGATTCTCAACAATCTCTAAATCAACGTAATGACCTATACTTTTACTAATGACATTACTAACCTCATTACCCCAACCCTTAGATACTACAATAATGAATCTCTTAATACCTATCTTCATCAATGAATGCATAGGGTAGGTTATTAGAGGCTTACCCTTAATCCTGAGTAGGAACTTAGGTACATTATTCGTAATAGTTCTTAACCTAGTACCTAGACCAGCAGCTAGTATAACAGCTTCTCTAACCTTACCCAATTAACATCACCATAAGTGTAAAGGTTATGTGTGATGAAAGTAAACCTTACTGGTCTACATACTCGTTCGACTTTAATTAATGTTTGTTTACATGAGTAAATTTATGTATTACCTTAAATCGCTGGTATTAAAAAGATTTTAAGCAAAAAGGCTCTAGCCTTGAAGAAGCTTTTGAACCTTACTTAAGTATCTAGCTGTTTTAACTGCCTTACTATCAACTTCCATAACCCTACCCTTCTCAACAACGTAGTGCTTTCTCCTAACCTTACTGTCTAAGTCCATGAACTTAAATATCTCCTCAACCATGAAGTGGAGCTGTATGCAGTGGAGTGACCCATCAACACTAAGTACGGAAACTTCATCAAAGTCACTTCGAGCTATCATTCCAGCTAATTTAAACCCTACATGATTAATGTGCTCCTCTTCAGGACATACAGTAACTATTGAGTAATCACCTCTAAACCTTTCAATCACTTCAGGATGTTCAAGCTCTAAACATCTACTCACAATGAGTAATCGCCTACTACCTCTAATTACCTTAGACTTCGCATTAATGTCTATCAGTTTAGGTAGCTTATAGAGCGTCACCCATAACACACCCTTATCACGATTCTATACGCAGCTTTAATTACTCAACAGGTGCCTACTTTACCTGAAATAACACATTACGTTTAAGATTAATAACCCCCCTAACTCTCTATGGTTGAGGGCTTAGGTATTGAGGTATCGTAAGACCCTAATAGTAGTGTTAGCCCTAGTATCCTTCTCACTACTCATACTCTCCCTTATTTGGCTAGCATCACTAGCTCTACTACCCATACCCCTATTTCCGGTTAGGTTCTTCTGGCTTTGGTGGTTAGTCGACATACTAGGCTATGTTATCGCTATAGCCACGTTAGTACTTGCTGGAGGTTTTATGAGCAAGCTCATTAAGACTAGAGTACCCCTTACACTACATGCTCTTAAGTCTTCAATGCTCACAACAGCTACTGCAGTCATAGCTTCAGCACTACTCATCGTAATGCTCATAGCTGAAGTACTAGGTTACACAACACTTAGCTTCATAGCGCTATTCGCTCTAATCTTCGCCATAATCCCGGCATTAATCTCATGGCTCTTCGCACCAGCAATAATCAATGCAGTATATTCAGCAAGGAGTGATGAGAGGTTGCAAGAGATAGTTAATGAAGTATCTAAGAGAGCGGGTATAAAGCCTCCTAAGGCCGTAGTCGTACCTGAGCCTTACCCGAACGCATTCGCCTACTCATCACCTATATACGGTAGGTACGTAGCGGTAACTGAGGGACTTCTTAGGAGAATGACGAGGAGTGAGTTAGAGGCTGTTATTGGCCATGAGCTAGGTCACCATAAGCACCGTGATATGACACTAATGCTCCTGCTAGGTATAGTACCTACGTTCATATACTACTTAGGTAGGTTCCTACTCTTCACAGGTCTTGGAGGTTATGGAGGAAGACGTGAGGAGAGGGGTGGTTCAGCACTGATGTTAGCTCTAGGTATAGGTGTTATAGTGGCAAGTATCTTAATGGAGCTCGGTGTACTAGCCTTCTCAAGGTTGAGAGAATTCTTTGCTGACGCTCACGGAGCTAAGGTAACCTCACCATGGACTATGATATCAGCTCTTAAGAAGATTCATGAGTACTACAGGTATTCTAGAGTTGGTAGGGAGGCTATTGAGCATAGTAAGATAAAGACATTATTCATATATGCGTTTACGGAACCATTCATAGATTTAAGTGAGGTATTAGCGACACACCCACCAATAGATAAGAGAATTAAGTTCTTACAATTCGTAAGAGACTTCAGTAGTGTTTAGGAGTAGGAATTCAAGGTGGTTAAGGTAGTAGGTAGGCTTAAGCTAAGAGAGGAGCTCCTAGCCATAACTCTATTATCGCTAGTAGCGTTCCTAGGAACGCTAGCCTTTAGGTTAAGTATACCTGCTATAGCATTCTACGTTCGTGAGTCCTTAGGCGCAACAGCATTAAGTGTTGGGCTACTTACCTCATCATTCTTCGCTGCTAGGGCCGTTACAGCAACAACAGCAGGTATCCTTATCGATAGACTAGGTCTTAAGAGAATTCTTAACATAGTCGTAATGCTTTTCATTACTCATGGAGCTGTGGTCGTACTTTACTCCATGTTTAGCGATATAGTACATATAACCATGCTAAGAGCAGTACAGGGAATTCTTAATGGTATCTCATGGGTTACCATACAAGTAAGCCTAGGTATATTAGTTCCTGAAAAGCTTAGGGGCAGGGCCTACTCAATATATTTTACATCTGGATCCTTAGGAGGTGTTTTAGGTAACAACATATACTCCCTATTAGCTTATAATCCATTAATTCAAGTCTTAGCGATATCGCTGTTAACTTTTATGCTTGCAGGATTGTTAACCATGGCGCTTCTCTTAATCTTTAAATCAAGGTTAAGGGGGGTAGTTAGAGGTAGTTCAAAGGCAGGCTTTAATTACTTAAGTGTTATTAAGTGCTTAAGGGATGTGTTATTAGTTATTATAGTAGCCTTAGGTTTAAGTATGTTTACATCCTTCATCCGCGGTGACTTATCATACGTGTATGTAAGTGAGAGCTTAGGTATTGGGAGGGATGTAGCAACTAACTTAATAGCCTTCGCTAGCTTAACAGCGTTAATCCTGGGCTACATGTTTAGTTGGATGGCTGATAAGTATAACGACCTCATAGCGCTAAGAATTAGTACGTTTACGGCGATGTTGGGTATAATCATGTTGAGTATGCCGTACGTTGTAACAATATTTTTAGGTATATTCATGTTTAGCTCAGGTAATTCAGCAGTCATAGCGATAGCTAGGAGGGTAGCTGTTAGTAGTAAGGTTAAGGGTTTAGCTGTAGGAGTCATTAACACTATGTCTAACATAGGTATGGTTTCAGGCTCGCTAATTATAGGGTACCTATACGATGTAATAGGGTTAAGTCCAGTCATATCTCAAGGTATCATAATGTTTAAGCTACCCCTCATTGCTGGTATTCCAACACTCATAGCTCTAGTGATGACGTTAGCGCTCAAGCGTGGGGAACCTAATACTTAACCTCAAAAACTCTTAAACAGGTCTTGCTTTGAGTAAGGTGTGACCTATCTTGCACTCACATAGGATACTGATAACCAACGATGATAGTTACCTCTCACCTGGGCTCTACATGCTCTATGATGCCGTAAAGGATCTTGGTGAGGTACTACTTATTTCAACAACCTTACCTAGGTCAGCTGTAGGACATACTATATCCTTCAATAAACCATTAAGATTATACAAGACCTTATTTGAATCACGTGAGGTCTACGTTACTGATGGAACACCCGTTGATGCAATTCACCTAGCGATAAGTGTGTTGAAGTTTAGACCTAACGTAGTACTATCAGGCGTTAACGTTGGTGAGAACATATCACTACAGCATACGTACTATAGCGGTACATTAGCTGCTGCTATAGAGGCAGCTCTGCTAGGGATACCTTCAATAGCTTTTTCAGCTGACGTTCTCTTCTTCGAAGACTTTAAGGATTCAAGGTTAAGAAATGTAGTAATCGCCTTAGCAAGTAAGTTAACGAAGTACATAATAAGTTACGGCCTACCTAAAGGTATCGATTTACTATCAGTTAATATACCATCACCTAATAGATTTAAGGGGTGTGTAAGGCTTACGAGATTAGCGAGACTTAGGTGGCATGCAGACTTCGAGAGGAGATACGATACTAGGGGAAGACCTTACTATTGGCTACAAACAAAATCTGTAAGACCTGAGAAGGATACTGATGTTTATGCCATAACCGTTGAAGGATGCGTATCCATAGTACCTCTAAGCATCGATATTAGCGCTAAATCCTTATGTAAAGGCTTAGAACGCATTACGGTAGACATAGAGAGAGCATTAAAGGATTTAGTGAAGGGTAGAAGGCATGTATAAAGTCTTGGGTAGGGAGGAAGTTGATGGTTACCTGGGTAGGTATATTGTCGAATTCAGTATTCCATGGCCTGAAGAAGCAAGGACTGTCCACCTACTCATGGAATATACTTCATGGAAACCAGGACTCTTACCTCTAGTTAAGATAGGTAATAGAGGTTACATAAGGTTGAAGCTATGGGAGGGTACGTATCCATACGCTTTTGCCATAAACATGGATAAAGTAATAACTGACCCAGAGAACGATAATTATGTAAAAGGCTATAAGGTAGAGTACTTAAATACAAGGATTGATGTTTCAATAGCAACGATAGGTATTCAAGAGATAATTCAAGACGTGGCTAAGCCTTCATTATCAAGCATACTAAAACATATGGCTCATATAGCATTAGATGAATCGTTAGCTGACTACGTAGGTGACTACTGGATCTTAAGACTTAGAATGCCTAAATTATCCCTAAGAGAAGTTAAGGCAAAATATCAATGTGGTTTAGAAGAAGGATTAGAGGAATTAGAGGTAGTAGGCGCTAAGAATGATTTAATAGATTATCTTGAAGCCCTCATACCATGCCGTGAAGGAGAGCTTAGGTACTTATTCAATGTTAGATCAGGTAGCTTAAGCATATCGTTAGGTAGAGGTGGCCCTGAAAGTAGTGAGTACTTCTTAGCTAAGACTAATAGGGTATTCAGCGTTAGTGAGGAATCACCTATAGGTGTACCTCTACTAGAGATTAGCTTAGAGGACGTAATGAATCGTATTGGCGAGGTTTTAAACATATTGAACTACCTAGGTATAAGGCATGTAAGAATAACGTTACCTCCACAAACCATAGTACGTCCTGAAGAGCTGTTAAATGTTGGTAATAGCTTAACTAGAGAGATAGAGTCTGACATAAGGTTCTTAAGGAATAAAGGAATTGGGGTGTTCATGGACATACCCATATCCTATGTTTCGCCATGCTTTCACGGATTTATAGATGTTATTGAGAGGGGATCCAAGTCTAACTATTGGGATTGGTTCATAATCATTAGTAAGGAGTTAAGTAGAGGGTTAAGCGTAAGTAGAAAGCATTCATTAATTAAGGGTTCGTGCTACATGGTCTATGAAATATTAAAGGAATTAGAGAGCTCTAATAGCATACTATTCGAAGATAAAAGCCTCTCACTAATTAGGTTAAATCTTAACTCACTTAAGGTATTAAGCGTTATTGAGAAGGCACTTAAATTCTGGATCAAGGCAGGATGTCAAGGTGTAGTGATTAAGAGGGCCTACACCATACCCTTAGAAGTTATCGACGCTATTACAGCAATAGTTAAGGATGTGAAGGTTAATGCATTAGTGCTAGGTGAATACTTAGGTGACCCTACATACGTCCTAAGTAATACCCTCATAGATGGTGTCGTAGATACATTACTTGGTAATAAACTCATTTCATTAGTAACCAATGTGTTACCATGTAGTAAGTTTGTAGGTATGCTATTTACTAGATATACCTCCTCACCACCCCATAAACTACTTACATCTTACATTTCGATACCTACAGAGGTTAGTTGTGGCTTATTAGATGAAGGTGAGGTAAAACTTATCTACGTTATCTTAGCATCTCTCTATGGGTTCCTCCCCGTAAAGATCATAGACATAGTTAATTGTAGTAAGAGAGTTCGTAAGTTCCTAAGAACCCTCGTAAGTATTGTTGAATCATTTAAGCAGTTGAGACGTGGATTCATGAGATTTATGTGTGTTAATGGGGCTTTACTCATCAGGAGAATATACGGGAATTCTGAGGTAATTACCCTAGTTAATCCGTCAAGAGGGAGAGTTGAAGTAGTCCATGGTATCCTCCGAGGTGAGTTTAAGGACCTAATTGGTAAGGGTAAGATTAAGTCAAGGGGAAGTATTAAGTTAGCTCCAAAGTCGGCATTAATGCTCTTTAAACTAAGCTAACTTACCTCCTAAGATTCTTTATGACATGAGTTAAATGCCTAATATGTGGTATTATATGTATGTTATCCCCTATGCTTATGGGTTCACTAACATGATCACTTATCAGTACGGCCTTAAACCCTACGGTTAATGCGCCGCCCAAGTCTTCAGCAATGCCATCACCTACATGTAGGACTTCTTCAGGTTCTACGTTAAGTACTTTACATATCATTAGGAAGGCCTTTCCATCAGGTTTATGAACGCCTAGTTCGTCGGAGTAGAATTGTGCATCAAAGAACCTACTTATGCCCGCACTATCTAGTAGCTTCCTAGTTAATGTGCTAGGCCAGAAGAGGACATTCCCTAAAGTTACTATCTTTAAGCCTAAGTTCTTTATGTCCTCCAATACCTTAGGGACCTCATCAATAACTATCTCTTCTGATTTTATTGAAGCCATAGCCTTAGCTATTATGTTAGGAAG
>Ga0190367_1001565_pt1 | contig 12981 bp, 11 predicted proteins | sample 4872181011_MG_FD_171838 | JGI IMG/M metagenome (GOLD analysis project Ga0190367, IMG submission 171838) | Hydrothermal vent microbial mat bacterial communities from Southern Trench, Guaymas Basin, Mexico - 4872-18-10-11_MG | ecosystem: Environmental > Aquatic > Marine > Hydrothermal vents >...
CTTTTATCTGACATATATCCAGAGGATAAAGGAGCTCGTCTGAGACTGGAAGGATTTCAATAAATTCACATCTTTTTTCCTTAAGAGCCCTTTCTACAGCAAGCTGCTCCATAAGACTGAATTCAACTGCAAGATCACATCCTTTTCTGAAGGAAGGAAGAGGTGCAACAACTTTTACATCAAATCCTTTTTCTTTCAGAATCTTTTCTGCTCTTATTGCCTCTGATGCTTCTTGGAATATTATAATCCCCCGATCTTTTTTAAACTCTTCCTTTTTCTTCTTAAATAGACCTATTATCATCTCTTTCTTATCTTTAACCTTATAATCTCTCCCTCTTCTTTTATTTCCAAAATCTCATGTCCCTGAGATTCAGCAAATCTTTTTACATTTTCTTTTGAAGGAGGATAATCAACAATGACTTCAAGAATATCTCCTGATGAAAGCTTTTCCAGTGTATCCTTTGTCTTTAAAACAGGCATAGGACAAACCTGCCCTCTTACATCAAGCACCTTTTCTGCCATCTTTTCCTCCTATAATAAGGCTTTTACAATTGGTGCTATAAATTTATGGAAAAGGACTGCTCCAAATAAAAATCCAAAAAGATAAAATATAGCACTTAAAGAACCTTCTGCTGCCATTATGTGCTGTCTGAAAGGACATCCTCCTTGCAAACTGTTTGGAGTTTTATTATATTTCATTAGTGAACTTAATACTTCATTAGTGGTCTGTCAATATGAAAGAGACAATGAGAATTTCGGAATTTGCAAAAAGAGTTGGACTACATCCTCAAACAGTTAGGGGAATGATAAAGAGGGGAGAGCTTAAACCTTATATTACTCCCTCTGGTCAATATCGGTTCACAGAAGAGCATATTAAACAAGTTTTGGGAATAAAGGGGGACAGAAATGAAAAAACGGTTATTTATGCAAGAGTATCAACTCATAAGCAGAAAGAGTATCTTCAAAACCAGGTAGAGATCTGCAAACAATTTTTGGTGTCTAAGGGATTACAGGTAGATGAAATCATTACCGACATAGCAAGCTCTTTCAACTTTAAAAGAAAAGGACTGAATAAGCTATTGGATATATGCTTTGATGGTGAGGTTAAAACAGTTTGTATTTACTCAAAGGATAGACTTTCCAGAGTAGCTTACGATTTGTTTGAGCAAATGTTAAAGCGTTTAGGAGTAGAAGTTTTAATCGTTGATAATTCGGAGAAGTTAACAACTGACGAACAACTCAAAGATGCATTAGAAGAAATGATTAGTTTCATTCACTACATCACTTCAAAAATATACGGTTCAAGGAGTTATAAGAGAAAAAAAATTGAGGAATGCATCAAAGAGGTAATCAATGCTTCTGACAATGAGTATAATCACGAGTAAGAGAAGCGTAGTCAATAAGCTGGAAAGAGCGTCTAAGACTTTTCAGCATTTCAAAAATCTCCTCTATTTGTGCTTGCTGGAGTATCATAGAACTACAAACGATGTTAGACCTTTTCTCTCAAAGTTGTTTTTGGAGAAGTTTGTCAAAGGAAAAGCGGAACTTCCATATGAAAACGAAAAGATCAGGGAATGGAAGAGAGGACTTGTAACTCTATGGAAAGAGAGAATCGGTTCAGATACAGCAAAAGCACTTGTAGGAGTAGTAGCAAAAGAGGTCAAAAGTGTTCTGGAAAAGTGGAAAAGAGGAGAAAAAGCGTCTTTACCGAAACCAAAAAAGCTATCTTCTCTTTACTCATTTACTCTTGAAACCAATCCGAATATGGTAGTTGACAAGAGAGAACTTAAAGAAAAAAGAAAGTCTAACCACATAGTAGTCAGAATAGGAAAAGACTTTGGAGCAGTTAAGTTTAAAATTCCTGCTGGAATTAACGTGAAGCACGTCAAAATCAACTGGTCTGCTTCTGGAGAGGTAACCTACCCTGTAAGCTACGAAGTTTCTGAAAACGATCTAAAGCTCAACAAAGACTACTTTCTTTCCATAGATTTAGGAGTCAAGAACCTCATATCGGCAGTATCAAACAAAGAAAACCTACCGTCATTTATTATCAGCGGGAATCCTTTAAAAGCGTTCAACCAGTGGGTAAACAAGTTATCTGCAAAACTACAGAGTGAAGGAAAAGAAAAAGAGCACAAGAAACTTTGGAGATACAGGAAAAAGAGGGTAAAACAGTTTTTTGGAGCGGTAACAAACTTTATAGTTTCTCTCTGCTTAAAGGAAGGGATAGGAAGAGTCATCATTTCGGATAGTTTGAAAGAAGAGTATCAAAGGGAAAGCACTAAAGGAAAGAGATTTAACCAGATCTTTCGCTTTATTCCGCTTGGGAAGTTGATAGAGAAGATTGAATACAAGTGTAGGTTAGCGGGGATAGAGTTTCTCAAAGAAACTGAAACTTACACTTCACAAATTTCAAGCATCACAGGGAACATAGAAGAAATCTCAGGAAAGAGCAAAGAAGAACTTACAGAGGAAGACATTAAGAAGTTGCGATTCACAGGGAAAAGAGTCAAAAGAGGTCTTTTCAAAGACCTGAAGCTTAACAAAGTCTTTAATGCGGACATTAATGGAGCTTTAAACCTTGCAATTAAGAAGCTCGGAAAGAGAGTTAGAGAAGAGTTTTTAAAGCTATCTAACTGGATAGATAAGCTGAGCCGACCTATAAAGCTAACTCTCTTCCTGCACAGCAAGTATTCCGTGAGTCTCCTGCTAAAGCAGGGGATAACGGATAGTAGTTCCTACCTCACAGGAGGTAGCGAAGGACATCTGCTAACCATCACTAACGAACACTAACGAAGACTAACGGTTAGCAGATGTCCAATAAAGCAGAGTCTTGATCTTTGACCAAGGTATCCAAAGATAAATCCTAAAATAAATGTTGCAATTGCATGCATCTTTCTCCCTCAGCTTATTTTTTTGAGAATAAAGCAGGCAACTGAAACTCCTGCAAATATCATAAAAAGACCAAAAAGTGCTGTAAGATCAAGATATGCTACTTTGAGTGCTGTCCTTATAGGGCAGCCTCCCATAAGAAGAGCAAAGATCATTACACCCATTCCTAAGAAAAATTCTGCCCATGGTCTTTGCCATTTTACTTTCATTGTCTTCCATCTGAATTCACCATTCAGTATTGCTGAAAAAGCTGCTCCAAGGATCACTCCTGTCGTGGTCAAAACTGGTATATTCTGTGACACAGGTGCTCTTGGCATATTCAGAAACCAGTTTACAAGGTCTCTCATATGACATGCTATACAGATTCCATAAGCAGGAGGAGGAATCACATGAAAGAATGCCTGAAGGGCTGCTGCTAAAAAGCCTACTATAAATCCTGCAGTTGCTGGTGTAATCCTCATTTTATATCCTCCATTAGAACCGATACTCTACCTGAAAATACAGATAATCAGCATCATCATCCTGTCCTGTATCATCTACATAAGGTCCTGCAAAGAAGTGTCCATAAAATGCTTTTATGACGAAATTATTAAGAAGCTTATTCCTGCTTCTTACATTATACACGACAAGAAGATCCAGCTCATTTCCTACAAAAGAGGATGCACTTCCTGTTTTATCCCATCTCTGTATCTTTTTATAACAGTTATACCATGCATCATGTGTGTCATCTAAGAAAAATGAATGAATTCCAAAAAGGATCTTTGTCCCTTTTTCTGGAAAAAGGTTTGCATATGCATATATGTCATGAACATTTTGCCAGCAGAAAAGATCCATAAGACCATATTTTCCATGAACACATGCATAAAGCTGATCAAATGTGTGATATGAGTGATCATTCGGATCACCATCTCCACTTGCAAAATTATACTGAAGGGCAATCCTTGTCTTAAATGGTTCATAAAATGTATATCCAAAGTCTGCATAAAATGCCCATGCATGTCTTTCAAGCTTTTCTCCTCCAATGTGTTTTCTTCCAAATTGCAATGAGAGATTCACATCATAGTCAAAAGATCCTTTTTTTCCATAAATCCTTATTCCAGGAGTATATGAGTCATCCTCTTTTCCCTTTTTGCTGCTATCTCTGTCATCATAAAGCACATAAAGGTCTATGTTTCCTATATAGAGTCTTTTCAGCGTAAGCCATATTCCATAAAGATCTGCTGGCTTTCCAAACCAGTCATCATTGAATGCAGGACTTTCATCAAGATCCCTTAAGACCTGATTCAGATAAAAAAGATCAACTTTTACTTTTTTTGTATCAACTATAAGTCCAGCTCCATCAAAGATAATAGGCTTATTTGTCCATCCATAGGAGTGTCCAATAAGTCTTTGATGAAGATACTCTATCTCTCTTCTTCCAAACCAAAGTGATACAGGACTCTGAAAAAGGTTTCTTATAAAGAGATATGCCTGATGTATGTCTGTTCCGTGATCATATGCATATGGAAAAAGATAAGGATGTGGTTCATCTGAATCTATTGTCTTTAGAAGTGTTATGAGAAAGGAGATGTTTTCCTTTGGAGCTATCTGAAGAGAAAGTCTTTGTCTTGACGACATTCCATGATCCTTTATCCTTCTTCCATCCCGTGTATAATAATCGCTTCTTGTTTCAAACCTTACATAAAAGTCTCCTCCAAGCTTTATTCTTCCATCAAGAAAAGAAAAACTCATTTTGTCTGATGCTTTTGCACTTGTTGCAAAAAAGAAGACAAGCAGAATAATCCTTAACATTTAAACCTCCTTTTTTTTTTGGAAACAAAAAATCAAAAAAAAATCTATTTGTCAAATTGGATTTTTTGATGGAATTGAGTCTTTATTATTGAAAAATCCTATTTATTTTATCTCAAAATCCCATGCATAAGAAAGATGAGGTTATCTCCTGCAAAAAGCTTTGCAATAAGAAACATTGGATAAAGAAGAAGTGTTTCAAGTATTCTTGTATGAAGAAAGCTGTCCATAAGGACTATTGTAAAAAGAAGGGCAAGACCATAACGCCCAAGTTTTTGATATCTGATTGATGCTCCTACAGGAAGGAGATTTTCAAGGATGTGTGAGCCATCAAGAGGAGGGATAGGGATAAGGTTAAAGAGTCCAAGACCTATGTTCATAAAAAGAAGATAAATGAGGACAAGCTGATAAAGAAGGTTATGAAAAAGAAGATGTCTTATAAAGAAGCCAGCAACAAATGCAGCAAAAAAATTTGCAGCAGGTCCTGCTGCTGCCATAAGTATTATATCCCTTCTTATGTTCCTGAAGTATCTTGGATCAACAGGAACTGGCTTTGCCCATCCAAAATTAAATAAAAAAAGCATAATTGCACCAACTGGATCTAAGTGATAAAATGGATTAAATGTAAGTCTTCCTGCAAGCTTTGCAGTGGGATCTCCAAGAAGATATGCTACTTTTCCGTGTGCATATTCGTGAATGGTAATGGAAAAAAGAAGAACAGGAATCCTTACAATCCAATCATACATCTGCTGCCTTTTCCCTTATCTCTTTTGGAATATCAAACACACCTTTATGTGGTTCAGCCCTTTCTTCTTCCATAAATTCTGGAAGATGATCAACTTTTGGAAGTCCAGCAGCAAGATTAAATTCCATCTCTTTTCTGATTATGCTCCTTCCTATCTCTTTTAGATCATCTTCTTTTAGATCCCATCCATAGAAGCTGTTAAGAAGTCTTGTCATTATGTCAAAGTCTGGTTCGCTCCACTGACACAGACCAACTGAATCATATGTGCATACGAGGATCTGCTTTTCTTTTGCCATCTGTGCAAGCTTTTCTGGCTCATCTTCCTGAAATATAACAATTCCTGTATGATCTGCTCCCTGTGGACTTATTGTATATCCTATTCCTGTTCCTTTTTCCTTTCTTGGATCATGTGCAGGAATTGCCTGACCTTTTACGACTGGAACTCTGCTTATTCCAAATACCTTTGCTGTTACAGCTACACCATTTCCAAGAATCCTTCCAAGAACAGTTCCCTGTCCTATCTCATTTATAAGCTCAAGTGCCCTTTTTCCATCACCAAAGCTAAAAAGCCCTGCTTCGTGAAGTATCCCTATTGTTGCACCTGTCTCCATTGTATCAATCCCTATATCATCACATCTTCTTTCAAGAAGCATTACCATATCAAGATCGTCTATTCCAAGGTTTGCTCCAAGCATTGCAGATGATTCATATTCAAATCCTGCTGTAAGGAATTTTCCTTCCCTGTCATGCATCACATTTGAACATTTTACGATACATCCAGGCATACATGTCTTTCCAAAACTTCCTCCTCTTTTCTGATTTATCTCTGAAACAACCTTTCCTCCTATCTTTTCTGCACCTTCAAATGAACCAGAACTGTAGTTTCTTGTAGGAAGTGCACCAATTTTATTTACAAATGTAAGTCCTCCAACTGTTCCATATTTTGAAAGGAGTCCTGTTGCTTTTCTTTCAAGTATCCTTTTTGTAAACTCCTTTACAACTTCCTGAAACTCCTCTTTCCTTTTTGGCTCTCTAAGTTTCCCCCCAGAATCATCTATTACTATTGCCTTAATCCCTTTTGAACCCATAACAGCACCAAGTCCACCACGAGCACAGTGTCTTGAAGGATAACCTTCCATGTCAGTTGATGCTATTGTTGCTGAGCTCATCCTCATCTCACCAGCAGGTCCAATACAAAGTATTCCTACATCTCCAAATCTTTCTCTAAGTCTTTTTGCAGTCTCATAGTTTTCAACACCTCTTAGATCGTCTGCTGGAATAAGTTCTGCACCATCTTTGTCTATCTTGAGTATATAAAGCTCATTTGAACTTCCTTCTATAATTATTGCCTTTACAGAAAGCCTTCCAAGCTTATATCCAGATACTCCACCTACATTTGCCTCCTTTATCCCTCCTGTAAGAGGGCTTTTTGCACATATTGAAAGACGACCAGAATTTGGAACAGCTGTTCCTCCAAGAAGACCAGGAGCAATTATAAGCTTATTTCTTTTTCCAAGAGGATGGCATTCTGGTGGAACTTCTTTAAGAAGGATTTCTGATCCAAGACCTCTTCCTCCAAGCCTTTCATATTCCTTCTTAGGACTTTCTATCTTTATCTCTTTTTTTTCCATATCCACACGGATTATCTTATCCATAGCTTTCCTCCTTTAAGATATTTTCTTTCTTGTAAGGCTCTTTTATTATTCCTTTTTCTGTAATTATAGCAGTTATGTATCTTGCAGGAGTTATGTCAAAAACAGGATTAAGGGCTTCTGCATCCTTTGGTCCTATCTGCCTTCCATCTATCTTCAGGATCTCATCAGCTGATCTGTATTCTATAGGAATCATGCTTCCGTCTTTTGTATTTGGATCAATTGTGGATGTTGGAGCAGCAACATAAAATGGGATGTTGTTTTCTTTTGCAAGGACAGCAAGCTGATATGTTCCTATTTTGTTTGCAGTATCTCCGTTTGCTGCAATTCTGTCTGCACCTGTTATTACAAGATCTATCTTTCCTTCTTTCATAAGATATCCTGCAGCACTGTCCACAATTACCTTTACAGGGATTCCATCCTGCATAAGTTCAAATACAGTAAGCCTTAGTCCCTGAAGCCATGGTCTTGTTTCATCTGCAATCACTTTTATCTTTTTTCCTGCCTCATGTGCTGCTCTTATAACTCCAAGAGCTGTTCCATATCCTCCTGTTGCAAGACTTCCTGCATTGCAGTGTGTAAGGATTGTTGCACCGTCTGGAATAAGCTTTTCACCATTTTTTCCTATCCTTCTGTTTATCTCTATGTCCTCTTCCAGGATCTTTTGTGATTCTTCTCTAAGAACTTCTTTTATCTCAAATACAGGCTTCCCTCTCATTCTGTTTACAACTCTTATCATCCTTTCTATAGCCCATCTCAGATTTACTGCAGTTGGTCTTGTAGAAAGTATCTCTTCTGCAATCTCTGTAATCCTTTTAAAGAATGTATCATATGACCTTGTCTTTATTGAATAAGCACCAAGAGCAATAGCCATTGCTCCTGCTATTCCTATTGCAGGAGCTCCTCTTATCACCATGTTCTCTATTGCCCTTATTATGTCCTTGTAGCTCCTTGCTACATACCACTCTATTTTATGAGGAAGCTTTCTCTGATCTATCATCTTTACCTGATTTCCATCCCACTTGATTGTAGGTATCATCTTTTTCTCCTTGATTTTTCTAAAGTAAAGGATATCAATAAAAAAAAAAGGATGCAACAAATCTTTAAAAGATCAATTTTCTGCAATGTGCCTATCAAGAAGTAATCAGCAGTCTTTGATCCCGGAAAAGCAGAAAGAAGCTGAGAAAATTCCTTTTTGAAAAAGGTGATTGTATGTTGACATTTTTTCTTTCAGAAGCTAAACAATTCTGTGTTATGGATAGGGAAAGGATAAAAGAGGCAGTAAGGAAGACACTTTCAGAAGGAAAAAAGATTACAGTCCTTACAGGTGCAGGGATATCTGCTGAAAGCGGAATTCCTACATTCAGAGGTCCTGATGGATTCTGGACGATAGGTTCAAGGAACTATCAGCCACAGGAGATTGCAACTTTCTGGATGTTTAAAAGAAGACCGTATGATGTATGGAGCTGGTATCTTTACAGGATAAAGCTTTGCAGGAAAGCAAAGCCAAACAGAGGTCATATTGCTGTTGCAGATATGGAAAAGATCTTAGGAGACAGTTTCATGCTTATAACGCAAAATGTTGATGGACTTCACTTAAGAGCAGGAAACACGCTGAAAAGGACATATCAGATTCACGGAAACATATTTTACATAAGATGCTCTGAAGAGTGCTCCAGAGAGATATATCCTCTTCCTGATGGGATAAAAGGAAAGGATAAGGGAGAAGAGATTACAGAGGAAGAAAAAAGACTTCTTAGATGTCCAAGGTGTGGTGCAATTGCAAGACCACATGTCCTCTGGTTTGATGAATCTTATGATGAGAAATACTTCTATTGGGATAGCTCTTTAAGGGTTGCAAGAGAAACTGGTCTTCTTATCACTGTTGGAACATCAGGAGCAACAAATCTTCCAAATCAGATCTTATGGACTGTGTATTCAGAAGGAGGAACAATAATAGATGTAAACATAGAAGAGAATCCTTTTGGAAGAATTGCAAAAGAAACTCCTTTTGGAATGTTTATAAAGGAAAAGAGCAGTAAAGTCCTTCCAGAAATAGCTGGTATCATAGCTGAGGTAAAAAATGAGTTAGAGAGGTAGGAAAGATGTCAGGGCTTTTAGAAAGGATAGACAATGACTTAAAGAAGGCAATGAAAGAGAAAGATTCCTTAAGACTATCCTGTCTCAGGATGTTAAAGACTTCTATAAAGAAGGTTCAGGTTGAGAAGGGAAGAGAGCTGAAGGATGAGGAAATAATAAAGGTTATTCAGTCTCTTATAAAGAAAGGAAAAGAGGCAGCAGAGAACTTTAGAAAAGGTGGAAGAGAGGACCTTGCAGAGAAAGAAGAAAAAGAAGTAAGTATATTCTCTGAATACCTTCCAGAACAGCTAAGTCCTGAGCAGATAGAAAATATAGTAAGAGAAGCCATAGCTGAAGTAAATGCTACTGGTCTGAAGGATCTTGGAAAGGTTATGAAGGTTGCTATGGCAAAGGTAGCAGGAAGGGCACAGGGAAAAGATGTAAGTGAGATTGCAAAAAAGCTCCTGAGCCAGCCCTGATAAACTAATGTTAAAAGACTCATATCAGGCTTTAGAGTATTTTAAACTCCTTGAGATAATCTCAAATTATGCTGAATCTCCTTTAGGAAAGGAATTCTGTCTTTCTCTTAGACCATCTTTTTCTCTGGATCAGATAAAATACAGACTGGGTCTTATTTCAGAAATAAGAGAATTTTTGAACACAAAAGGAGAACTTTCTGTAGGAAACATATCTCCGGCAGATCCTATCTTAGAAAGGGCAAAAAGAGGATATCTTCTTCCAGAAGAGATCCTTGATATAAGGATACTGATTGAGACGGGAATTTCAATAAGAGAAAAGATCCTTTCCGAAGGAAAAGAATACAAAACACTCTACATGCTTGCAAAATCTGAACCAGATCTTTCTGATCTTGTAAGATTTATAAAAGACAGGATATCAGAAAGTGGAATGATAAATGATTCTGCAAGTTCAAGACTTATGGAAATAAGAAAGAAGAAGAAAAGCTGCAGGATTTACATCCAGAAAAGACTGGAAGAGATCCTGAGTAGGCTGAAATTAGAAGGAAGTCATGTAACTGTTATAGAAGGAAGGTATGTCATAGGGATAAGTTCTGGGAAAAGGAAAAGCATAAAAGGGCTTTTTCATGGATATTCAAATTCAAAGGCAACAAGTTTTATAGAACCTGAAGAGATAGTTGAAGAGAATAACCTTTTAAGAGAACTTGAGATAGAGGAAAAGGAAGAAGAGATAAGGATACTTACAGAGATTACAGAGAGGATAAGGGAAAGAAAGGGAGATATAATAAGGATTCAGGAGTTTCTGAAAAAGATAGATGGGATTTGTGCAATAGCAAGATTTTGTGATTCTTTGAAATGCAAAGTCCCAGAGATTTCAGAAGATACCCTTGACATAAAGGGTGCAAGAAATCCTATACTTGAATATATCAAGGGATGTGTTCCTGTTGATCTAAGACTTAAAAAAGATAAAAATCTTCTTATCATATCAGGACCAAACAGAGGAGGAAAGACAGTAGCTTTAAAGACACTTGGACTTCTGTGTCTTATGACACAGACAGGAATACATATTCCAGCAGAAGAAGGAAGCAGGATAAAGGTATTCAAAAAGATTATGGCAGAGATAGGAGACGACCAGGATATTTCTCTTGGTATGAGCACATTTTCAGCTCACATTGAGCATCTAAGGACTATGATAGAATCTGCTGATAAGGACTCTCTTATAATAATAGATGAGCCGGGTATGGGAACAGATCCTGAAGAGGGAGCTGCACTCAGTATGGCAATCCTGGATTATCTTATGAAAAAAAATGCTTATATTGCAATATCTACGCATCTGAACAAAATAAAGCTTTATGGACTGGAGAAAGAAGGTGTAATAAGTGCATATGTGGAATTTGATAAAGAAAAAAGGATTCCAACATACAGACTCAATTATGGATCAGCAGGAGCAAGTATGGCATTTGAGACTGCTTTAAGACTTGGAATACCAGAGGAGATCCTATCAAATGCAAAAAGATATCTTGATAAGGATACCTTAAAACTAAACAGTCTTATAGAAAAAGTTGATCTTCTTGTAAGGGAGCTTGAAAGAGAAAAAGAGAAGGTAAAAAGGTTAAAAGAGCAGTATGAAAGAAGACTTAAGAGACTGGAAGAGGAAAAGGATGTGATACTGGAAGAAAAAAGAAAGGAGGCTGAAAATCTTATAAGAAAGGCAAAAAGAGAATTCTGGGCTGTTATAGACAGGATAAAAAGGGAAAAGAAGGAGCTGAAAAAAGCAGAAAAAGAGTTTTCAGATATTGCAAGGGAGCTTAAAGCTGAGTTTGAGAAAGAGGTTGTAAAAAAGAGTTATCAGGGAGAGATAAAAGAAGGAAGTCCTGTATATCACATAAGACTGAGACAAAAAGGAAAGCTTGTAAGCTATGATCCTGAAAAGAAAAAAGCACTAATTTCAATAGGAAACATAAGATTTTGGACAGACATAGAAGACATACAGCCAGCTAAGGAAGAAAAAGAAAAAACCTCCTTTTCTGAAGAAAGAGGAGAAAGCAGCTATGTTCCAGAGATAAATGTCATAGGACACAGGGTAGACGAGGCAATTCCAAAGATAGACAAGGCAATAGACAATGCTATTCTGAACGGAAATCCTGGATTGAAGATCATTCATGGAATAGGAACAGGAAGACTGAGAAAGGCAATAAGGGAATATCTGAAATCTGTTCCTTATGTAAAAGGAATAAAGACGGATTCAGAAGCAGTAACTTTTGTGGAGCTTAAGTGATGATAGATTATTCTGAACTGAAGGAACAGATAAAAAGTGTGTGTGATATTGTAGAGCTTATAGGACAGTATGTTCAGCTAAAGAAGGTGGGAAAGAACTATGTAGGTCTTTGTCCTTTTCATTCTGAAAGGAATCCTTCTTTTACTGTAAGTCCTGAAAAGCAGATGTTTCACTGTTTTGGCTGTAAAAAAGGAGGGGATATATTCACATTCTGGATGGAATATCACAATGTATCATTTATAGAAGCCCTGAAAGACCTTGCAGAAAGGTATAACATAAAGCTAAAAGGGATATCTTCAGAAAAGAAGGAAGAAAGAGAAAAGCTTTTTGAGGCAAACAGGGTTGCTGCTCTTTTTTTCAAAAAGATGCTTTTTGAAAAAGAAGGAAAATTAGCAAGGGAATACTTGAAAAAGAGAAGGATTGATCTTTCTCTGGCAAAGGAGCTCTGGATTGGATATGCACCAGATGGTTGGGAAAATCTGTGCAGTTTTTTAAGAGAAAGGAACATAGAACTTGAAATTGCTTCTAAGGCAGGATTGATCGTTCAAAGGGTTGACAGGGATGGATATTATGACAGGTTTAGAAGAAGGATCATATTTCCTATATTTGACATAAGGGGAAGGATAGTAGGTTTTGGAGGAAGGATTATAGGAGAAGGAGGTCCAAAGTATCTGAATACTCCAGAAACTCCTATATTTCACAAAGGAAGTATCCTTTATGGACTGAACTTTTCCTATAAAGCAATAAGGCAGAAGGGAAAAGCAATATTAGTTGAAGGATACATGGACTGGATAGCACTTTGGAAATGTGGAATTGAAAACTCTGTTGCAACTTTGGGAACAGCTCTTACCCAAAACCACATAAGAAGACTCAAAGGATATGCAGATGAAGTAATTCTCATATTTGACTCAGATGAGGCAGGAAAAAAGGCTGCTTTAAGAAGCTTCCATCTTTTTGCAAATGAATCTGTTCCAGCAAAGGTCGTAATACTTCCTGAAGGTCATGATCCTGACAGTTTTTTAAACAGATATGGAAGGGAAGTCTTTCTTGAATACATTGAAAAAAACTCAA
>Ga0190367_1001566_pt1 | contig 12970 bp, 14 predicted proteins | sample 4872181011_MG_FD_171838 | JGI IMG/M metagenome (GOLD analysis project Ga0190367, IMG submission 171838) | Hydrothermal vent microbial mat bacterial communities from Southern Trench, Guaymas Basin, Mexico - 4872-18-10-11_MG | ecosystem: Environmental > Aquatic > Marine > Hydrothermal vents >...
CTGAGGGTTGGACTGCCCGCTGGGCTGGTTGGACTTGTGGCGTGACTTGGCGTGGTGGTACTGTCGGGGTTGGCGGCCGGGTTGGGGCTGCCCGGGGAGTGACCACGGGTGAAGGCGCTACGGGGGTTGTCTCCCGGGATACCGGCGCTCTAGCGGGCATTACTCTGGCTGGGGCGGTCGGTGTTGGAGTTGGTGTCGGCGTAGCTATGGGTGTGGGTTGAGGCATTGCTGGCTGGGGGACTCTGCCCTCCATCATCTTGGTTAAGGCGTCTATAGTCCTGAAGTAGAGGTAAATGGCGTAGGCTTTAACCACTAGGAACGTTGATAGAGCGGCTGTTACCACCAAGGCTAGGACGGACAGCAGCGGAGGCCTCTCCAGTATAACCCCTATCAGGTACTCTGGGGTCATCTCGGCTCCGGGCGTGGCGAGCGGCGCCAGTAAGGCTGAGGCCACTCCGAGTATTAGTATTAAGTAGGCTGTAGCTACGAGTCTAGACCTCATCCTCCTGTAGTCTGGGACTGCTCTTCTAACTCTGACCTCCCTCTTCCTACGACCTCTCACCAATACCTACCACCTTTCAAACGGTGCCTCGAGTCTAGCCTGAACTTCACTAGTCTGCGCTTGGTTCCCTCGTCATCGGCACCTAGAGTGATATACTCTCCGGCGTATATATTGGTAGCTATTAAAGCTTACAAGCTTTTTATTCCTTCTCAACAGCTATTTTACTCATGGTAGTTAACGTGACGATTCGTAGTGCCAAGCAGGGATTAATAAAGTGCTGTTTTAGTATCTCCTCCCTTAAGAGGCATTTTGATAAGGATCTTAGTGTTCTCCCTTATGTAAGATCCTTCGGGCATAACGAATTTAACCTTGAATTTTATGTCGAGTTCGGGAGGATGTATTTCAATGATGTCATCTGTTTTCACGCGTCTACCATAGTGCTCATTTCTAACTGGCTCTCTAATATATTCGTTAATATCTTCAATAACACCTGGAAATTCGATCATCACATTCCAGAGATTTTGAGAACGGCCTACTCTCTTCGTCGGGTTCTAATATTAGGAGGAACTGATGGCGAGAGGAAAACACCATCTTACAAGCTCATCTTCTTCAAGCTCTCTTCCTATCGTAATACTTGGCGAACTCCCTTACGAGCACAATCCCGCTTGGACTTTCTTCAATAAACTTCACAAACATCTTTATCCTATTAACAGTCTCTTCATGCAAGTGGTGCTCCATATTGCAAGCATCTACTTCAGCTATCTCCCTCGGCAGACCTAAAACCTTCTCTAAGAAACGCTCTATGTTGCGGTACCTATCTGAAAGCTTGTTCGCGAGAACCCGACCCTTTTCCGTTAGGGCCACGTACTCGTGCTTCCTATGCTCAACTAGGTTCATTCTCGATAGCTTCTTGAGGGCAGAGGTAACACTGGACGGCTTGACCCCCAGCAGCTTCGATATGTCCCGTACTCTGACAACTCTCTTCTTTTTACTGAGGATATACACCGCTCTCATGTAGTCTTCAAGGCTCCTAGTAAGCTTATAGTCGTTCATTACGTCTCAACTCTCTTATGGTTTTAGAGGTATAAATTAGCTGTCGCTCTTGAATCTAAGCTAGATGGCATGTCACCTTAGTGGGCCAGCGACGTACAAACAAGGGTATTTCTGCTAGAGCCTCAGAAACGCAAAATGCGATAAAGGCATTGAAACCAGCTAGCGCCGATGTAATACCTCATCATTAAAAAGGCGAATGGGGTGCCAGTGAGGTTGTTGAACTGACGGCCGCAATCCTTGCAGCGGTAGCGCTGGATGTACGGCCTGCTCAGTGCTTTGCCGTACCGTATTACTTTGCTTGAGTCACAGTAGGGGCATTCCAGCGGTGTTGGCGTACTAGCTCTACTACTTCGCTGTCGCTTAGGGTTAGCTTAAGCTTAACGGGCTTCATCAGAAATTATTAATTCATTAGTCTAAAAAATGTAGCTTAGATCCAAGAGCGTTTACTGTTTATCACTTCTGAAACGGGCACTATAGTATATGCTGTTTAATCATAAAAAGCCGTTTCCGCGTAACTCCTAGCCGCTTGATCCCCCACTTGTCACAGCCCCCTAAGTGAGGCCTTGAGGCGAGCCCCCTAATTTAGTGTATCGCGGCATCAGTTCTCTAATAAAGCTTCTTAAGTCAAAGTAGAGCGGCAGCGACAGGAGCCCTAACACCAGGTGCGGTGCCACACCCCAAGGGTCTGAGGCTAGGCTCCACTCGTAGTTTGGCTCCACTCCGTATAAGAGAGGATAGTATGCGTCGAGGATGATAGCAACTATTTCCACGACGTTCAAGGTCAGCATCACCATGGAGAGTAGCCAGGCCGTGAAGAGATACCCCACGTACTTCATGTTTCCTCGCGCGTAGTGGTACAGAGAGTCCAGGAACAGCAACCCGACGGTTACTAATGCCAGTCCGGAGAACGGGTCCGGGAAAGCGTTAGGGATATATGTTCCAAATGCTCTAATTCCCAATTGCAGAAGCTCTTCCCTCCCCAGCCACCAGTTCGCCGCACCGTTATACAGTTGAACAATCCCGTAGACGATGTAGAGGAGGCCCAGAACCGCCCCGTAGTACACGGTGCTTCTAGACATACTCACACCCCGAGTAGGATAGCCCTTCCGATCGCTGCTGTTAACAGGCTCAGCGCGTAGGCCAGTACAACACCGTAGGCTAGTGTGAGCGCGGCCCACTTCCACGACTGTGTCTCATGCCTCACCGCGGCGAGTGTCGCGACACACGGTATGTACACGAGCACGAACACCATGTACGCGTACATAGTCATGGGATCATAACGTTTCACTAGGAATTCGCCAAACCTCTCCTCCGGAACCCCGTATAGCATGGCCGTCGCTCCGATCACTATCTCCTTAGCGACAAAGCCAAACACCACCGATACAACAAGCCTCCAGTCCCAGCCGAGAGGAGCGAACAACGGCTTTAAGGCGTGGCCAAGAGCTGCCACCAGGCTTCTCTCCACGTCGCTCGTGAACGAGAGCGTGGACGCATCGGTTGAGGCAAGGACGCCTATCACCAGTAGGCCTAGCAGAATTACAGTACCTGCCTTTTTGAAGAACAGCGACCCCCTGAACCACATGTACGTGACCGCAACCTTGAGGGAGGGCATTTGGTAAGGCGGGAGCTCCATTACGAAGGGCGATGGCGGCCCCCTGAGTACAAGCTTCCTCAGGGCCAGCGCGACTAGGATCGCGAGGGCTATTCCGAGGAGGTATAGGGAGAGGAGAACGCTCCCTGCCGCGTATCCCCAGAAAGCCGCTGCTATCACAGAGAAGGCGGCCAGCCTGGCCGAGCACAACATTAGGGGGTTGGTCACGATGGCTACTATCCTGTCTCTCTCCTCTGGTATTGCCCTCGTGCTGTAAACACCCGCGATGTTGCAACCGAAGCCCAAGATCATCGGTATTATCGCTCTACCAGTCAGGCCGAGTCTCCTCATGACTCTGTCCATTAGGAAGGCGGCTCTGGCCATATAGCCGAAGTCCTCGAACAGAGACATCGCGAGATATAGTGCCATTATCAGCGGCACGAAGCTTAGGATCATTCCAATACCGTTTATCACTCCGTACTCCCCAAACAGAAGATAGTCCAGATGCTCGATCCCCGTAATGCCTGCCAGCCTTTCCGACAGCGCGGCGAAAACGTCGCCCAGGAGATCAGAGAACGGCGCCGAAGCTATGAATGTGAACTGGAAGATGGCCCATAGGACGGTAACGAATATAGGTATCCCCAGATACTTGTCGAGTAACGCCTGGTCCAGGGCGTCGCTTGCCGTCAGCAACTTCTCTCCCCGCACAACCCTTCCGACGATACGCTTGACCACTTTGTAGCGCTCGTCAATGAGAGCCATCTCTAGGTCCCCGTACTTCTGCTCGAGCCTGCTCCTGATGCCCTTTGCCGCCCTGAGCACCTCCTCTCCCGCAGCAGCTTCCCTCACCACTTTGATTACCTCGCTGTCTCCCTCCAATAGCTTTATTGCTAGCCAGCGCAGGTTGTAAGCCCTAAGGGCGGGGACTCCCTCCACGAGCCTCGCGATCTCGGCTATCGCCCTCTCGAAATCAGCTCCATACCTCACCGCAACTGGTTGCTTACCCGCCCGTGGATCACGAGCGTCTCCGGAGGGGACATTAGTGCCTCTCGTAGTCTGCCGCTTACTCATCCTGACGACTTCGAGAATCTTCCTGCACAGCTCGCTCACGCCTACTCTCTTAGGCGCAACCATCGGGACTACAGGGACTCCCAACAGCTTCTCGAGCTCCTTAACGTCTATGTGAATGTTTGAAGCCTCGGCCAGATCCATCTTGTTGAGAGCTATAACGACCCTGGCCCCGAGCTCCAGTATCTGCAGGACAAGGTAGAGGTTCCTCTCAAGGTTTGAGGCGTCAACGACCACCACGACGACGTCGGGCTTCTCCTTAATGATGTAGTCCCTGGCGATGAGCTCCTCGACTGAGTAGGCCGTCAGGCTATAGGTGCCGGGGAGGTCGACGACGTATATTTCCTCCCCGCCGTACCTGAATACTCCTTCCTTCTTCTCGACAGTCTTCCCAGGCCAGTTTCCGACGCGCTGGTGGGACCCCGTCAAACTATTGAATATGACAGACTTGCCAACGTTCGGATTGCCCGCAAGGGCTACCCTGATCACAGCTCAACCACCTCGACGAACACTTTCATTGCAACCCCCCTCCCCAGCGCAACCCTAGATCCTCGAATCAGCACCACGACAGGACCCGGCCCTCCCCCCTTAAGCACGCGGATTTCCTCCCCTTCCGTGAACCCGAGTTCGCGCAACCTCCTACGCATACCAAAACCTCCAATCACCATCCTCACCGTCCCCTTTGAGCCGTCAGGTAGGAGTGCTAGAGGCATTATTCTGCCGCGGGAGAAGCCTTTCATCCCGCGCCACATCTACAAGCACCAGGCTCGCTTCATCCCTCCTTAGCGAGAGGTTGTAGCCCCTGACTTCGAACTCTATCGGGTCTCCGAGCGGGGCCTTCCTCAGCACTCTGATCCTAGTTCCTGGGGTTAGGCCCATGTCTGCCATCCTTCTCGCAACCAGACCCTTCCCCAAAATCTTCGCAACAACGCCCTCCTCGTCAGGCTCAAGCTCGCTCAGCCTAACGAGCATGCATATCACTCCTTTAGCCTGTTCTAGTATTGTTAGATTAGTCTAAATTATTTAAGCCTTTCTAATTTTGTGTCATTGCTCGAAATATTGGTGTGCGGCCAATAGACCCTCCGACCCTCTGGAAATCACACCGGAGTGGTTACTATGCTTAGGCTTGCAAATTTATGTCAGACAGAGCTTCCCTGACGTAGGTGAGGAGCTGAAACTAGGGCCCAAGGTTGGAGCCCGCCTTGGGATATCCGTCTACGTGGACACAGGGGCTATTAGGATGCTGTTCGACGTAGAGTTTGACCACCGGGTGCTCAAGAGAAACACGCACACACTGAGCGTGGACCTGAGCAACCTAGACGCTGCCATGATCTCTCGCGGCTAGGAGACCACGTAGGCAGGCTCCCAGCGGTGGCAGAGGTTACATACGCCGGAAGAGTAGACTTGAGATGGGGGTGAGGAGCCTTAAGCTGAAGTCCGTGCAGTTGAGCCAGCCCACAGTATTGTTCAAAGGGGTGGCGGTCATGGGCCCGCTCTATGGCCCCTCCCGCCGAGCAGTTCCTGAGAGTCTACGTTAAGGGGCGAGGGGTAGTGGTTGTAATGGGTTGCTCGCACTTGGGGTCGATGGGATAGTTGAGTTCGCATATAACGTGATGGGACTACCGATCTATGCTGTTCTCGGCGGCTTCCACCTCCTCGGTGCCAGCTGGTCCAGGCTCGAGGAGATAGCCTCAGTGTTTGAGAGGCTAGCATGAAGGAGGTTTACCCCCTCCACTGCACGGGTAGTGAGGGTAGGAAGTACTTCGAAGTTAGGCTCGGCCAGGTGTACAGGGACGGACATGTGGGGATAACCGTGGAGATCGTGGCTCCCGATGCCTGAGAGGACTCCTGTGCAGCCCCCAGTTGCCTTGTAGCATGGTTGGAATGGTGAGAGAGGTCTCAGTGAGAACAGTCCTTAGTAGGCATAGGAGGAGGGATAAGTAGTTCCCGGATGACTACTCTGCGAACCCCTTACAGGCCGTGCAAGTTCAACTTCATGTACTGCTACATTCACGGCGGCAGTTTTTATAAACGTATGTTTAAATGTGTGGATACTCACTCCTAGCTGGTGTATGTGATGTTGTTGGAGAAGGTGAGGCCGGTAAACGAGAAGCAGAAAATGTTGTTGGCCGCCCTGAAGAGTAAGGACATCGACTTAGTGGGGGCTTTCGGCCCTAGTGGTACTGGTAAGAGCCTCCTGACGATCGCCTATGGGATAGACGCCGTGGAGAGGGGGGAATATGCGCGTTTCATATTGGCTAGGCCTATAGTCGACGTTAAGGGGGAGAGAGAGTTTACAGCCGCTGAGCTGGGGGATACCTACTACGACTTGGCGAGCGCCTACCTCTACGACCTGCTGGCCGACTACGTGGATAAGAAGGAGATAGAAGGAATGATTAACGAGGGTAAGCTGGTGCTAGCCGATCCCAACCTCCTGAGGGGGAGGACTTTCGATAGGTGCCTCGTTTTCCTAGATGACGCGCAGCTTATGTCCCCTGTTACGCTCACGGAGGCCTTGGTCAGGGTTGGCTCGGAGTCTAAGCTCGTCATCGCTGGAGACCCGCTCTTCCAAACTCGTGACGCCACGTATAACGGCGCTGCTCTGGCCAGGGAAGTTCTCCTTAACGAGGAGGACGCGGTGGTTGTGGACTTCGGGGTTAAGGACATAGTCAGGCCGGGGGCTAAGAGGGGGTTTAAGCTGGTCATGGAGATGAGGCTGAGGAGGAGGAAGCTCAGCGACGAGGAGAGGAAGGTTATAGACACGGCTTACATTTACGCCCCGGACGCCGATATAATTACGGCTGTCATGTTAAAGGACTTGAAGGAGAAGTGCTTCGAGGGTAAGCCCCCCAGCGTGCCGGACGCCCTCATAGTGTCTAAGGAGGGCAGACTCGGCAGGCTCATAGGTAAGAACGGCGAGAGAATAACTAAGATGGAGAAGGACCTAGGTCTCGCGCTGAGGGGAGTGGAGCTGACCACGGACTTCAAGCCCTTCGTGGTGGCTCTGCACCCACTCCCCTGGCTCAGGAAGTACATTCTCGACACAGACATAGTCGGCGCTAACCTCGAAGTAGTGGTGGACTCCTCGGAGTACCCGTCGTTCGTGGGTAGGGGCGGCTCTCACATCAGGTTCATAGACGGGGCATTCAGACGTATGATGAGGATGGGTGTCAAGGCGATCTCACGGAAAGTTGAAAAACCGAAAGGGAGGAAGAAGAAGTAGGAATGATCTCGGGTAGGATAGACGTATTAGTGGTAGCCGAGAAGCCCGGAGTCGCGAGGGCTTTCGCGGAGTATCTGTCCGAGGACGGGTATAAAGAGCTGAGGATTAAGGGGGCTAAGGTTTACATATTCAGGAGGAGAGGTGAGCGCTGGGTCTCGATAGGGCTTCGAGGGCACCTCATGGACTTCGATTTCCCGCGGGAATACAGCAAGTGGGAGGCTGTGGATCCCAGAGACCTCTTCTTCACGGAGCCTGTCAGAGTATTGAGGAGGGAGGCCAGGCGTTACGCCAGTGCGTTGAGGGAGTTAGGTCGTAGGGCTAGGAGGATAATACTCGCCCCAGACGCGGACGTGGAGGGGGAGAGCATAGCCTTCGAGGCCATGTCGATTCTCAGGAGAGTCAACCCGATCCTCCGCTTCGAAAGGGTGTGGTTCAACGCGGTTACACCTACGGACATCAGGAGGGCTCTTGAGAGACCTAGAGACCCTAACCCAAACCTGGCTAACAAGGCTTTCGCCAGAATGATGGTCGATCTGACGATAGGAGCGGCCTTCACCCGAGCTATAACTCTCTTGGTGAGAAGGAAGGGTGCGAGGCTTCCTAGGGGGAGGTTCCTCAGTTACGGGCCCTGTCAAACCCCCGTCCTCTTCTTAGTTGTTCAAAGAGCAGTTGAGAGGGAGAACTTCAAGAAAAAGAAGTACTACGTGGTTGAGGCATTACTGAGGGCTGAGGGACAGGAGTTCAAGGCTACGTACGCCGGAGGCCCCTTTGACAAGAAAGAGAAGGCCGAAGAGTTGGTTGCCAAGCTCTCAAGGGCTAAGAAGGGAATGGTAAAGTCGGCGGACTACAGGCACAAGGAAGTTAGACCCCCCGTACCCCTGACGACTGTCGAGCTTGAACGTAGGGCTAGCAGGTTCCTGAACGTAAGGCCTAAGGAGACCTTGTCGATAGCAGAGGACTTATACCAAGAGGGGCTCATCTCATACCCTAGGACTGACACTAACATTTACCCCCCGACCCTGGACCTTAGGGCTATAGCTTCGATGTTCGCAGACCACCCAGAGCTAGGGAGATACGTTAGGAGAGAGATACTGACTAAGCGCAGACTATCCCCCACCGCTGGCAATGAAGATGACAGGGCACACCCGCCGATATACCCGACGAGATACGCGAGTGAGGAGTACGTTAAGAGGAAGTTCGGGGAGAAGGGGTGGCGGCTCTACGACCTGGTCGTCAGGCACTTCTTAGCCACTCTGTCCTCTAATGCAGTCCACGAGAACCAGGAGGTCAAGGTGAGCATTGAAGGCGTGCCCTTCGTGGCTAAGGGGTTGAAAGTGGTGGATGAGGGCTTCTACTTCGTCTACCCCTTCGAGAGGCCTAAGGAGAGCCCGCTCCCCTACCTGGTCGAGGGGGACGTGGTTGAGGTCTTGAAGGTCGTGGTCGTGGAGAAGGAGACTAAGCCCCCGCCTTACCTCTCCGAGTCCGAGTTACTGAGGCTTATGAAGAAGTACGGCATAGGCACGGATGCTACCATGCAAGACCACATACATACGAACATAAAGAGGAAGTACTTCGTGGTGAGGAATAAGAGGTGTATACCGACCCCCCTGGGCCGAGCCCTGGCCCTGACTCTCTACGAGACAGTCCCTGAGATAGTCTCGCCCGAGGTTAGGGGGAACATGGAGAAAGAACTGGCCCGCATAGCCGAGGGTGAAAAGCACCCGAGGGAGGTGGTAATGGAGATGAAGGAGAAGTTCCTCGAGTACTACGACAGGCTCATGGAGAGGAAGGACGTCTTAGCGGAGCGCCTGGTTAAGGCCATAGACGAGGTTTTCGAGAGGGAGAGGGAGAAGCCCACCCGTAGGAGAAGGTCTAGGAGGAGAAGGCGCAGGTAACGTTGACATATTTCTAGAAGTTAAGTTATTAGACCGTCCTCTACTATATTAGCCTGTGGCAATTTTGAGGGAGAGGGTTAAAAGGTACATAGTCGAGGATTGGAGTGTCGAGTTCAGGTATAGGCGTGAGGGTAAGAGAGTTCTGCTTAGGTGTATAGCGGTCAGCCCCCTCAGCCCTCTGGATGCCGAGATAATCAAGGAGAGCTTGGGGTTACCGGCTGAGTGGAGCTACGACGAGAAGACGAAGAAGGTTGAGCTTTGGATGCCAGCCCCCCGCGCCTTCGACTCGGTAGAGGACATGGAGGAGGAGATAATGCCCGTGTTGGTCAGGGTCTTACCCGAGTTCGGACGCGAACTCTCTGTTGAGAGCTTGAGGAAGAGTCTGGGGAGTAGGGGGTGGGTTACTGACGTTTCGAACAACAGGTTGGTGGCTAGGCGCCCAATATATAAGGGTAGGGAGTATGTAGGTTACGTCGAAGTCGAGGTATATGAGTCGCGCTACTTGTTGAAGGGGCGGGCCAGGGTGGTCGTGTTCACTAAGACGTGGGAGGAGAATAAGGCCATGGCGACGGAGCTGAGCCATAGATTGGACAGCAGGCCGATCGCCCTGTTCCCGATACTCAAGTTCTCGGTTGACTTGGGTAGGTGTATTGCCCCTGAGATGAATGAAAGAATAGAGAGGGTGTATAGGAGCGTTGCGGAGACCGCAACACGTGGATAGCTACGTGATAGCCCATGGAGACCTCGACGGGTTAACCTCGGCAGCTACAATCCTCAACGTACTCACGAATAAGGGGAAGACCGTCAGAGTCATGCTGGCCCACCCGCACAGCCTCGCGGAAGTCGTCTATAGGGTTCCGCCCATAGATACCGAGCTACTCGTAATAGTGGACGTAGCGGTCGACGAAGCCACCTGGGCAGCCGTTAAGGGCAGAGTGAGGAGCCTGAAGGACTATGGGGTCAAAGTTATGTGGGTAGACCACCACCCATCGACCTTCGAGGTTAGAGAAGAGCTGAAGAGCCTAGGAGTGGAGGTACTAGTCGAGCTGACGCCAGCCGTGGCGCCCATAGTTAGGGAGAAATTCCTCAGACACACCACGAAGCCCCAGTTCTTCAACGAGTTGTTAATGATAGGGGAGGCTGGCGACAGAGCCATAGTCCTGAGAGACTCTAGGCTTGCTAACATATTCGAAACCCTCTCCCTAGCCATAGAATTCGACGCCCTCGACGAGGAGTTCAAGCTTAAGCTTGTCAAGATGTGGGCCTATTCTCAGAAGTTCCTAGACGACGAGGTGACTATGAGAGCTGAGAGGGCCGCAGAGATATTCGCCCGGATATGCGAGAGGTCAAAGGAGAGGGTAGTCTACTCGTCGGATGAGATAATAGTGGTCGACATGGTGGGGGTGAAGCTTAGAGGGTTCTCCGGCAGGCTAGCCGCACAGATAGCCGAGGAGACGGGTAAGGTCTGCTTTCTCCTTCTAAGGGCCGGCTACGAGGAATTAGTAGTGACCTGCAGGGTACCCCCGAACGTAGATTTTAACGCAAACAAAGCCATCAGAGAAATAGCCAGGAAGTTCGAGGGGAGCGGCGGGGGACACAAGAAGGCGGCAGCCGCCCGAGTATTAATGATATACAGGAAAGACATTATAAACTATATTAGGGAAAAGTATGGGAAGAGTAAATGACCGATAAACCTCTCGCTGCAAATACTCAACTAGAGGATAATTACCAGATAATTATCACGATCCCCCCTAACAGACCTCTAGGCCGTACCCCCTGGTACAGGTGCGTGCTTCGTGAGAATCGCATGTGTTCCTCAAAGCTTTGGCCTTCCTGTAATGTGCAACTCTCCTCTTAAGAATTCTATAATCTTCCTTATTCAAGTTCATGACACACTTAACCTCTCCTAACTCCTTCTTAAGCTTCTCAAGCGTTCTTATACTTAAGTTAAGAGTTCTGCGCCTTTACTTTAACATTCTCATGTAATTTTAAGGTTAACTAAATAGTGAGAATTGGAGCCCCGGGCGGGATTCGAACCCGCGACCTACGGCTCTCTGGGGTCTACATACAAGGCCGCCGCTCTACCGCTGAGCTACCGGGGCTCTCCTTAAGAATAAGGGTTATCGGCTTTTAAGGTTAATGTCGTAGGTTAGCACTTCTGTTGAGCATGCGGGTAGTTCTTTGAGGAAGGGTGGGAAGAGCCTTAACGGTACTATGGGTATCCCCTCGTATATCCTGACTGTTCCGGGTAGGACTGAGACTATGACTGGTACTGCTTCGCCTCTCTCCCAGCCAGAGGTTAGGTTTCTTAGTTCTGCGGGTCGGGCTCTCAGTAGGGCTTCCGTCCTGGCGGCTTGTGCTAGGGCTGCCTGTTTTAGGTGGTAGGTTCTGGCTCTAGACCACCTTTTACAGTCTATTACTAGTAGTGTGGGTTTTGAGGCGGCTAACACGTCTATCTGGTGCCGCCTACCCCCTTCCTTGAAGGTTACGTTCCTCCTTACCTCGTAGCCGAACTCTGAGAGTACTACTGCTACGAAGTCCTCGAACTCCCTCCAGCCAGCGGCTAGGGCCACGTTTATTACGTCTACCCCGTCTAACCAGGCTTCCAGAAGGAAGCGGGCTGTGTCTACTAGCCTGATTACCTCTCCCTCTACCGCTACTCCTCTCTTCCCCTCTAAGAACTCCTTGACTATATCTTCTGTGAGCGCGGCGATCTTAGAGGCCTCCTCTATGGTTACTCCTTCCCTCCCCCGCTCCGCCAGTAACCTGTAGAGTAGGTTTTTCTTTATGTCTAGCATGCCTTACACTATTATCGACGCCATGGCGGCGAGTCTAGGCCACCTCTCGGCGGCTTCCTTGGCTAGAGGGCCTCTTATCTCCGTCCCCTTCGGGTCTCCGTCGGGGGTTATCAAGGCTATGGCGTTGTCCTCAAAGGCTATCCAAGTCCCGTCCGGCCTCCTGTAGGGTCTGCGCTGCCTGATCACTATACCCCTCATGATCTGCTTTCTCAGCTCCGGTTTACCAGCCCTAATTGATACCACCACTATGTCCCCCACGGCGGCCCCGGGTATCCGGCGCCACACAGTCTTCATGTGAATAACCCCTATAACCTTGGCTAGAGTAGCTCCAGAATTATCGGCTACCTTAACGAGACTCTCCATGAAAACTCCGGGGGTTATGTGAAGCCTGTATGAGACACCTACAGCTCTTGGCCCTCTCTTCGCCACGCCCTACACCCCCTACTTTTTCTCTACCTTGCCCAAGACTACGAACGACACTGACTTCGCGAGAGGGCGGGTCTCCCCTATAATCACTATGTCCCCCGGCTTGACGTCTATGCAGGGCGGGAGGCGAGCGTGCTTCTTCTTCCTCCTCCTTTCGTACCTCATGTACTTGGGGACGTAGTGAAGATAGTCGTGTACAACGACAGCCATCTTGTGGGCTTTAACCTTCTCCACCCTAACCTCCATTAGCATACCCCTCACTGGCAATTTCCCGTGCCATGGGCACAGCGGGTCGTTACACGTCCTCTCCGGCGGCTTTATCCACGGTATACCTATGTTCCTCGCCTTACCCAAGACAACCGCCTCTCGCATAGATAACGAAAGGGTAAATAAGCTTCTCGGTCGCATAATCCC
>Ga0190367_1001567_pt1 | contig 12966 bp, 10 predicted proteins | sample 4872181011_MG_FD_171838 | JGI IMG/M metagenome (GOLD analysis project Ga0190367, IMG submission 171838) | Hydrothermal vent microbial mat bacterial communities from Southern Trench, Guaymas Basin, Mexico - 4872-18-10-11_MG | ecosystem: Environmental > Aquatic > Marine > Hydrothermal vents >...
CGACGGCGTGCACTTATTATGTGGAAATGGATTCTATACATCTAATAGCGGTCCGGTATCATTTATGAAGATAATCGACGTCGTGACAGACGTTATTAAACAGGGTGGTAGGCGAAGGGGGGCGAACATGGGTATACTGGAGATATGGCATCCGGATATAGAGAAGTTTATAACTGCAAAGGCTACGCCAGGAAAACTAGAGAACTTCAATATATCTGTTATGATCACTAGAGACTTCTGGGACCATTATCAAGATAATATGGAGTATCCATTGATAAACCCGAGGAATGGTGAGGTGTGGAAGAGGGTTAATCCAAAGCATATATTCCATTTAATATCCGAGATGGCTTGGAGAACGGGAGACCCAGGAGTATTATTCTTGGATAATATAAATAAGAGGAATGTATTGAGGAGAGCTCTAGGCGAGATTAGGAGTACAAACCCATGTATATCTGGCAACACTAGAGTATTGACCCCTAAAGGATGGATCAAGGCTGAAGAGATATTTAAGGAAGCTACTATCACTTCTAAAACCATTAAAGGAGTTACAGTAGATGATGAACTGTTAGGTGAGGGAGGGAGTAAACAAGCATATAGAACGAAGATAATAACTACTATAGGTAAAGAAACAGTATATAAGACTAGTCATAATGATAGATTAGAGATATACATACCGAAGGCTGTAGATGCATGGGTATGGCACATAGGTAAGAAGAGAGGATTAAGAATAAAAACAAAAGAAGGATTTGAAATTACAGTAACTCCTGAACATAAATTCTTAACTCCAGAGGGATGGAAAGAGGCTAATACCCTAGAGGAGGGAGATAAAATTGAATTAAGTAGGCTTCATCCCGCATACTCTGATTTACTCGATATTGGTGAATATGATTTAGATCCTGATATTGCATTCGCTCTTGGCTGGCTTGTTGGAGATGGTTCATTTAACAAGCATTATGTAGCATGGTTCTTTAGTGGGAAGGACAGGGCTGCAGAGGAAAGAGTGAGAAGGGGGATTGAGCAACTTGGTGGAAACCCATTATCACATACATATCTTGTAAATAAAAATGAGTATAAGATTCAATATAATAAGGGAACTATTGTCTATAGGAGAATATACGAGATATTAGGGGAATATATGGAGAGAAGTAGAGAGAGAAGACTTCCAGAGATTATATGGAGGCTAAAGATACCCGCCTTACTTTCATTCCTACGGGGTCTATTTACATCAGACGGCTATATAGACGGAGATAAAGCAGTTAGGCTTACCAGCTCAAGCATTAAACTTTTAAAGGAAATTCAGATTATTCTAACAGCCTTCGGAATAACTTCAAAAATCTATAACAGACCTTATAAAAGAGAATTTATCTACACTGATAAAGATGGTAATGAAAAAAGATATGCAAGTACCGGATACTATGAATTAGTTATATCAGGATATAGTAAGCTGATATTTAAAGATCTTATAGGATTTGAAGATATAAATAAATTAGAAAAACTTTCTATTAAAATGCTGAAGAGAGATACTATCTGGGCGACAGTATCTTCAATCGAAGATGCGGGTATTATAGATTTCTATGATTTAACGGTGCCGATTTATCATAATTATATAGGAAATGGACTGATAAATCATAATTGCGGTGAGGAGCCTTTATATCCATATGAATCATGTAATCTAGGCTCGATGAACTTATATGCATTCATTAAATATGATGAGGAGGGTAATCCATACTTCGACTGGGATGAATATCATGATACAATTAGGTTAGCACTTAGATTCCTCGATAATGTTATAGACGTCAATAAATTCCCTATCAAGAAGATTGAGGAGGCGACTAAGAGGACTAGGAAAGTGGGCCTAGGATTAATGGGCCTAGCAGACACATTATTCGCATTGAAGATTCCATATAATAGTGAGGAAGGATTTAGGTTGATGAAGAAGTTTGCTGAACACTTAACATACTATGCGATGGATGAATCCATCGAACTCGCGAGGGAGAGAGGGGTATTCCCAATATACTATGAATCTGAGTATCCAAATGGTGAGATGCCTATTGAAGGATATTATCATAGGGAGGAGTGGACGCTAGACTGGGATAAGTTGAGAGATAAGATATCTAAACATGGAATTAGAAATGCTGAAGTAACTACAATAGCCCCAACTGGCTCTATATCGATGATAGCTGATACATCATCTGGGATAGAGCCTCAGTTTGCACTGGTGTATGAGAAGAGGGTTACTGTAGGTACATTCTTCTACGTAGATCCAGAGCTTGAGAAACAGCTTAGGGAACGTGGCTTATATGATGAATCGATATTGAAGAAGATAAGTGATAATGGTGGATCGATACAGGATTTAGAGGAGATACCTGATGATATGAAGAAGGTATTTATAGTGGCATATGACATTCCATGGTGGGATCATATTAGGGCTCAGGCCGAGATTAGTAAGTGGATATGCGCCGCAGTAAGTAAAACTATTAACATGCCTAACTGGGTAACGATTGAAGATGTTGAGAAAGCCTATCTATTCTCATATAAGCTAGGTATAAAGGGAATAACAATCTATAGAGACGGTTCTAAGAGTGTACAAGTATTAATTACACCTAGCCAGAGGAGGGGAAAGTATATAACTACAATAGAGAATAGGACTATAGAGATGATGAAAGAGCTTGGTATAGAGCCTCCTAAGATCGGTAGACCTGAGAAGGTATTGGCTAAAGATACTTTAACTATAGTTGGAGAAGTGAAGCCTACCCCAGAAGTCACGAAACAGACTGTAGAGAGTAAAAATATTATGAGATGCCCAGAATGTGGAAGCGAGCGACTCCTATTTATCGAAGACTGTATAAGATGCTTAGACTGTGGATGGAGCTCATGTACAGTCTAGCTAGAAGAAAGCTCTAACCCTTTTCTCCTTAGCCTCCTCCTTCCCTATTAAATCCTTCCTCAAATATTTTAATGCGATGTACATCTTAGCAATCTTCTCAATAAAGCTATTGAAATCCTCAACCTCAACAATCTTATCAGTTATCTTTAATATCGCGTATGAAGTAGGCTGCTTCTCAAACCTCTTTACAGTAATAGTTAGATCCCCAGTCAAGGGATAGTATGTAAGGAAGTATTTCCAAGAGGAGTCTAACTTAGCCTCACTAACCTGTAGAGACTTAGCTACCACACCACCCCTAAGCTTCATAGCCTCAGACTTCTCTATTACCTCTTTAATCTGGTCGACTATATCTTTAATCTCCATCTCATCAAACTTAAGCTCAATATGATATCCCTCCATAGAACCCCCAAATATATTAGAAGCCGAAGATATAATTATATTATAATAAAATTGTATAATATTCAAAATAATTATCTATATAATTACAAGAAACTATCCACCATACTTAATTAACTTCTCGACAATCTCTCTAATCAGGTGGATACTTGCATTGTATAAGTCGTATTTACGTAGAATATCTCTATCAATCCCCTTATTAAAATACTCTTCAAGCAGAGACATGAATATCTTCTCACTAAGCAGTTTAAGCATCAGCATTCTCCGTCTACCAATTTTTTCATTATATAACCCTGATTCTAAGACATATTTATAGTGCTCCTCAATCAAATCAACTAGCTGATCTATTCCCCATCCAAATAATGCTGAGGTTTTAATAAGCTTCGGTGTCCACCCCCTCTTCACACCGAGTTCATAGGACTCTAAGGCAAATTCTAGGTATGAATATGTTTTTTCAGCGCCCTCCTTATCGCTCTTATTTAAAACATATATATCTCCGATCTCCATGATCCCAGCCTTTAACGCCTGGATATCGTCTCCTAAGCCGGGTGTTGTTACGACTAATATTGTATGTGCGATATTCATTATATCGATATCAGTCTGCCCTACTCCAATGCTCTCTACAATCACCTTATCATATCCGACGTAGTCAAATACCTCGATCATAGCTACACCAGAGAATGAAAGCCCTCCCTTAACACCTCTCGTAGGTACACTCCTTATGAATACACTAGGGTCTGTGGCATGCTCCTGCATCCTAATCCTATCCCCCAATAATGCACCTCTACTTAATGGGCTAGTCGGGTCGATAGCTATTACCGCGATCTTATGGTTATCCTCCTTATACTGCGTGATTAATTTTGATATTAAAGTACTTTTCCCAGATCCGGGTATTCCAGTAACTCCAATTACATGTGCATCAGGCTCCTTATCCAGAGTATATGTAATTACTTCACCCGCCTTCTTAGGTGAGGACTCGAGTATAGTTAGTAGTCTACCAAGAGCCCTCTTATCACCGTTTAAAGCAGATCTCAGTAGTTCCCTAGATCCCTCCATTCTCGATACCCCCTCTTTCTCTTAGCGGCTTCAACCGTATATTTAATAACCTCTTTTAATGAAGTACCTGGTAAAAAAACTTTATCTACGCCCATCTTATGCAGGGCTTCAATATCTGGAATGGGTATACTCCCGCCTAGGAAAACTGGGATGTAGTCTACTCTCTTCTCCTTAAGCAGATTCATCAGCCTCTTCATAAGGGGGATATGCGCGCCACTTAGTATACTAACTCCAATTACATCAACATCCTCCTGAATAGCTGTCTCGACAACTTGTTCAGGCGTCTGCCTAATACCAGTATAGATAACCTCCATTCCAGCATCCTTTAAAGCCCTTGCAACTACTTTAGCCCCCCTATCATGGCCGTCTAATCCTAATTTAGCGACTAACACCTTAATCCTCATATTCCTTATATCCCTAGCTAATTCTAATATATCGGAGGTTCCACCCATATACCATACACCTCCTTCAATGCATTCATAATCTCTCCTAATGTAGCATATTTCTTCACAGCCTCAAGTATATATGGCATCAGGTTTTCATCCCTCCTAGCCGCATTCTTAAGCTCCCTCAAGCTATATTCAACAGCGGAGTTATCCCTCTCACTTCTTAATTTCTTAAGCCTCTCGACCTGCCGCCTCTCAATCTCCTCCTGATTAATATCTAGGAGTGGCACGTTCCTAATCTCCTCTTCCTCCTCCTCAACAAATGTATTTACACCTACTATATACCTCCTCCCCTCCTCAACATCCCTTTGAAACTTGTAGCTCGCATCTGTAATCTCCCTCTGTGGATAACCCCGTCTAACAGCCTCGGTCATGCCACCCATACGCTCAATCCTATCAATATATCTCCATGCCCTCTCCTCAATCTCGTCGGTCAACCACTCTACATAATAGCTTCCCGCTAATGGATCGACAGTATCCGCTACTCCAGTCTCATACGCTATAATCTGCTGAGTCCTTAAAGCGATTTTAGCAGCGAATTCGGAAGGCACTCTAAATGGTTCGTCGAGTGAATTCGTATGTAAACTCTGGGTACCACCTAATACAGCGGCGAGAGCCTCTATCGTCGTTCTAATAATATTGTTAAATGGCTGCTGCGCCGTTAGTGAAACTCCAGCAGTCTGGGTATGGAAACGCATCCACATAGACCTAGGCTTCTTAGCATTGAACCACTCCTTCATGATATAGGCCCACATCCTCCTTGCAGCTCTAAACTTGGCGATCTCCTCGAAGAAGTTTATATGGGAGTCGAAGAAGAAACTTAGTCTAGGGGCGAATTCATCTACATCCAACCCCCTATTAATCAAATGCCTAACATACTCTATTCCATCCGCTATCGTGAAGGCGAGTTCCTGGACGGCTGTAGCACCAGCCTCCCTAATATGATACCCACTTATACTGATTGGGTTCCATTTAGGTAGATTCTTTACACTCCATTCAATAACATCCATAGCAACCTTCACAGATGGTTCAGGTGGAAATACATAGCTCTTCTGGGCAATAAACTCCTTTAAAGGATCATTCTGAGTCGTTCCCCCGATCTTATCATATGGTACACCCTGCTTCTCAGCTGTAGCTACATACATGGCTAGTAAGACTGGCGCAGGCGGGTTTATAGTCATGTTCGTGGTTACACTACCCATATCAATACCGTCAAATATAATCTCCATATCTCTAAGTGAGGATACAGAGACTCCACATACACCGACCTCACCCCCCGCCATCGGATCATCTGCATCTATACCGACTAGGGTTGGATAGTCGAATGCAAGGCTTAATCCCGTCTCGCCATGTTCAATCAAGAACTTTAGCCTCTTATTAGTATCCTCTGGAGAACCATATCCAGAGAACATACGCATAGTCCAGATCCTTCCCCTATACATCGTAGCATGTATCCCTCTAGTAAATGGATATTCCCCTGGTAAACCAAGCTTCTCCATATAGTTATGGTCTTTTAAATCGGCAGGCGTATACACTCTTTTAACTTCGATATCTGATAGGGTTGTGAATCTATCTAATCTCTCTGGATAACGTGATAGTGATTTAGGTAGAGTCTCCCTCTCCCACCTTTTAATACCTTCCTCAATCTCTTTAACAGCATCCATATTAAATATCTTAGGCATATTGACACCTTGCCAATGAATAAATGATAAATGTAAATTATTAACTTTATAAAATTCATTATAGTAGATTTCATAGATAAGTAATTAACTAAAGATTCTTTATATCTCAATTTAACTAAATATATTGGGGGATGCCGAGGGAAGTCTATAGTGAAATTCTAAATACATATTTAGAGATACCTGATAAACCTAGGGTCGTTAGTTTGGCACCTTCAATAACGGATTCGATAGCGGTCTTGGGGAGGTGGGATCTACTCGTTGGAATAAGTATCTACTGTAAGGTTCCTGATGATTTACCTGAGAAGCCGAGGGTAGGATCATATTTAAAGGTCCTATACCGCAGGTTAAATGAATTGAATCCAGATCTAATTCTACTAACGACAGGTGCTCAGAGAGGGGTTATGGAGGAATTATCTTCAAAGGGGTACACGATATACCCGATCCCACTCCCTACTTCAATATATGGGATCCTTGAAAACCTCTATATCATAGGAAATATTTTAGACGCGATTGAAAACGCTCTAAATAAGATAAATAGTTATATCAGCCTCTTACACGATATCAAGGGTGAACAACTGGGAACAGTCTACTATGAAGTGGATCTAGGGGAGCCTATTACTGTAGGTGCTCCATCATATATAAATTCAAGTCTATATCATATTGGATTAGTGAATATATTCTCAAGCTATATGAAGCCTTATTTCAAACCAGATTTTAACGTTGTTAAGAGTGGAGACCCAGACTTTATAATTTATGAGATGAGTAAGGCTAGGGAAGTCTCATTAGATAAATTAATTGAGATATTTCATGATAGAGGCTGGGATGGTTTAAAGGCGGTGAAAGAAGGTAGGATTATAATACTCCCGCAGGATAGTCTAGCACATTATGGACCTACACACTTTAATATACTACGTAAAGTGAGGGACATGATATTAAGCTATATTAAATAAAATTTAGAGAGTCTAGTCTCTCAGCCTCCCTCAATAACCCCATGAGTGACATCTCGATGAGCATCTTAAGAAGGGGGATATCCCTAGTCTTCTGAATTAATATAGCTACTTCATCATAAGACTTACTTAACTCATTAATAAAGATATTTAACTCCTTAACATCTAGCTCTCTCGCAATCTTATAATACTCGATAACCTGCTTAAGATGGCCCTCTAAAACACTCGTCCCATCCTCAACAATCCCGTAGTGTGGATACATGAGATACCTAGGTCTATATGAAATCATCTTCTTCAGACTGTTAATATATAGATCAAGTCTAGTGGGATAGAGGGTTCCAGGGATAATATAGTTAAGCTCCTTAACATATATCCCCGCAGAGTCCCCGACGAACATAGCTTTATAATCTACCCAGTATATAGACTGGTGATGACTAGCATGTCCAATAGTATGTATGATCTTAAATAAGTTTCCACTGTAGTTAAGGTCCATATCATCGTCAGTCGATATAATTCTCTCGCTTGGTGCATTATCGGGCCTCCCATATAACTCAGCTATATACCCCAGGCTATCTAGTGACGCACGCCATAGCCTATCAGAGTTAATTAGATGTTTAACCCCCTTCGGATGTACATACGCCACCGAATCCTCTATTAAATTAAGTAATGTAGCAACTGAACCAGCATGGTCAAGGTGGATATGCGTGACGATAAAATCCACTCTACCATCTCCAAACCCGAGTTCCTTAATCACCTTATAAAGCTTCTCATAAGACGACTTAGGACCCTGTTCAATCGAGACTAGTAAAGACCCTAAATTAATAAGATACCCAGAGATAAATGGGACTCCTATACCACTAGGAGTCAAATCAATTACTTTAAGGTATTTCATAAGCTCCTCCATAGGATACACCTGAGGATAACGCTATAATTATAGCGTTATCATACTCTAAATATAGGCTTATATATTAATAGATATTAAATTAAAATGCTATTTACAATGTAAGTTAATTATTGATTTTGGAGGTATTAAATATAGATGAAATACTTTGATAAGGATATTATAAAGGCTTCTAAAGGGAAGGAGATACTGGATAAAAAGATTACATTATGTGTTACAGGGAGTATAGCAGCTTATAAGTCGATAGACTTGGCACGTGAATTAATTAAGCATGGAGCCGAAGTCTATCCGGTTATGACTGAAGACTCTACAAAGATAATCAATCCAAGTGTACTTGAGTGGGCTACTGGAAATCCCGTCGTTATAGAGTTATCCGGTGGAGTAGAGCATATAGCATTAGCGAAGAACTCAGATCTAGTATTAGTTGCACCAGCGACCGCGAATACTATAGCGAAATTCGCTTATGGAGTAGCTGATACACCTGTAACATTAGTTCTTTCAGTAGCTTTAGGATATGGAAAGCCTATAGTAATAGTTCCAGCTATGCATGGCCCAATGTACGACAACCCCATACTCCAGGAGGCTTTAAATAGGATTAGGGAGAAGGGTGTATACATTATAGAGCCTAGGATTGAAGAGGAGAAGGCGAAGTTTCCAGAGATCGAGGATATAGTACTTGAGATATTTAAAATACTTTATGAGAAGGATTATAGAGGTTTAAAGGTACTTGTCACCGCCGGTCCCACCATTGAATATATTGATCCAGTTAGGGTGATTACTAATATGAGTTCAGGTAAGATGGGTATGTACATAGCTTTAGAGGCATTATTACGCGGTGGAGATGTAACGTTAATCATGGGTAAAACATATATAAATATTCCGAGGGGAATCAGGGTAATTACAGTTGAGACTACTAAAGATATGTATAATACGGTTTTGGAGGAATTAGGTAGAGAGAAATATGACTTATTTATATCGGCTGGCGCACCTATAGACTATACGCCTACCGATAAATATGAGTCAAAGTTAGACTCGAGGAAGATTAGAGAGATTGAAGTTAAATTGACTCAGACTCCAAAGATAATTGAGGAGGTTAGAAAGAGGTTTAAAGACCTTAGGGTCATCGCATTTAAAGCAGAGTATAACTTGAGTGACGATGAGCTTATTAATAAGGCTATAAAATATGCAAATGAATTAAATCTAGATCTAGTTGTAGCAAATGATGTATCGCGTAAGAATGCAGGGTTTAGGGTAGATACAAATGAAGTGTTTATTGTAGATAAGAAGGGGTTAATCAAGCATGTCCCATTAACTCATAAGAGGAAGATAGCGAAGACATTATTAGATATCATTGGAGAGAGACTCCTCAGCAAGCTTCACTAACCTATCAGCAATGTATTTAATGACATCACTCAATATTCGTTTATTATCATAGGACTGGACTATCTTATATAACTCATCCCTACTCATCCCAGACATCTCCCTAGCAACCTTAACCATAAGGGGCATGGCCCTGACAATATTATCTACAATAGTGATATCCGATACTCTAGATGTTCTAGATAGTGGATTTAAGTCGATTGCAATCGTCTTTTTACCCAGCCTCTTCAATGCTTCAGCCCTATCCCCATCCTCCAACGGAATCAATACTACATCAGCCTTATATATACCCCTACTACTCACCCTCCTCCTCTCACTAGAGATCTCTGGAATCACTCTATCGGCATCCTCGCCTACACCCAAAACCTCTTTAGCGCCATTCTCAATCAACAAATCTTTAATAGCCTCCTCCCTATCCCTACTCCTATAAAATAGATTCACTTCAATCTTAGCGCCTACAATACTAGATAATTCAACGACCTCTCTAGATACTAATGTAGCTACATTACCATTAACCGATATCACAGGATAGTCAGCTAATAATAACGTAGCTACAGCCGCTTTAATAGCTTCGTATGCCTGTGGAATAGTCTCTTCACCTATTAAATAATCAAAACACTCACCTCTCCCATGTGCAATAACTCCTTGTAAGACCACAACACCATTTCTAAATCCTTCTACAATCTTCTCCCTAATCATTAGAGACCAGTATCTAGGGTGATCTCTAGGAATAGTATTCATCGCTAATATAATATTCTACAGCCACTAAAATTAAGGGTAAATACTAACGGTGTACCCAAGTTACTTAAACTATTACATACATCTAAGTATCCTGACTCATCGGATATTATTACGAGAAGACTCTTTTTAACAAAGAAATCTATTACGGATCCCCTCCTAATCTCATTCTTTAATACCGATTTTATTTTAGATTCATAGCTTCTAGACATCATACCAGTCATCCTACTGAACCAATGCGAAACCTCTCCAAATTTCTCTATAGATGGATCCTCGAGAAATTTATTATACGCCTCTGGACCATATACCTTAATCTTCTCACCATATCTCCTGAACATCTCTATAGTGGAGTATTTCCTACGTCTAATAGTTATTACACGTATATCCCTAGATACCGGAACCTTGTCTATAGCCCCTATGCCCGGTGCCCCCGGGGAGATGCGTAATTCAAGTCCACCTCCATATATCTCGGTTAGTACATCTCCATATCCAGTCTTATTAAGTACCTCAGCGGAGTGAGCATACTCCCCCACTTTATTCCATGTAGCCTTGATACCCGCAGATGATAATGAGAAATATAATCCGCCTATCGTTACACCTGCACTCGCCCCGTATCCCACACCCAATTCGTATGGACTAGATACTTTAATTGCTTTACAAGGTACATCCGCCATCTCATGCCCATCCCTATAAGTCTTTAGATCGATCTCAGCGTTATTATACACTACTTTACACTCATCCACATCCAGATACTCGATGATTAAACCTGGTTCAATGATTAATCCAGCTCCTAATGAACCGGTTCTTAATATATCATCAGACTCTATTACATACCAAAACCCTGAAATATGCCCTGGAACAAATATTTTAGTCATTCTCATCATTCGATTAGTGAATTGTTAAATAAATATCTTGATATTATCCAAGGACCGAGTATAACATCAATATACATATCCCAGAAAACAGGTTATAATATTATATTTTAGTAGGGATACTTAGTTTTACATAATGAATAATTTAGACCAATATAAGAGAATCATTGGTAAGATACTTCCTGAGGAGGAGAAGTTGAATTTAGACTGGATTGAGGTCAGGATAGAGAATACGTATTACGAGAGGATCCATTATTTAAATGGTAGATTACGTGAGGCCAGTACATCCCATTACCAGGGTGTAGGCATTAGGGTATTGAAAAATGGTAAGATTGGGTTCTCATCCTCAAGCGGGTTAGATATAGATGATATTCTAGAAGCCGTGAGGTACGCCAAGTCTGTAGCTGAGGTAAATCCAAGGAAAACCGAGTTGGTTAGAGATGTTTATACGGGGGTATTTGAAGGTGGAAAATATGATATACACCCCTCTCAAGCTACGTATGATGATAAAATGAAGGTTATAAAGGCTTTTGAAGAGGGTATTAAAGACCGTGAAAAGGCTTTGGATAATGCCTTATTTAAACCGAGTGACCATAAGCAGGAGAGTATAAGCATTAGATACGGATCATATTACGGTGAGATCTATATATGGAATTCGGATGGTACGGAGGTGCTATATAAGCCTATATTGATAGGCGTGGCCGCATCCACAATATTAAAGTCTGATGGTAGATATGGCGATGCATATGAGGTTTATGGAGGGAGTATGGGGTTTGAGAAGCTCCTCAATTTAGATAATGTATATGAATTGGGTGTAAGGACGTATTCAAAGGCTTTGGAGAAGATCGTCGCAGATTATGTGGAGGGAGGCGTTAAAAAGGTGATTACAGGCCCTAGGATGTCTGGAGTATTTGCACACGAGAGCTTCGGGCATATGAGTGAAGCTGATCATATAACAGCTAATGCATCACCATTGAAGGATAGGATTGGGGAGAAGTTGGGTAGTGAATATGCCTCGATTGTAGATGATGGTACACCTGATGAGGGTGGATTCTACTATCCAGTAGATAGTGAGGGTGTCAAGACTAGGAGGGTTATATTATTAGATAAAGGTGTTTTAAAAGGGTATTTATTGGATAGGGAGAATGCATCGATCTTGAATATGGAGTTGACGGGGAATGGACGTGCACAAAATTATAGTTATCCACCTATCGTAAGGATGAGAAATACATTCTTCTTACCCGGAGACTGGACTCTAGATGAGATGATCCACGATATTAGTGAAGGAGTATATGTAGATGATGAGAGGGGTGGTGAAGTTAATTTAGATGGGACATTCACATTTACGGCTGGCAGGGGATATATAATTAAAAATGGGGAGTTTATAAAGCCTGTGAAAGACGCTGTATTATCGGGTAATATACTTGAGATGCTTAAATATATTGAGGGAGCTAGTAAAGAATATGTTATCGAGGCCGTCCCATTCGGTGGATGTGGGAAAGGTGGACAGAGTGTATTTGTAGGGCTGGGTGGACCATATCTATATATATCTAAGTTAATGGTTGGAGGTAGGTGATATGGAAGATATCGTTAAATATGCTTTAAATAGGGGGATAGATGATGCAGAGATCTATTTAAGGGAGGCTAGCGTCAAGAGTTTC
>Ga0190367_1001568_pt1 | contig 12953 bp, 9 predicted proteins | sample 4872181011_MG_FD_171838 | JGI IMG/M metagenome (GOLD analysis project Ga0190367, IMG submission 171838) | Hydrothermal vent microbial mat bacterial communities from Southern Trench, Guaymas Basin, Mexico - 4872-18-10-11_MG | ecosystem: Environmental > Aquatic > Marine > Hydrothermal vents >...
TCGAGCCAAACCTTCATTGAAGGAGGAAAACCCCACATCCTTAGGTATAAGTTTATGGAAGCGTTCAACTGTCTATTAATGACGAGCTTACATTTGTTACATTCCAGAACCTGCCCCTTTCGGTGCTTCATTTTTCCACTACATTCTTTATCTTTGGATTTATTATTTTGAGAAAATGTGATACAATATTGTTGCCCTCTATTGTAATCTCGTATGCTTGTCTTTTTGACCCTAAGTGACTTCTTAACTTGCAATTAAGACCTAATTCTCTTAACATAGAGCAAATGGCATTCATGAGCTTATGATTTGTATTGACAATACGTATCCTTAACTGATTGTTATCGCTTCGTTTCCATATAGAACCTTCTGATTCATAAAATCCTCTAATAAAGTCCTTTTCATAATCTTTAACAATTCGTATTACATCATCGATTGTTAGAGACTTGTACCATTTGTAAAATATCTTCGAAAATGCTCTAACTACATAGCAATCATTCCAGTTCTTGTTATATCTTGAGACTTTTTCTGTGTAAATCACGGGATTTAATCCAATCTTCCTAAGCATAAGTGCAAATTCATTAGCGAAGGTATAATCTTTTGTTTTTAACTTAATTACGTATCCATTTTTGCCATTATAAGTGACTGTTCCATCTCCTAATAATACACCTAAGATATATGCTAATTCACGTGAGGGTTTAAGATTCGGCCTATACATTTTTACACCTCTTTAATCTTTAATTTAGTTGAGTTACGAGGATTCAACAACCTTACGTTAGCTTTATAGCTCATTAGAACTATTATCTGCTTCCAATTTTGTTTAGAAACAACTCTATTGTGTATTTTACATCTACCGAACATACCCTGCTTTTCTAAGTTTTCGAATCCGTGCTCGTAATCTTTGAACTCATTAGCGAGCTTAGTCGTTAGCTTATGTAGAAAATCCTTAACTCTATTTCTATACCTTTGAGAATACTTCTGCATAAGCCTTTTAGCAGTTTTTGGCTTGGTTTTACTCAAGCTCTGGATTTTCCTCCTCTTATTCTCGTAAGTTACGTGTAGAGTGTATAATGGTTTTAAGTCCACTCTAATCCATCCTTTATCACAAAATCCGTCCATGCTAAGTAGATTTAAATCCCAAGCAATTTTCTTCTTTGTATTAGTCGAACTAACAAGTTTCCTAAAGGTTATAACCAACTCATCCTCCTTAAGAATTAATTCTCCTAAATCGCAGCCTTTGACTCTTTTCCTGAACCAAGCTTTTGACAAGTCAAATTCAAGATAAAACTGACGAGGTTTTATCGTAATAATGATCTTCCCATCTCTAAATCTGTAAAGAGTCTCTTTTACTCTAACGAATTTCCTCTTTACGGGGAGAGTTAAGACTCGAGTTGATTTTTGAAGTAATTTCGTTCAGTATGTACACTAGGATGCGCATCAACAAGAGTTTTATATATACGTTAGTCGTATATAGATTGGCCCGTTGGGCCATGCGTCCCCAGAATACCGATGATGGGGATTCCACTAGACGGGCCACATTACCAAATACATATATATCAACAAGCTCTGTTTTATATCTTAAAATGTTGCATATTTGAAGTGTAATCACAAAATGCAAGGGAGCTCGCCCCTTCAGGGGGAGAGGGATTAGGGGAGTGTTTAGATTATGTTGAAGAGAATTGCAAACTTCTCCCTAAACATTTTTATTTCCCCTCTCTTATTTTTTTCTTCAGAGGGTTGCTCTGACCTTGTCCGATGACAAAAACCGAAGGCGATAAAGCTGTCGTGAGACGGATCCGATGGTGTTCCCTATGGGGAACCCTCGCCCTTTAGAGCGGGAGGAGGTCAGTTAGCCGATTTTATCTCAATCTTATTCAGCTTCTTCATGAGGTAGTTTATCGCAAACCTGAACGCGTATTTTGCAATCCTGCTCCTGAGCCCTCTTTCCACTATGTTTGAATCCTTTTTAACCTGAGAAACTGTTTTCTTCAGAGACTTAATCATGAGTTCTCTTCTTAAATCGTCTTCAATCAGATCCTTTAACGTGACGAGATCTTCTCCTCTGTAGGCACCCATTGGTATGAACGGTAGCACGAATATTATGACATCGTAATCGTAAAGATCTTCAACGAGTTCTATGCTCTTTATGACGTCATCATCGGTCTCCTCTGGGATTTTTGTTATCATCGTTGCCACAACAGTCCATCCAGAATCGTTTAAAACACCTATCGCATTTTTAACTATTTCAGGGTATTCTTCAGGTTTAAACGGTTTAACCTTTCCCGGCATGACTTTTTTTATGAGTTCGGGACTTCCAGTCTCTATCCCAACCTCTATAAACGTTCTCCTGTCAACGTTAACGTATTCGTTTCCTATCCTTTCAACTAGCCTAGGATTGCACATGACAGATGATGCGCAAACGAAATCAACACCGACAGGTATATCGTTTGAGATTCTCCTCACGTTTTCAAATAGGCTTATTATCTTCTCCTCATTTGGTATCAGATCCTTTGAACCGTATCTCAGAAAGTCATCCGAATGCAGACCAATAGACCTTATCCCACTCCTCAAGTTCAACTCTATCTCCTCTTTTATTTTTTCAAACGGAATAGATCTAAATTTCAGAAGTGTCGGTGTGCAGAATTTGCATCCCCTTCCACATCCCCTTGTTATCTCCACGATTCCGTTTACGGATGGAGTTTTAATTGTCGGAATTTCATCTATATCTACGGGTTTTCCGTAGACTACTTTTGGAAGCTCTTCACCGTTTACAGCCTTTTTAAATAGATCTATAATAATCCCTTCTGCTTCCCCTATTACAACCGTGTCAATCCCGAGTTTCTCTTGGACGTTCAGATCAACGAACTGCCAGGATGCAGGACCTCCTACAATTATTCTCGGTTTGTATTTCCTCACAGATGGATGGTTCAGAATCTCCATAAACGATTTGGACATGTAAGATTCCGGCTTAAATGGAATTCCGAGGAGCATGAGTGTCGCGTAGACTATCCCGCTTCCGTAACTAATTCCAAGCGGATCCATGCAGGAAATACCTAGCACCCTTGTATCATCTTTTACGACTAGATGTAACTTTCTGGGATCCGCCACTATTACCTCATCCCTCGAAAACTCTTCTAGTAGCTTCGCTTCAACCTTTGCCAACCCATAGTATGCTATCTTTGATCTTCCATCTTTATCGCTATAAGTCGGAAATAACCTGTTTGCGATAAAATCTCTTAAAATACAGGATGGAAGAGCGGATGCAAAACCCATATACGATGTGCCGTTATAATCGCTCATCAGAGCCTTGCTGGCAGTTAAAACTATTTTCATATATTTAAAAAAATACTTTATGACATTAAGTTTTTCGCTGTTGACTTAAACCCTTCTGAGGGGTTCCCACTCAATACCCTTTTTAAATATAAACCTTAAAATAGAATATAACGCTGAAATCTGCAATACGAAGAAGTACATCATAAGGGATAGTATGCCCTTGATACCATCTCTAAATCCGAGCTTGTATAACGTATAGGGAAATACGAATATCAAAAGCGGTAAAAATAAAATTATCATGTACGTCGTAGTCAGGGAAAATATCCACGAAAGTATAAACTTGGGATTTCCCGAGTTTAACACAGCTCTTATATACCTCCAAAGCTGCAGACCACCATAATACCATCTCTTCCTCTGTTTGAACAGATCTACCCATGTAACTGGTGCCTGCTCAAAAATCCTTGTATCCCAGACGAATACAGCCTTGTAACCCAGCGAATGCATTCTAGTTGCAAAGTCCGCATCTTCTGCGATTGCTTTTTCATTTAAACCGTACTTTAAAAGTTTGTCGTATCTGAGGACACCTATTAACCCGTTGAACTGTTTAAAGCTTGACTTTTTTAAAAGGAAGTTTAAAACCTTGTATTCAATCCATACAGCTCTTGAAACGAGGTTTATAGGATTTGATATGTACCTCCTTGAAGATGCTATATACGCATTTCTTTCCCTCTCCAATCCCTCCACGCACTTGATTATAAAATCCCTATCGGGTTCTGAGTCTACGTCGAATATTGCAACGTAATCCGGATTGAATTCTGATAGGTATTTTATTGCATCGTTTATGGCACCTGCTCTTTTTCCCCTTGTACCGTTCCTTTCCAGTACATCAACGCAGAACCTCTTAAGTATGAGTGACCTCCTATCGTCTGAACTGTTCCTGTCCACGACATAAACTATTTTAGTCCTTAATCCTTCGTAGTCTAAACTCAGCACGTTTTCGACGGATTTTAACAGTATTTCAGGAGGTTCGAAGGGAGATACGGGTATAACTACTGCGATCTTCTTTTCCATGCCGATGGGTAGACACCTCTTTCCATTATTACCCTGTTAACATCTACAACTATTCCGCTCTTAACCTTTAGAATGTCTTCGGCATTCATTAGAGCTTTTCCAAGGGCAACTAGCTCATTTTTTAACGTAAATATTGCAACTAGTTCATCCTTTTTAACGTTTTTCTCTATATACAGTACACCCTTGGCTGTAAGATCTGCACCGTGACATATGGCATCAACTGCTGTATCCTTAATGACTATCTTCGGAACATCAATTAACGCAAGTTCCATAGGCTTTATGATCTGTCTAAGGTATTTTTCCTCCCCATCTTCCTTCCAGAACATGTAAGCATCCAGTAAATCCTGCAGCGTATAGCACATGTCCTCACTAAAAATCCCAGTTCTTATCCTTCTCAGTTCCTGCATGTGCGCCCCACAACCAAGTATTTCACCTATATCGTTGCAAAGCTTTCTGATATATGTACCAGCCTCTGTAGTAATTTTAAATAGTACATCTCTACCGTCTATCTCAAGCACGTCTATTTTAAATATCTCTCTTACCCTAAGCCTCTTTTTTACTGCAGATTTAAGCGGAGGTCTCTGGTAGATCTTGCCTTCAAACATCTTAAGGGTTCTCCTTATCTCTTCCTCTCTTACATCCCCATGCAGTCTCATAAGGCATACGTATTCCTTTTCAGAACCCTGAAGGATCTGAACGAGTTTTGTCGCATCCTCGATCATTACTGGTAAAACACCTGTCACCCTCGGATCCAGCGTTCCGGTGTGACCGGTTTTTTTTACCTCAAGAATCCTCCTGACCCATACAACTACCTCATGACTGCTCGGGCCCATGGGTTTGTCTATGCAAACAAAACCCTTCTGAATGTATTCTTTAATCGGTCTGTTAAACGGATAACAGCCAAATCTTTCGTCCGTTTCTCCCTCCTCCTTTACATAAAATTTCTTATCAAATCCCTTTTTTTCCATCATATCTCTTATAAGCATGTTAAAGATAACACTATGCGTTTTAAAAATTCTGACCCTAAGTTGTTCTGTCGATTATGAATGGCTGAATGGATGCTGTTTTAAATCGCATACAATTCTGGATTTTTATAGCAGATTGAAGGATAAAATGCCTAGATGTCTTTAACTCTAAACGATGGGCTTTCTTAGCAGTTTTTTGTAAAATCATTTTTATATCTTCTAAAATATGCGAGAATTGAACCCGTCGGCACAAAAATCAACAGCTTTATAAATTGTATTAACAGCTTATTTAATGCGGTGGGAATATGAATATATTTGAAAAAGCACTATCCTTAAATAAGATTTTTAAAAACAGGGATGTTTTAAGGCATACGTACACGCCGGATAGATTACCTCACAGAGATGAACAAATAAATACAATTGCATCAATTTTGGCCCCTGCTTTAAGGGGTGAAACACCTTCCAACATACTGATATACGGTAAAACTGGTACGGGTAAAACTGCTACTATAAAGTTCATAGGAAGGCAGCTGGAGGAGATGAGCAGGAAGTTGGGTGTGAGGTGTCTGTTCCATTACATAAACTGTAAGCTTATAGATACTCAGTATAGGGTTTTTGCGTCAATAGCAAATGCGCTGGGAAAGAATGTACCGATGACTGGATGGCCAACCGATCAGGTTTACGAGATAGTTAAAAAGGCCATAGATTCAAAAAAACAGGTTATAATAGTCGTATTGGACGAGGTCGATAGGCTCGTGAAGAAGGGTGATGAGGCCCTTTATAACCTATCCAGAATAAACTCAGAGCTCGAGAGGGGTAGGGTTAGCATAATAGGAATCTCAAACGATTTAAGATTTAAGGATTATTTGGATCCGAGGGTTATAAGCTCTTTAAGCGAGGAAGAAGTTGTATTTCCTCCCTATAACGCTGAGCAGCTTAAAGATATACTGGAACAGAGAGCAGAACTTGCATTTTACGATGGCGTTCTCGACGATGACGTAATACCTCTCTGCTCTGCGTTGGCTGCACAGGAGCATGGCGATGCAAGAAAAGCGCTTGATTTATTGAGGGTTAGCGGGGAGATAGCTGAAAAGGAAAACGCCGGGAGGGTTACTAGGGAACACGTTAAAAAGGCGATAAGAAAGATAGAGAGCGATCACATAGCAGAGGCAATAAGAACTCTACCGACACAGAGTAAACTACTACTATTCGGAATGGTAATACTTACGCAATCGGGTTACAAGAAGTTTACGACAGGTGAAGTATACGCAGTTTATAGAAGTCTGTGCAAGAAAGTTGGGCTGGATGTATTAACACAGAGAAGAATTAGCGATTTGATCTCAGAACTGGATATGCTCGGACTTATAAACTCAATTGTCATATCTAAGGGCAGGTACGGTAGAACAAGAGAGATAAGCCTAGATTCATCGGTTGAGGATATAAAAAGGATCATACTGGAGGATTATAGGCTTGAATGCCTCTCGGAATTTGAAAGGGATTTGAAAAGTCTTAAATCTCTGAGCTCATTCCTAACCCATTAAAACTTTAAAATCGTTAATCCTTATTTCAGTTAGCCCATAAACCTATAAAAACCGTTCAAGCGATCGGGGTGTATACCGCATGATAGAGAAGGATTACAGGTTTAAAGAGGTAGAAGAGAAATGGGTAAAAACTTGGAGAGATGACATGTACAGTTTTGATTGGAATTCCAGAAAACCCCATTACATAATAGACACGCCACCACCATATCCAACCGGATCATTCCATCTCGGCAATGCCCTAAACTGGTGTTATATCGACTTCATCGCCAGGTATAAGAGGATGAAGGGATATGAGGTGATGTTCCCTCAGGGCTGGGACTGTCACGGACTGCCAACCGAGGTAAAGGTAGAGGAGTTGTACGGTATTAGCAAGGGAGACATACCCAGAGAAGAATTTAGGAGGCTATGTATCGAGTTCACAAAGAAAAACATAGATATCATGAAGAAGACTATGAAAAGACTTGGATTTTCAATTGATTGGACAAAGGAATATATAACCATGCTCCCCGAGTATTACAAGAAAACACAGTTATCTTTCATTAAAATGTATAAAATGGGTCTAATATATAAAGGTTATCATCCCGTTGTGTTTTGTCCGAGATGTCAGACGACGATTGCGCTGGCGGAAATAGAGTATAGAAGTACAAAGACACTATTAAACTATATAGTTTTTGGGGAAGGTGAAAACAAGGTGACAATTGCAACCACAAGACCAGAATTAATTCCAGCATGTGTTGCAATTGCCGTTCATCCAGAAGACGATAGATATAGGCATCTGATCGGAAAAAAAGTAAGAATTCCAATATTTAATTACGATGTGGAAATAATAGCGGATGAGGAAGTAGATCCGGAGTTTGGAACGGGAATAGTCATGATATGTACATTTGGAGACAAGCAGGATGTAAAGTGGTGGAAGAAGCACAAACTCGATTTAAGAATAGTTCTTGAGAAGAACGGGAGATTGAACGATAAGGCAGGTAAGTACAAGGGTCTTACAACATTGGAAGCTAGAAAAAAGATATTAGAGGATTTAAAGGCTGATGGTAGACTTGTTAAGCAGGAGGAAATAGAACAGAGCCTTGGAGTATGCTGGAGGTGCAAGACACCAGTTGAAATCGTTATAGAGGATCAATGGTTCATAAAGGTTGATAAAGAAAGAATACTAAACGAGGCTAGGAAGATCAGATGGATTCCCGAACACATGTTCTACAGACTTAAAAGCTGGGTTGAGGGGATGGAATGGGATTGGGTTATAAGCAGACAGAGGATTTTCGCAACACCAATTCCGGTTTGGTACTGTAAAAGATGTAATTCTATAATTGTAGCAAAAGAAGAATGGTTACCTGTTGATCCAACTAGGGATTTGCCGAAAGAACCATGCCCAAACTGCGGAGGAACTTCGTTTGAAGGAGAAAGAGATGTGCTGGATACTTGGATGGATTCGTCGATTACACCACTTGTAATAGCTGGCTGGCCTGATCTGAAGGAGTATCCTGTTAACCTTAGACCACAGGGGCACGATATAATAAGAACATGGGCATTCTATACAATTCTTAGATCCCTTGCACTGGTTGGCAGAATACCTTGGTATGAGATAGTGATAAATGGAATGGTTCTCGGAGAAGATGGAAGAAAAATGAGCAAGAGCTTAGGGAACATAGTTGAGCCCGATGAGATAATCGAGAAATACGGCGCCGATGCTTTAAGGCAGTGGGCTGCAAGTGGTGTTGTCGGAGATGATGTCATTTTCAGCTGGAAAGAAATCGTATTTGCCTCTAGATTCCAGCAGAAGTTCTGGAGTATCCTCAGATTCACGCTTATGCATTTGAAGGATGAACCAAAGGATGAAGATACGAGATACCTCAGGGATGCAGACAGATGGATTCTTTCAAGGTTAATAAGAGTTATTAAGGATGTGGACGAGCATATGGAGAACTATAGGTTTTCCGAGGCTCTGAAAACTATTAGAAGCTTTGCTTGGTATGAGTATGCAGATAACTATCTGGAAATTGTAAAAAACAGACTGTACTCCGGGACAGAGGATGAGAAAAAAGGTGCCAGATTTGTGCTGTATAAGGTTATAAATGTGTTGATAAGATTGTTGGCACCGTTCACTCCCTTCCTTGCGGAAGAATGCTGGTATAGATTAAATGAAAGAATAGGAAGGAAAGCGAACAGTGTTCACCTTCAAAGCTATCCAAGTGTATACGAGATCTTCAGACCGTTGCTGAACGATTCAATTGTTATTAAAACGGTTGAGGAGTTCGACAGGAATATACTCACGGCACTTATGACAGATCATAAGTCCTTCGAAGAACTCGTAAGATTTGAATGGGATAAAATCGAAAAGATCTTGGAAAAAATCGAAAGAAGAGGGGAATTGATAAAGGAAATAGTGTCGGAGATAAGGAGATTTAAGCACGACAGGGGCTTACCGTTAAACGCACCCCTGAAGAGAGTAATGATATATTTACCAGAAGGAATAGATACCAGAGATCTTGAAGGAGCTGTAAATTCAAAGGTTGAAGTACTGAACGAGATTCCAGATATAGAAATTAGGGTTAAGAAATTAAAGCCCAAGTTCAATATAATTGGACCCATGTTTAAGGATAGGGTTAAGGATATAATTAAAAGCGTTGCGAACCTCTCAAATGAGGAGAAGGTCAAATTTATTAAAGATGGATTTATAGAAATAGAATTAAATGGTAAAAAAATAAAACTAGATATAAATTGGTTTGATGCCGAGATAGAGAAGACATTGGCGGGTGAGGAGATAGAGGTTTTGGAAACCAAGAATTCGGTACTGGTTGTCGAGGTATAATCATCGAAACATATATATTTCTAAATTTATTAGTCTTTGAGAATGACCGTGATACAGTTCTTAGGAGGTTGCAGGGAAGTTGGAAGGTCGGCATTAATGGTAGATGGCATTATGCTCGATTATGGATTGAAACCATCAGACCCACCAGAGTTTCCCGTAAACGGTACGGCTCCTCATTCGCTCATAATAACCCATGGTCATCTCGATCACGTCGGAGTTGCACCTAACCTAATGGATTATGACCCTAAGGTCTATATGACACCTCCAACCCTTGAGCTTTCCGTTTTACTCCTTAAGGATTCCATGAACATAATGCACATGCCGCCTTATACGAAAAGACAGTTCAGACAGTTTGAGAGTAATACTATAGAGGTTGATTACGAGGAGCCCTTTTATATAAACGGTTGGGAGATTACCCTATTTAACGCTGGGCATATTCCTGGAAGTGCAAGTGTTCACATGTCTAAAGATGTAAACATACTGTATACAGGGGACATAAAGCTTGAGGAAACGAGATTGCTCGAGCCGGCGTATGTCGATTTTCCTGAAATAGATATATTGATAATTGAGAGCACTTATTTCGGGACAAAGCATCCCAATAGAAAGGATTTAGAAAAGGCTTTTGTCGAAGCAATCCTTGAAACACTGGATAATAAGGGTCATGTTATAATACCAGCGTTTGCAGTCGGCAGAACTCAGGAGGTACTGATGATACTTGAGAGGTATGGTATAACGCCGTACATCGACGGTATGGGAAGGGAGGTATTCAGAATTCTTGAAAGATATCCGGATTATATAAAGAGTGCCAGGGCTTTAAGAAAGGCTATGAAAAATGCGATTCCCGTTGAAAAGGGTAGAAGAGAGAGCTTATTGGACGAACCGTGTGTGATAGTTACGACGGCCGGTATGTTAAACGGTGGACCAGCACTATTTTATATATCTAGGCTTTACAACGACGAGAAATCAAAGATAATACTTACGGGATATCAGGTCGAGGGTACGAATGGGTACACGGCGTTAAATCACGGTATCATAAACCTAGGAACTAAGGTCGTTAAATTAAAAATGGGAGTAGAACTCTACGACTTCTCAGCTCACGCAGACGATGAGCAACTGAAAGAACTCGTAAAAATAGCAGTTGACAGAGGTGCTAAGACTGTATTTACCGTGCATGGCGAGGACACCGAAGGATTTGCAAATTGGATAAGAGAAGAATTCGATGTTGAGGCGTATGCACCAAAAAATGGAGATATATATGTCATCTGATTACGTTAGAGGCTTAACGCTGATTTTGAGCTTCTTGCCCTCTATTTCGACTTCGAATGTCCCCTCTACTTTGCCGCCAACTGGGAAAGGCTCCTCCTTCATCTCTCCCTTTAAAAATCTTAAGCCAGTTTGCGGAAATAATGCGTAAATTAAAACGTCTTCATCGCTTAGATTCTCGAATCCCATCTCTATTAACTCCTGTCTTCTCCTCTCAAATTCGGGTTCGAGTAAATCTGCGGGTCTACATTCGATCGGCTTTTCATCTCCCAATATCTTTTTTCTTATTTCATCCTTAACTGGTGCAGGTGTCCTGCCATACATTCCCTTAACGAGATCCTTTGTCTCTTTTGGAACGACCTTATATCTCTCACCAGTTAGAACGTTTAAGACAGCTTGAACGCCTACTATTTGACTCGTCGGTGTTACTAAGGGAACGTATCCCAGATCTTCTCTAACCTTTGGAACCTCTTTCAGGACATCCTTAAGTTTATCCAACGCGTTGTATTCCTTTAACTGAGCTATCAGATTCGAGAACATGCCGCCCGGAATTTGATATACGAGGACATTTGTATCGGGAATGGTTGATCTTGGATCTATATAACCGGAGTACTTCTCCCTAATCTTCATGAAGTATTCCCTAACCTCGAGGAGTACATCCAGCTTTACACCTGTCTTATACCCCAGTTCTTCAAGTGCATAGACTATACTCTCAGTAGGCGGATGAGAAGTTCCCATGCTGAGAGGAGACATGGCCGTATCAACCATTTCTGCACCGGCTTCAACTGATTTCAGAAGAGTCATGGATGCCATACCGCTTGTGTAATGGGAATGAACATCAATTGGCAATCCTATCTCCTTTTTTAATGCCTTAACGAGATCATAAGCAACTTTCGGTGATAGCAAACCTGCCATGTCCTTTATACATATTGAATCCACATCTAAGCTTGCCAATTCTTTTGCTATTTCCACATACTTATCTATCGTGTGAACAGGAGAAATTGTATAGCATATTGTTCCCTGCACAATTGCTCCCATTTTTTTAGCTGTTTTTATAGATGTTATTAGATTTCTGATGTCGTTCAATGCGTCAAATATTCTGAATATGTCCAAGCCGTTCTCAACTGTCTTCTCTATGAATTTCTGAACTATGTCATCCGGATAATGTCTATAACCTACGAGGTTCTGACCTCTTAAAAGCATCTGCAAATACGTATTCTTAACCTTTCTCCTAATCTCTCTAAGTCTTTCCCACGGATTCTCATTTAGATACCTGTGGCATGCATCAAAAGTTGCGCCTCCCCAAACCTCAAACGAATAAATTCCTGCATTGTCGAACGTTTCGAGTATTGGAATGATATCTCTAGTTCTCATCCTTGTGGCCAGTAGCGATTGATGAGCATCTCTAAGTGTTAGATCGACTATCTTAACCCTCATCCCAAATCCCTAGAGTTCAGGTTATATAAATGTCTTCATGGAAGTGGAAGATGATCTGATTAGCCGAAAGCTGTTACGTTTTTAATAGAAAATTATAGAAATTTATAAACTTTTGAGCTAAGACGTAAGCAGAAGAGCAATGAACATACAATCCTAACGTTTTATGAATTCTCTTAGCTACTTTACTCGTATTTGCTGGATTCACTAGATATACTTTGAATCCCCTCTTTGAAGCCATACTGACACCATAATGCAACAACTCTCGCTTTGCAAACTTAGAAATCTTACGATTTGCCTTACGACTTTTCGTAAACCTTCTCTTCTTAATCCTATTAAGGTGTTCGAATAATACAATTCCTACACCGTGATAGTAAGCGTAATCGAGCAGTTCGGCCAAAGCTTTCAACCTAATGTCTTTAGCCTTACTCTTGGGAAAACCGTGAGAAGTTATAAAATCGTTGCAAAATCTCGCCTTTTAAGGCTGGGATACGCAAGGAGGCAGTGAAGGGGTTGTTGGTAGCTTTAAATACTTCGAATTCCCACAAGAAGATGAAATGTTTCCTATGACGTCCCTTAAGGGGAAAG
>Ga0190367_1001570_pt1 | contig 12947 bp, 9 predicted proteins | sample 4872181011_MG_FD_171838 | JGI IMG/M metagenome (GOLD analysis project Ga0190367, IMG submission 171838) | Hydrothermal vent microbial mat bacterial communities from Southern Trench, Guaymas Basin, Mexico - 4872-18-10-11_MG | ecosystem: Environmental > Aquatic > Marine > Hydrothermal vents >...
CGTATATTCGTCATATGGCATCCAACAGCTATAGCTCCAGGATATACACCAGTACTACATATCCATACTGCTAGTGTTGCATGCCGTATTGTTGAGATACAAGCTAAACTCGATCCAAGAACTGGCAAGGTTGTTGAGAAGAATCCAGCATTCCTAAAGCGTGGCGATGCAGCTGTAGTAAGGTTTAAGCCTATCAAGCCATTAGTTGTTGAGAAGTATAGTGACTTTCCACCATTAGGAAGATTCGCTATGAGAGACATGGGTAAGACCATTGGTATCGGCGTAGTCATTGATGTAAAGCCTATGAAAATAGAAATTAGGAAGAAGTAAAATACATAAATACAAAGTTTTTAATCATAGAATAATACACAAAATATATAATTAGCCTATACCAAAGAGTTTTTCTACCCTCTAAACAACTAGTGATATCTAGGCAGATAAGGGGGATTAGAGGTAGGGTAAGGAAATGTCAATGGTAAGAATAAAGATTTGGAGTACGGATGTAGAAAAACTTAACGAATTCGTATCAAAGATAGTTGATATAGCTAAGAGAACGGGCGTCCGTATAAAAGGACCTATACCTTTACCTACGAAGAGACTTGTAGTACCAACACTTAAGCTTCCTCATGGTGAAGGTAGGAAGAAATGGGAGCACTGGGAGATGAGGATACATAAGAGAATAATATATATTGCAGCTGATGAACGTGCTATGAGGCAATTAATAAGAATACGTGTACCTCCAGAGATCTGGATGGAAGCTGAGATAATAAGATAAATAACATTTATTTAGATAATATTGTCCTCTTCTAGCAATGATCATTCAATCATTCTTATTTACTAGTTTATCTCTATGGATTTTATGTGGTATGTATGGGAAACAATTATTTAGAGAAAATAAGTGTTAATGATAAAACAATTGTAATTCGTGAGCCAAGTTCCTTAGATGATTATCTTAAGCTTATGAATGTACAAATAGATATATGGGGTATGCCGGATTATAGTGAAGCTGTGACATATCATATGATCATAGCTGCTCACCGTAATGGCGGAGTAGTTCTAGGTGCCTTCGAAGAAGAAACCGGCCATGTAATAGGCTTAGTTTATAGTATACCAGGCTATAGTAGGGGTGCTATATACCTCTATAGTCATCTTACCGGAGTTATTCCAAAATACAGGTATAAGGGAATAGGATATCTCCTAAAGCTTTGGCAGAGGAGAATTGCTCTTGAAAAAGGATATTATCTTATTAAATGGACCTTTGACCCTATGCAGAGTTCTAATGCATTTTTCAATATTGTTAAGTTAGGTGTTATTGTCCGCAGATTTTATCCAAATTATTATGGAGAGTTAATGGATGAAATTAATCGGGGAATGCCTTCCGATAGATTCATTGCAGAATGGTGGATAAGATCCCCTAGGGTTAAGAATATCGTTGAGAAAAAATATAGACAGCCAGATCTGGATGAAATATTATCGTTAAAGCCGTTAATTGCTAATGAAGTGTATATAGAGGATGGTATACCTGTTATTGTAAATTATAGGCTTGATTCGAGTAAGGACTTAGTATTAATTGAAATACCTGGTGAATTAAATAGATTAAGAAGATTCTCCATGGATCTTGTCTTGAAGTGGAGAAGTATATTGAAAGAGATCTTTACATATTATCTAAATAGAATGGGATACACGGTTATTGGATTTATCAGTTTTATGGACAATGGTTTTAGGAGGAGCTATTATGTTTTATGGCGTAGATGTCTTGAAGATATATTATTTGGTGTATATCCATGGAGTTAAAGAGTATAAGATTATATCATATGGTTATGGAGCTTAGAGAGTATTTTGAAACAAGTTTTGGCGGCTTGAAGAAAAGGCATTGTGTATTAGTAGCTATTGAAGACTCTACTGGTATTATTGGCTGGGGCGAAGCACCGGTGGATGATGGTCCTTGGTATAGTTATGAAACAGTTGATACAACTCTTTACATTTATAGGAAGTTTATAATCCCTATTCTAATGAAGAATCCTCATATAAATAAGCCTGAGGATTTTGTTAAACTAGTATCTCGGATACGTGGATATCGGATGGCTAAGGCTGGTATAGAGTATGCATTATGGGATCTTTATGCAAAGTATTTGAAGAAGCCATTATATAGGGTGATCGGTGGGGTACGTGATAGGATTTTATCTGGTGTTAGTATAGGTGTTATAGGAAAAATGGATCTATTACTGAAGCTTATAGGCGTTTACCTTGAAAGAGGTTATAGAAGGATCAAGATAAAGATTGCTCCAGGATGGGATATTGAACCTGTTAGAATGATTAGAAAGGAATATGGCTATATACCATTACAAGTAGATGCAAATGCTGCCTATACACTTGATCAAGCTAGTGTGTTTAAGCAGCTCGACAAATATGACCTACTTATGATAGAACAGCCTCTATACTATGAGGATCTCTATATGCATTCAATACTACAGTCAATGATAGAGACTCCTATATGTCTCGATGAAAGCATTAGAGGCTTACATGATGTAATGACTGGACATAAATTGGGAAGCTTCAAAATAATTAATGTAAAGCCAGTACGTGTAGGAGGTTTACTTGAAACTATAAGGATAAATGACTATTCTATAAGAAACAATATACCATTATGGATAGGCGGTATGCTAGAAACAGGAATAGGCCGTGCATTCCAAGTAGCTGCTGCAACATTACCAGCAATAAAATATCCAAATGATATTTCGGAATCGAGTAGATACTATAAAGAAGACATAGTAGAGCCTCCCTGGATCCTCGGGAAAGACGGTACAATAAAACCTTTAGAAAAACCGGGAATAGGCGTAGAAGTACTCGAGGATAAAATAGGGAAATACAGTATTAAACAATACAAATACAATTTAACAAAACCAATATAACACCTTACCTACAAAAATCAAATGTAGCCGGGGTGCCCGAGCGGTCTAAGGGGCCGGCCTTGAGAGCCGGTGGGCATTGCGCCCGCGCGGGTTCAAATCCCGCCCCCGGCGCCATTCTCCTACAATCTCCTCTACGAGCCCAATGTGCTCGTCGTAAGGGTAGAGATAATACCTGTTCTTAATCCACTTGATACGCCAAGGACTAAGCAAGTTACCCTCTCTAAATACTCTCACGGAGTTGGAATAATTTTCCCCTTCTACAAGAAATGTATTTATTAAGGGGTAACCAAGACAAAGCGAAGAGATTTGTCAGAGTAACTAGTGCTATAACGCATCTCTAGGGATACTTGAAGCTTTAGGTGATGAAGACTGTGTAATAAAGGATGAGGGTTCAGTATCTCAGAGGGCATCACTAGTTCTTGTAGAGAGGTTAGTCATCCTCATAATCTATTTCGTTAGGATAAGAAGAAATGTTCAAAGAGGGTTCGGGTCTGAATGGTATTTTTAATCATTTTAAAATGCCTCCAATTACTTTCTTCATCCCCTTCATCCCTGATTCTCCTGCTCTCTCGGGTTTCATCGATCATTGCAGGAGCACTTAGGGGAGACCCGGGCCTCCCATATGCATACATGAACCTCAACCAGATGTTCATAGCTTCAACACTATCCCTAGCTTCATGGAGAAAAAGTGAAGGTACTAGTAATCAAGGAAAGTAATTAGAAGTATTCAGAAATACCAAAGATAATTAAACCCGAGTTACGGCTTATTTACTAGATAATGCTCTATGAGACTACCCTAGGATATATTTCCCAGAGTCTAGCAAGTTCATCCCTTTCTGGTCTGGGCTCGTTCAATACTTCTGTACCTTTTTTCCTATGAATTACTACGCTTGCCTTCCCTTTCCTTACTTTACCGATTTCGGCGTAATTTATTCTTAGACTATCTAGTACATCCTCAATTACTCTCTTCTTATCTATGGGCGCGGTAAATACTAAAGTACCAGAACTTATCATCCATAAGGGATCGAATTTTAAAACTTCAGCAAAAATTCTTGTCTCCTCCCTTACAGGTACCTTATCCTCCCAAACCTCAATCATATTTCCTGAAGCTACAGCGAGCTCAACTAGTGCCTCAGCCACGCCGCCTCTTGTTGCATCGTGCATAGCAGTAACAGCCCCGGATCTCGCTAAGGCCACCGCCTCTCTAACAACACTAATCTCCTTCATGAATTTCTCAGCCCTATTAATTACCTCCTCCTTCACACCCTTACTCAGTAAAATATCTTTAAAATCGCTTGCTAAGATGGCTGTCCCTTCAATACCAGCTCCCTTTGTTATATAAACTAAGTCGCCAGGACGAGCACCTGCCGAAGTAAGTACCTTATCTCTTTCCCCAATACCTATTGCTGTAACTACTACAACAGGTCTTTTAGAACCTACGGCATAACCTGTATGGCCACCCACTATAGCAACACCTAGTTCTATGGCCGCCTCATTCACGTCTCTCGTTATCTCATCAATCATATCCTCACTCCACTTCTCCGGTAAGAGAATAGTGGGTAAAATCCATCTAGGCTCGACGCCTGCAGTCGCTACATCATTACATGCTATATGAACTGCAAGCCATCCAATCCTTCTTAAAGCGCCAACGATAGGGTCACTATGAGCAACAATAACTAAGTCTCCTCTCGCTAAAAGTACCGATACATCAATACCTTCACCAGGGCCTACGATGACATCGTCTCTCTTCGAACCTGTTCTCGTGAGAACATACTTCCTAAGAAGGTTGCCCGGAATCTTTCCCATCTAAGATCCCCGATAATTAATTGCCCTTACGGAATCTTGTACATGTCATTCACTAGTTGTACATCAATAAACTAAAAAACTTTTGTTATACGTAACATATGTAAGTTGTTGCTTACTTACTAATTGTTCTACACTCCTCTAACTTCTTCTAAAAGTTCTTCAAGCTCTTTTAGGATTTCTTCGTCTCTTATGATGTAGTTAAATGTCTAGCGGGTTTAGGTGATTCGTAGTGAAATCGGAAGAGTTCTTTAAATAAGCTACTTTTATTTTTCTATCAGTCTTTTCCTTAAGTGTTCTAAGCTTTCCTCTCTTACGAGTATTGCTTCTATGCCTAGGAACTTGGCGTGGTCTGCCATGGGCTTATCATCTGTTATTAGAATAGAGTTGTTATCGCAGCTAATGCTATGAAGTAGGTGTCAAGGCCTGAGGATGCTCTATCCATAGCTATTTCTAGAATACATAGCAGGGCTGCTATGTATCAGACACCATAGTAGTAATGTTTACTGGGCAAATCATGGAGATAAGCAATAAAATCGCTGTCTTTTCAAAACCTCTACACCTATACATAAAAACGCTAATCTCAATTACCCTTTACCAGACCTAACAAGTCCATGGCTTCCAGAATTACCTTCCGGATGTACTTAGCTAAGTTACTACCATATTAGTATGGTCCGAGTAAAAATAGTTGTGGAGGTACGACAAGTACTTATATTCTTCAGCGCTAAGACAGTATATGGCGAGCTCTATGGAGTTGAGATCCCCTAACTGCGCATACTGTAAATTAAAGCCCTGCTACAGGGGGGAGGGGAAGGTACCAGCTAACTGCCCTATGGTAACGTATCCTGAGATAGTTAGAGGTGCCTTCGAGAAATACATAGGGTTCATTAGGGAGATCCACAGGGCTGCTACACTAGTTGAGGCCGAGGGCTACTGCATATGGCCTAGGCTTAGGGAAGTTGTGGAGTTCGCTAGGAAGCTGGGGATTAGGAGGATTGGGGTCGCGTTTTGCATAGGTCTAAGCTCCGAGGCCGAGCTGGTCGTTAGGTACCTGGAGGATAAGGGTTTTGAGGTGTACTCGGTGTGCTGTAAGTGTGGTGCTGTCGATAAGACACGGATAGGTCTTAACGAAGACCAGAAGCTGAGACCCGGTACCTTCGAGGCTATGTGCAACCCAATAGCCCAGGCCGAGTTGCTAAATCACGTAGGTACCGAGTTCAACGTAGTGGTAGGGCTCTGCATAGGCCACGACACCCTATTCATGATGCACTCAAAGGCACCAGTAACCTACCTAATAGTTAAGGACAGGGTAACGGGCCACAACCCAGCGGTAGCCATATACGCCTCGTCCTACTTCAGGACAAGGCTCTAGGAACCTTGCGGAGCTAATTAGGCGTAGATACGTAGGTTCGAGCCCGATCCGGTGCTAATCAGCATCTCAACAAATGGTCCGAGTATTTCCACATTCTCTGGTAAGTATGTATGAAACTGCTGAAGCCGAGAGTAGCAAAGAATTCGTAAATGTTTGAACATCCTTTGTAAAATCTTCGACAATTTTCTCGATATTATCTTCGCTTCTAGACACTAAACTGTAAACCATAGCTAAAGCAGTAACCTCCATCTCACCACCAAAAGAATGATATCCTGATGACAAGCCATGGTAGAAAGCCACCTACAATGATTAAGATCAAACCCCATTAAAAAGACTAAACGAAACCACTTAATAACTAACACCTTCACGGCAGTGGGTAGTTAGTAAGATCCTTCAAGACATGATGTGATTGTTACAAATATTTTTAAGTTTGTTTTGGACTATCGCGTACGTACAAAAATTGGTACTTTACCTTATTATTGCTTAGGGCATCTATAGGTATCTAAAATTATCATTAAATAAATAGAGTGTTGCCATAACTGATTACGGTAAGGTCTTCAGGTGTGCTGAGTTGTGCAGCTGTCTATGCATAGGGAGGTTTTTGCTTTGGGCTTATAAGGTGTATGGACTAAAACATGTTATATACGTTACCAAAGCGACACCTGAACTAACATATGTAAAACTATAACTTATCTACAAACACATCAGCTATCTTAGAGAACCTATCAGGAGCATCTATACCTTTTTCCTAATATATTTGTAAGATTTATATGTACAGTGCTTAGAGTACTTTAATATAGTGAGTGACGAGATGACGCAGGGACGTACTAAAAAGGATCTATTATACTCGATGATATTCTTTTCTATAGCATTAGTCTTTTTCTATATAGCATACATTCTAGTACCTAGGATCGATATTGCATGTGATCCTGGTATCAGGGCTCGCATTCCTCAGGACGCCATTATTGAGACAACTTATTTCTCCAAGAGGCGAGGGTCTCCGGTTGGCGAGCTTGTATTGGCAAAGGGTCTCATTGTGCTAGGACCTAATGGTAATATCATTCTTCTAAAGTCTGGTGTTGTATTGGGTATAGCTATAGCGGTAGTAAAGGTAATGCCGTTATTAATCTTCATGTCGTTTCTAACAGGGTATACTGGTCTATGGTTAGTGTACAAGTCGTTGACTGGAAGAGACCTTTGGTTTCCCAGGCTCAGAACATTATCCATATCATTTGTTGCATCGCTGGCGGCACTACTAATACCATCATGGCCAGATATAGGTCCTGGATCCGAGGCGTACCTACGTATTGAAGAGTTTACATATAGTAACGGAATCACGATTGTTCATGATGGGCTCTTGGCATCGAGTTACAGGATAATCGCAGCCAGGCTCTATCTATAATAATTATAATGACGCTAGTATATATAGGCATATTATTTATTGGGATCGGATTTGTATTCGCATATATGAGGAGTAAGTAAATGTTTTAAAGGCCAAGCCTCGGTAGAACCTGGCATACGCTATTAGAAACAACATTGAGACGTATAACAATTGATACATGAAGAAACATAGACTATACTTCATCATTACATAACCTAGTATTATTGTATACCATAATAATAACATCGTTTACAATATACGTAGCTTTCTTCTCGTAGGAGCACTGACAAGCTACTAATATAGGCTCGCATGTTATGCCCAAGGCAATACATATTCTTACTATAGGGATCATATACATTGTTTGGCGATACGATAATGCATTAAAATACTCAATTATTGGTCTAAGTAGTTCAAAGATTTATCATTATACCTGATCATATTACGGGATACTGATTACAAATAAGAATAAAAACTTATTGTGATAAAACATTGACTATAATATACTATACGATGTTTCTGTCAATCGCTCTTCTCTTTCTTACATTTAAGATACTTATCAAACCATTCCTTTATTTCCTTTAATCGCTCGAATCTATGCTTAGGTTTACCGCTTCTACTTAGATCGTGATTCTCCCCGGGAAATATTACTAGTCTTACAGGGACTTTTTGAAGTTTTAATGCCTTGAATAGCATAAGAGCTTGGTCTAGCCAGCATCTATAGTCTTGCTCCGAATGAATGATTAATGTAGGTGTTTTAACATTCTCTACATACATTATGGGGCTTTTCTCAAGACATACATCCGGGGTTCTCCATGGCATACATTTAATCTGATCTTCTACGAAATAGTGTCCTATGTCCGTTGTACCATACATACTTATCCAATCACATATTGATCTTTGTGTTACGGCAGCCTTAAACCGATCTGTATGTGTTATTATCCAATTGGTCATGAATCCTCCATAGCTTCCGCCAGCCACTCCAACTCTATCTGGATCAAGGAAATCATAGCGTTTTAATGCCTCAGCAAAAATCTCCATTAAATCCTGATAGTCTCTCTCACCATAGTGTCCCCTTATATCTGCGAACTCCTCTTCATATCCATCGCTTCCCCTAGGATTACCATAAACTATAGCGTACCCATTATTAACGAGAAAATGGAACTCTTCTATAAAACTCCATCCATAAGCAGTTTTAGGTCCACCATGAATATATAGTATCCATGGTATCTTCTCTCCTTGTTTAAGTTCCTGGGGATACATAATCCAAGCATCTATAGCCTTTCCATCACTAGATCTAAACGTGAACTTCTCTACCTTCCCAAGTTTAATTCTTGATAAATAGAATTGATTCATATTTGTTAATTTTACAAGATCCTTTCCTCTTAATACATATAGCTCCCTTGGCTCATAGGATGTCATACCAAGTAATGCAATAACATCATTATCTGATACAGAGAATTCATCAATTACGAATCCTTCTTTATTAATTAGTAGTTCTGGTTCAGAGCCTAGTTTTACACGATATAGCTTTGTTAATCCTCTATCACTCAACATAAAGTATAGATAGTCCTCTCTAGACCAGTAGATATTCTTTGCATTGCTACTTGCTCTAACATCAGAATTTAATGTATTGTAGGCATTACGATCAAAATCACATGTTACACAAATTTCCTCCCTTGTTTCAATATTCACTACATATACTTTATGATGTGTTGCAAATCCTCTTTCACATCGATGATATATTAATGATACATATTTGTTGTCAGGACTCCACGCAATAGGCGAATATGAAGTAATATCTTTTAGGATCAAGGTATCTTCATTAGTCTCTAGATCATATATATGTAGATCAGTAAGATATGGATGGAGGCGGTCCCTACTTACTGTATAAGCTATAAATCTTCCATTCCTGCACCAAGCCATTTGTCTTACAAAATGTTTTCCTTCAGTTATTTTATGATACTCTCCACTTAATGGATCTATTAGGTACAAATTTGATGATAAGTAGTAAGCATATCCTATTCTATTAATCCATACAGGTAAGTCCTCTATGTGCTTAACATCATCTTCAGGTTTACCCTCACTTATGATCGCAGCCAATTCCTTTCCATCAGGCCTCCAAGCGATACTCAATATCTTATTCTTAAATCTTACTAAAACCCATGGTTCTGCCGAATCCTCTGTATCAAGCATATATATAGCTGTTCCAAACTCTTTCTCAGTGAATCCTCTCCTTGATAGAAATGCTAAAAGTTTACCATTAGGTGATGGTTCAGGAGAATAATCATTAGGTCCACTTGTTAGTCCATATACTTTATCACTTCTAAGGTCATATACCCATATATTTGTCTCATATACATCTTTTTCATGATTTATTCTTGTAACAGTGAAGTATATTCTATCTCCCTTTAAAGTTATGATCGGTGATGATAGAATTCGTATATGAGATAGATCTTCCGGTTTAAGCACTCCATTAGCACCTCGTAAATTTAAATATAACAGCAATATAACATCTAGAATCCTACGAAAATAATAGTTTTCTACTTAAGATATTAATATCTCAAAATTAGTAAATGCCAATAACTTAAACTATACAGTATGTTCATCACATCTATTTACCTATGAAGAGAATTCCATGACACTTGTAAAGCCACCAACTATTTGAGATATAATCATCTCCATAAAGTATTGGCCAGCATAGTAGGTTATCCCCGATATTATCATCAAGATTGACAAGAACATTAGTCCAGCATATTTCGAGCCAGGATTAGCTGCCATTAAAGCTATTGAATTAGCAATGGTTATCATAAATGTAGCAATAGCTGTAAGCATGGCTACTTCACTTGAAGGAACTGTAATTATATGGAATAATCCTGCAAATTCTGGAGGAATTGTCTGCACAAATGTAGTCAATATATCTGAGAATACAACTATAAGCTTAGTAATGAACGTTAGGAGAAGTATAGCGGCTCCATGCATAAGATACATTGTTGATTCAAAGGTCTTAAATACTTGCAGCATAGTTCTTCTAAGCCTAATTAAATCGTTTAAGTGATCAGATATTAGTATACCAGCCATTCTTACATCACCACCATTTTCAACAGTATCCATGAAAATATGTATACCTCTTCTAACCATTTCACTGCCTGTTTCTCCAGCAAAGTAATTCCATACAATCCTCGGATCTATGAAATTAACTAGTCTTGCATAGGCATTTCTTAAAAACTTCTTCAATTTACCTAGTTCAGCTATTAATATAGGCTTTAACGACTCAGCCATATTAGGAACTATAGCTAGGTGTTCTCCATACCCCCTGATAAATACTGGAAAGAAATCATCTATTTCATATATCTGTCCTTCATGTTTCTTAGCAAGAAGACCTGCTGGGAGAAAGGATAAACCTATATATACCATAAGTATAGGCGCCGTCTCCAAGCTATATACAAATTGTCGGCCGAGAATAAGTATAAATGATATAGCAGATGCTAAGCCGCCTACAGTGGCTATTTTTATATATGTTATTATCCTAGGCCTAATCTTCATTGTATGCTCAAGACGTCCTCGCTTAATGAACGCATATAAGAGCATGGATAATGCTAATTCAGCAGAAGCTATGCCTATTATTCCAGTCCTTATTATATCTATATCTCCTCCAAAGAAAAGTCCTAATAACATAAAATTAGCCAGCATAAAAACAAATGCACCAACTAGTGTAGCATATACACCTAAAATTACTCTTAAAGCATCTATTCTCCTTAAATATGCTGTTCTATATTCTGAAAATAATGTATTATACTCTATCCTCAAATACTCACTAACATCAGCTCCTATAGCAATAACGGCTGATAATCTCTGTAGAAACATTTCAACAACACGTGAAAAAGCCTCTTTTGAGACTAATCTAAGGGCATCTGGAGCACTATATCCCCAATGCTTTATCAATACATAGATCTTATTGAATAAGTTCCTATACTTCTTATGATAAAAATCACTCTCTCCTACAAGTTTAAATAGTATACTATATGGTGGATTACCTGTTACTACACTTCTAAGATGTGCAAGTATATAGACTAGATCCTCTTCTACTCCAAGAGGCTTTAGCTTCTTGATGACATCGCTAAAAATTATACATAGAAAAGATAGAACAATTGTGGTTGCACCTATAATTATATTGAATGGATGCGGTAGGTATATTATTTCTCCATAAACTAGTATAGTAATTAATATTATGAGGACTATCAATAATTCTTTTCTTAATGAGATCCTTTCAAGAAGTATATCCTTTGCCATATATAGCTTTTTTAATATTCTACTCATTATCTAAAGCCTCATAATAGTGTATCGTTCCTTAGTTTTCTATATGCTTCTTCAAGCCCTAGTTGATAGGTTTTCACAATTGCCTTGAATACCTTAGAATAATCTACTATATTCTTCTCTACTAACAGTTTTAAGAATCTAGCACGAAGATCGAGTTCTTCATAAATTAGCTTTATATCTCTTCTAGAGATCCCCCTCATAACTGCTATTTTTTCCTCAAGAAGATAACTAGCTCCCCTACCTGCGAATCTAAATCTGTCGGTAGAAGGATCCCATGTGAAAACTGGTATAGCAGATATAGCGTCAGACTCTGGATCGTATCCAACTATTTCATTTACTGTTATAACCCTACGGACGAGAAGCCCTGTCTTGCTATAGACTGCGCTTTGAAACCAAGCAATATTAAGGCTATCCATATTAGTCTTAGGGACGTTTATTGGCGGGTTAGTTAATCTCTGTATTAGTCTTTCTAAGTTTGCTGCATGAAATGTTGAGAGTACTGGGTGCCCAGTATTATGTAGTGCTATTGGATATTCTCCTCCAAGAAATAATTCTGTTTCAGGAACAGACACATCGTATACAAATCCCTGATAGGATATTTTTTCTATATCAATAATTCTTATAATAGCTATATCACTATTGATCAAAAGTGCTAAGCGCATAAGCAACTCTTTATCATAATTACTTAGTATATCAATATGTTTCTTCAGTAAGCACATAATTCTCTTAGCATCATCTTTAGTTATGAACCTTGTATTCACTCTATAAAGCAGATCATAGATTTCCGGAGCGGCAGATCGTATTTCATGTGTTAAGTTATTTCTTTCTATTAGTTCTATTATTGGCTTAGCCGGGATCCTATTATTTGGACTCAAATTATCATTATTGATCTCGATCTCGTATGAATGTTCTTTATTATTTATTAATGAAGGCTCAAAACCTAATAATTTCAAGATCCATATGACTTGTACAGCTCTATTCTTATTATTTAATACTATTTTATATCTACTACTTATTGTATTCTTTTTATGGCATTGTATTTTATTAGTCGGTGTAAGTTTTGGAATGAGATCTCTGATCTTATTCTGATGCTCAGTATTTTTATAGATCTTATTATTTTTGAAACTATTACATGTAAATGAAATAAGGAGATCTCCTTTAC
>Ga0190367_1001571_pt1 | contig 12941 bp, 12 predicted proteins | sample 4872181011_MG_FD_171838 | JGI IMG/M metagenome (GOLD analysis project Ga0190367, IMG submission 171838) | Hydrothermal vent microbial mat bacterial communities from Southern Trench, Guaymas Basin, Mexico - 4872-18-10-11_MG | ecosystem: Environmental > Aquatic > Marine > Hydrothermal vents >...
TATTACCGGCTTATCCCTGGGAAAAAATAATGCAGGACATTGTTCCCATAAAAATGTATGAATATATGGCAATGAAAAAGCCTGTGATTGCAACAAGACTTCCCGGGATAGTGAAAGAGTTCGGCGAGGGCAATGGTGTAGTTTATATTGATAGGCCTGAGGATGCGGTTATGAAAGCGGTTGAGCTCTGGGAAAGTGGAAAGATAGAGGAACTGGGCTCCAAAGCACGAGCCTTCGTGGAGCGTTATAGCTGGGATAGAATCACCGATGAGTTTGAGAGGATTTTAAAAGAGGCAATTAAGGAGAAGCAAAAGGTATGAAAATTTTGCAGGTAAGTCCTTGCTTTTATCCTGCCTGGGCTTACGGAGGACCCGTGCCCATAGTGTATCACCTATCCCAAGAGCTGGTTAAAAGGGGGCATGAGGTGGTAGTTTATACTACAGATACATTTGATGCAATCATTGATGCAGTCGTAGGACAAAAATGAATGGATCTTTTGGATGATAATCCGCAGAGATAGAGTTTAAAAATTCACAGAAGGTGCATGAGTAGTTTACTGAGAACTTAAGAATGTAAAGTGGCATGTTAAGTGCTAGGTAAAAATTCTGTGTTGCGGAGGGTACCGGAAATGCGCAAACCTATGATTATTTTTGTAAGGTCAAGCGCGTTAGACCGCGATATCAGGTTGCCGAAAGAGATAGTAGCACTAAACCAAGCAGGATATAGAACCAAGCTCCTATATTGGGATAGGGATTGTTGCATTAATGAGACAAAGAAACTGAAAGGGTGTGAAGATATACCATTAAGGTTGAAAGCTCCTTGGGGTATTAAGATCTTACCTTTTCTTCCCATTTGGTGGAGTTTTGTCTTTATCTGTCTCCTGATAACAAGCTATGATGTCATTCATGCAGTAAATTTTGATTGTATTATTCCCTCGTTAATCGCTGGAAGATTGAAGAGGAAATATGTTGTTTATGAAATCCTTGATATTTATGAAGAGCAGATACCACTCCCAAGAGCGATAAAATCCATTTTGTTAAAAGTGGACAAGCTATTTATGCGGCTTGCCGATGCCGTGATTATTGCTGATGAGGCACAAATCGAGGGCATAGGAGGTATTCCCAACCCTAAGGTGGTTCCGATTTACGATTCTCCACCCAACATTTCCATAGGGGAGTACATAAGGGAGGAGAGCACATGCCAACCAAATAAGCCCTTTACATTGTTTTATGCTGGTGCGCTCTATAAGGCGAGACGGCTGAATTTAGAGAAAGTCTTAGAGGCAATTCGGGACTTGAACGGAGTTAAGCTGGTTATTGCTGGGTATGGCGATTTAGTGGACGAGATTAGAAAATGGATGTCGCAGATGCCTGACAAGGTAGAATTCATCGGCAAGATAAGTTACCAAGAAGTCATTCAAAGAGGCAATAGCGACGCTGATCTCTTTTTTATTCTCCGGGATTCTGCGATACCGATTAATCGTTTCACCTGTGGTAGCAACCTTTTCAATGCTATGATATGTGGGAAACCGATACTGGCCAATAAGGGGAGTTCAACAGCTGCAAAGGTGCATGAAAATAACTGCGGGTTGGTGGTAGATGCCAATAATGTTGAAGAAATAAAGAAAGCGATTATAAAGTTGAGAGACAATCCAGAGCTATGTAAGGAACTTGGGGCAAATGGTAGAAGGGCTTACGAACATAAATATAGCTGGGAAATTATGGAACACCGGCTGGTGAGTCTCTATCAGAAGTTAACCATGAAATTGGAGAGAGACAAGAAGGGCAGGATAATAAGCAGGATGGACAAATGAAGGATCAAAGATTTTTCTTGAGAGTATATCTACTGTCATTCATGGAGGATGTAAAAATTCTGATCGGACATGAAGGAAAGGGAACAAAATATTGGCATAGTTACTAAACCGATAGGTAAAGCAGGACTTAATCCTCTGTTACATTTCATCGGCATCATTTGTTCCTTCTCAAGCTTTACCTATATTATCACAGGCGGTGAAGGAATCAGCGTGTTAAGAAGAAAAAATTATCAGAATGTTCATCTCTTAGAAATACCGTACAAATATAGATCAAACATATGTGTTAGAACGATAAATCATGTTCTTATGCAACTAAGAATTTCGCTCAAATTAGTCAAACTAAAGAGGATGGTGGATGTTTGGATTTTCTTTTTGGACTCGCATGCTCTATTATTGCCAGTGTTAATTGCAAAATTGTTACAAAAGAAAATTATATTTGCAGTAGCAGCGTCGCTTACAAAATCGGCAGAGGCAAATAAAACTATCTTTAATAAAGCGTTAATCTATTCAGAAGCTATTAATTTTAAGTTATCAGATAGGATTGTCCTCTACTCCTCAAACCTCATCAAAGAATGGAACCTAGAAAAATACAAGGACAAAATTTTGATCGCTCACGAACATTTCTTAGATTTCAACAAATTCGAAATAAAGAAAAAACTTAGTGAGAGAAATAATTTAGTAGGCTATATCGGACGTTTAAGTGAAGAAAAGGGAGTTTTGAATTTTGTCAGAGCAATTCCAGAAATACTAAAGGAAAGAAATGATATGGAATTCTTAATAGGTGGCGATGGACAGTTACGAGGTGAAATTGAAAAATACATAAGTGGAAAAAACTTAAATGATAAGGTAAAACTTGCAGGGTGGATCCCCCATGAGAACCTACCAGATTGTTTGAATGAATTGAAATTAGTTGTTTTACCTTCTTTTACTGAAGGACTTCCAAATGTTATGCTTGAGGCAATGGCATGTGGCACTCCAGTTCTTGCAACGCCAGTTGGTGGCGTTCCTGATGTGATAAAAGATGGAGAAACTGGATTTATCATGGAGGATAACTCCCCAGAGTGCATCGCCAGAAATGTCATAAGAGCTTTAAACCATCCTAATCTGGAGGGAATTGCTGAGAATGCCCGTGCTTTGGTGGAAAGGAAGTTCACTTTCGAGAAGGCGGTAGAAAGGTGGAGAGAGATATTAAGCAGGCTGTAAAGATGAATGAATCACTAAAAACTTCCAGCACCAAAAGGTTTCTCTTTTTCATATCCATTTTTCTCATTGCTACTGACCTCTCTATTCTCCTGAATATCCCCATTTTCAGGCAGGTTCTGGGTTTTACTTTTTTCACTATAATCCCTGGATTGATTATTCTTTACATTCTGAAACTAGATAAACTGGGATTGACCGAAAAGATAGTTCTATCTGTAGGCTTGAGCATCTCATTTCTGATGTTTACAGGTTTACTCATCAATTGGATATATCCCGTCTTTGGCTGTGTCACCCCTCTATCGACTAATTCCCTAATAATCTCCCTGAGTCTTATCCTGCTAATAATGACTCTCTTTGCTTACTTAAGAAGCCGAACCACTTCCTTTACTAATCTAAACGATCTTAACCTTAACACTAAAGAGAAAGTATTCTTGCTCTTGCCTGTTTTCTTCCCACTTTTAAGCATTGTTGGTATGCACATTATGAACACCAGAGACGACAATATAATGTTAATGACATTGCTCTTTCTAATCCCAGCTCATGCTATCTTTATAGTTGCAAAGCATGATCAAGTTTCTGATAAAGTTTACCCGCCGATAATACTTTTGACTAGCATTTCCCTAGTGCTACTACTCGGATTAAGGTCAAATCATATCATCGGTGCCGATATCCATACAGAATATTATCTCTTTCAGCAAACCTTTCGTAGTGGCAAGTGGCAGATATTTATTAACACCCCTCTTGATGCTTGCCTAAGCATTTCGATTCTTCCTACAATATATCAATCATTTCTGAATATAGATTCGGAATATCTCTTCAAAGTTCTTTATCCTACCCTTGTTTCTATCTTACCATTGGTAGTTTATCTTATTTCCAAAAAGTATATGAATAATCCTTACGCCTTTTTGGCTTCCCTATTTTTTATGGCGCAAGATTTCTTTTTGTGGGCAGCTTATTGTCCACGCACTATTCTTGCGATCCTTTTCTTTGCTCTATCAATAATGGTTTTGATCCATGATGACCTAACCGATTTTAATAAAAAAATATTATTTGTCATTTTCGCTGCTTCCTGCATTGTTTCCCATTACTCCACCACTTACATCTTTTTCTTTGTGCTCCTTCTTACCTGGCTTGGCATGCGGATTATCCCTCGGATCATTGCCGCTCGAAGAAAGCTAATTGTCCCAGCAACCTCACAAGGAAGCGACCCTCCAAACGAGGGAAGGGAATTTGCTCCCTATCCTCGGCTGAGAACTCATATAACTATTGGCAACGTGGCGCTCTTTTTTGCCATGCTCTTCTTATGGTATAGTCAGGTTACTGGGGTTGCTTTCAATTGTGGGGTAAACTTTATTACCACTACCTTAAGGAGTTTGCAGGAGTTCTTCATTTTAGAATCGAGAGGGTCAGGGGTAGCCTCAGCTTTTGGGGTTGGGCTAGCAACTAAAACGATTCCCCAGCAGATTACCTTTGTCTTTTCTTGGCTGACCATTGCCTTCATCGCCATCGGGGTATTGAGCACCCTATTCAAATGCCGCCATTGGGTTGCCTTCTCTGCCGAAAGAGGAGGTAAAGCTTCGGAATTCTTGGTTCAGAAATTCGATGCAGAGTTCTTCAGTTTCTCACTTGCTTGCTCAGCTATCCTAGTGGCCTCGGTAGCTTTGCCAAATGTCTTCAAAGGTTATGCAATGGATAGAACATGGTGTCAGATGATGGTTGTTTTATCCCCATTTTTTGTGCTTGGTGGTATAATTGTTGCCAGGTTTCTGCGCATCCGATGGACTTACTTGGCAATCTTGATAGTTCTTGTTCCTTACTTTATGTGTAACACCGGTACAATGTACCAGCTATTTGGTGTTCCTCGAGCAATAACCTTAAATTCTGAGGGGCAGGAGTACGATATTTTATTTGTTCACGAACAGGAGACCTATGCTGCCAAGTGGCTTAAAGGTTATGCTGATAATAGAAACAAAATATATGCTGATTATTATGGAGGGAGCCGACTGATAAGCCAGGGAGGGATCCGCCACTCGGTTTATCCGAGGGCATTTATTGAAGAGGGTAAACCTCTTGAAGAGGGGTACATTTACCTTAGATATTGTGGTGTAGTCGATGGTAAACTAATGGATAGGAATTACGTGTGGCACGATATAACAGACTACAAGGATGAATTTGCTAAGAGAGAACTAATTTATAACAATGGTGGCTCAGAGATATGGAAATAGTATGCTCAAAGGATAGATATCTCTCCACAGGGAGGCGGGGATGAATATCTTGTTTTATGGTCCTTTGGAGGTTAGGAATCTGGGCAGTTTCAAAGTTCATATTTATGAGGTAGTAAGCAACCTGTCAAAACTGGGACACAACATAATACCCTTAAGCACAAACGCATCAGAGGATGTGAGCGGAATTGATAGTAAGCAACTGGTCTCCCTATGGCGGCGGATAAAAAATACCTTGCGCTCCTCACCAATATATGAACTCCTTAAAGGTGAAATTAATATTTCTTGGTTATTCTTGAAAGAAATCCATATCTTTTTCTTGGCCTTCGTTCTCGTGATAAGAAAGAGAGAGAGGGTTGATGTAATTTACAGGAGGCACAGTTTATTCAATAGCGAATATTTTCTAGCTAGGTTGTTTAGAATTCCCTCGGTTAGGGAAGTAAATGGCATAATTGCTGATGAGGCAAAAATCACCAAGGGTGGAGATAATTTCTCATTGCAAATCATTGATCGTGTAGAGAGATTTAGCATACGAAAAGCAGATAAGATTATTGTGGTCACACCAAAGTTAAAAGAGGTACTTCACAACAATTATAAAGTGCCTCGAGATAAGATTGTTGTAATACCAAATGGTGTAAATACTAATTTATTTAGACCAATAGATCAAAAGGAAATAAAAAAAGATTTGGGGTTTGATCAAGATACTAATTATATCTGTTTTGTTGGAAGTCTTATTCCATGGCAAGGTGTTGAGTTTCTTATCCGGTCAGCACCTTTGATCTTAAAAGAGCACCCAAAAACAAAATTCTTGATCGTTGGTGATGGTCCTTTGAAAGAGGAGCTTATAGAACTTGCAGAGAAAACCGGTGTATCTGATAAATTCATTTTCACCGGAGCAGTCCCTTATGAAGAAGTGCCAAAGTACATCAATGCAAGTGATGTTTGTGTGGTTTACAAGAAGCCATTAAGGTCAGGATATTCCCCATTGAAGTTATATGAATACATGGCATGTGGCAAGCCAGTAGTTGCAAGTAGAGTAGAAGGATTTGAAATTTTAGAGCAAAATAAGGCAGGAATCTTGGTAGAACCTGAGAATCCGGAAGAATTAGCAAAAGCAATAATAAAACTCCTTAAAGATGAAGGATTAAGAAGAGAACTGGGAGAAAATGGGAGAAAATATGTCGCAAAAAATCACAGTTGGGAAGCCGTTGCAAGAAAGGTTGCAGAAGTTTGTAAAAGCGTTGTTGTGGAACATGAAAATAAAAGGCGATAACTATGCAACCGCACAAAAAATTCGCTTTTGACGTCGGCATAACATTCCCTGCATCCGTAATTACCTTGTCCCTTGGCTTTGTCATCTTTTAGGCAGATACCTCGACGCAGGCGATTTAGGGTTATAAAGACCTTAACGATTTACGGGATTGCGATGCTTGTGGATGGGATATGAGTGATTATAAACTTTTTACACAGCGGATTGGGCTTGTTGGAATAACAAATCTTATCATAAGTTTACGTAGCATTATACTTCTCCCTATTCTAACAAAATCATTAGGCCCCTATGAATATGGAATATGGGCCCAGCTCATGGTCACTATCTCCTTATTTACACCTTTAGTAACGATAGGCCTACTTTCTGGGATAATAAGATTCCTCGCAGCAGAAACAGACAAAAGAAAAATCCAAGAGGGTTTATTCTCATCCTTAATTGTTATCTTCTTCTCCGGTTTAGTTTTTTCATTCTTGCTTTTCCTCTCTTCAAATTTTTTATCCCATACAATATTCCACACGACAGAGGCAATCTCACTTATAAAAATTTCAGCATTTATTATTCTGGTAGGAGCATTGGATCAGGCAGTATTGCAATTTTTTAGAACTCGCAGACAAATGATTAAATATTCTAGTTTTATGCTTTTAGAAAGTTTTGGTGAAGTTGGTTTGATTACTTACTTTGTTTTAAGCGGTTTTGGGCTATTCGGAGCTATAATCTCCTTATTGATCGTAAGAAGTATCAATTTTGGGATTATGCTTTTTGTCATTATCTCACAAATTGGGATAAAATTACCGCATTTCACGACAATAAAGCCTTATTTGGCCTTTGGATTGCCTATGCTCCCCTCTTATCTATTTGAATGGATAATAAATTCAAGTGATCGGTATGTAATTGGATATTTTATGGGGAGTAGTTCTGTTGGTGTTTACTCTGCAGCATATGCCATCGGCGGAATAATCTCTATGTTTATCCAACCAATTTCTATTGTTCTGTATCCAACTATATTGAAATTGTGGGAAGAAGATAAAATAGAGGAGGTTAAAACCTATTTGGAGTATTCATTAAAGTATTTTTTGATGTTAGCGATTCCCTCCGCTTTCGGTCTTTCTGTGTTAGCAAAACCACTTCTGCTAAGTTTTACAACAGCCCAATTTGTTTATGGCAGTATTTTAATTCCTATTATAGCGGTCAGTTTTTTATTTTATGCTTTTTATTCAATTAATATGTATATACTTGCAGCTGCTAAGAAAACAAAAATTGTTGGGGAATTTTTAGGTATTTCTGCTATTGTCAATTTTGTTTTAAACGTGGTGTTTGTGCCATTAGTAGGGATATTAGGGGCTGCAATTTCTACGTTAATATCCCTCTTCATTTTATCTCTTTTGATGTATTATCAGGCTGTTAATTATATAAAATTTAACTTGGGAGTAATATCCATTCTAAAAATTATATTTGTGTCTTTAATAATGTCTTTTTTGATTTTTGAATATAGTCCTGTTGGAATAGTTAATATTTTATTATCTGTTGTATCTGCAGCATTCACTTATGTCTGCCTACTATTCATATTGAGGGTATTTAATAAGGATGAATTGAAATTTTTTAGAAATCTATTTAAAGCATTAGTGTAAGAGGTATCAATGAATATTGGAGAAACTATGAAAGATATATATCTCAAGAACAGTAATTTCTGTAGCAACAAAAAGATTTTACCTGAGCCATATAAATCTTTATTAAAATATGCACCCAAAGAAGGATTGATATTAGATGCGGGATGTGGATCTTTCACTTATACGAACTTCTTAAAAAACTACAATGACAAAATAGTATGTGTGGATATTTTTAACCCGAACATGGATGAAGCTCGAAAAAATAATTTTTTATTAGCATCGGTCGAAAATCTACCTTTTAAAGATAATTCTTTTGATTATATATTTTGTTTATCTGTCATTCAGCTTATCGAAGATGATGCAAGAGTTATTAATGAATTTTGGAGAGTTTTGAAAAAAAGGGGAAAATTGTTGTTTACAGTACCGACAAAAAGATCTATTTTTTGGTTGTTAAGAGAATTAGAAATACGATGCGGAGTATATAAATTTCCCGAATTTAACGTCAAGCACTATCATTACTATACAAGAAGAAAAATACAAGATCTTATAAATAATAAATTCAAATTAATAGATTTGCATGGATATAACTTTAATTTTATACCAAGACTACTAACGTTTTTAATATCTATTTTTAGATTGGAGCCCTTATTGAGGAGTATAAAAAGTAGACTTGTTAAAAAGAAGAAAAACAGCAACACAATTGATAAAAATATGAGTAGGAAAGCTAATTTACAAGTTCAACATAAGGTTAAACTCATTAGTGATTTTATTAGTTATTATTTCAGTGATTTTAGTTATCATTATATAGTAGTTTTGGAGAGGGTGTAGATGAAAAAATATTTAATTGTAGGTGTATCCCTACGTAGTCGTGGTGGGGAAGCCATGGTTTTTGAAGCATGTAAGAAAATTAAGGAAATCAATGAAGATAATGAAATTTCAATGGCAACAGTCAATTTTCACTATGACTTGAATTTCTTAAAAAAGGTCAAAAATCCATATAATATAAATGTACTTGATTTGAGCTCAAGGCATTCCAGTAATAGATACATAAATTTTATTTTAAATCATGCATACTCATTATACGATCTTGTTGTAGCTCTTTTAAATAATAAATTGTTGAAATATTTAAATCTCAAATTAAATTACAAAGAAAAACTGACAAAATATATAGATAATACTGATATTATTATTCAGATAGCTGGAATTTCATTTACCGAGAATTTTGGGATATTTAGTGCGATGAATTGGACCAAACAGATGCTTTTAGCAAGAATAATGAATAAAAAATATTTCTGTTTACCACAGTCGTATGGACCTTCTGGTAAGCTCATCAAGTTTTTTGCTAAAATTGGGTTGAATCAGGTAACATACATCATGGCAAGAGGAAAAAAATCTATAGATTATCTAAATAGCCTAAATTTAAAAAATAAAAATATTGCTTTCGTGCCTGATTTAGCTTTTTCCTATGAAGACCCAACAGAGCATGAAGATGACAAGATATACAAAAGATTTGGGATAGATGCTTCCAAAAAATATGTTGGTATCATACTGAATGCTCACTTATATAATTGGAAGGGTGAGCAGATAATAAAATTATTCTCAAAGATTGTGGATTTCTTAATTGATAATTTTAACTATAACGTAATATTAATAGCTCATGAAGTGAACGAAGATAACGCTATTGACGATCGATTTATCAATAGTCTTATTTATGATAATAGTGTAAATATGAGGAATATTTTGAATATAACAGACGAACTGAGAGCTAATGAGATAAAATCAATAATAAAGCGATGTGACTTCACAATTTGTTCACGATTTCATGGAATGATTTCCTCTCTAAAAATGGGAGTACCTCCACTGATTATTGGATGGGCGGATAAATATCATGAGATTATGGAACTATTTAATCTTGAAAGTTTGGTGATGGATTATAGAAGTATAAATGAAAATGAGATAATTAACAAAATAAAATTTTTACTAGATAATAAATCGAATATGGTTGATAAGATACATCAGAATCTAAATAAATATAAAAATTCTTCAGAAATAATGAAAAAAATTATTGAAAAATTTGTAGCAAATCACGCACAGAAGGAGGATTCATAAAATGAAAAAGGTCATTTCTAACATAACTAAAATTGTGGAATCAGAATTGTGTAATGGATGTGGGACTTGTTATTCTATCTGTCCCCGAAATGCAATTTCTATTAAAGAAAACAAGAAACTTGGAATACTCTTTGCAGAGGTAGATGAAGAGAATTGTGTCTATTGTGGTAAATGCACACGAGTATGTCCCTCCACAGAGATCGTAATAAATAATAATCTATCAAAGAACAAATTAATTGGGAATTATAACCAATTGTTGTATGGATATTCGCTAGATGACAACTTACGTTATCGAGCATCATCAGGCGGAATAATAAGCACATTGTTAAAATATCTGATAGAAAAAAATATTATTGATGGATTTGTATTAGTCAAACCATCGGAAGAGACGCCATTTTTATACGAACCATATATCTCTACCGATATAGAAGATATTTATAAATATGCTGGTACACGGTATTTCCCAATACCCGTAAACAAGATTTTAAAGGAAATAAATTCTAGAGAGGGAAAATTCGCAGTAATAGGAACACCCTGCCAGATGTACGGCATATCTAAATACGCCACGATAGACCCAAAAATCAAAGATAAGATATATATAAAAATAGGTTTTTTTTGTGGAGGCGCTCCCAATCTTAATGCTTATAAATATTATATATTTGCAAATGGTATTAAAAAAGAAAATTTAAAATCTATTTATCGGGGATTTGGTTGGCCAGGCAACAACGTTTTTGAATATAATGATGGTAAAAAAATTTTAAAGCCCAGAAGACCCAAAAGTTTTTTTGAGCAAGTATATCACACACTTTCATTTTTTCCAATATTTACTCAAAAAAGGTGTCTTTTATGTATTGATAGGTTCTCCTCATTTGCTGATATTTCGGTTGGAGACGCTTGGTTAGACATATTTAAAGACGATAAGAAAGGGACATCATTGATAATAACAAGGAATGATAAAATCGATGAGATTCTTCTAAAAATGAAAGAGGAGGGGTATATTTATTTTGATAGTATCTCTGAAGATCAAGTAATACATTCGCAAAGAATTTTCTCAGATTTTTACAATAATATCTATACTACATATAAAATTTTATTAAGAAATAACTTAGATATAAACTTATCTACTGGAGAAAATTATATAAGTTACTCCTGGTTAGTTAAGCTACTTTTAATTACTTTTGGAATGAAAATCTCCGCATACAGATGGTTATGGAGAGTTTTATTTATTTATGGGATATTTTTTATGTATACCTACAGATTTGTTGATTACATTGCCACAGTTTTAAAAAATTTGAGTCGAAAAAGCTAAATTCAGTAGATCACAATGGCGAAGTTAATTCTTACTTTATCCCGAAGCTCCATTGTGATCTACTAAACAATTTCCAAATCTCCTCCCCGCTTGTCATCCATGCGCCCTTCTCATAGCAATATTTTAAAATTTTCTCATAAAACCTCAGCATGTCACCAACCATATAAGTATTATGCCACAATATTGTAATAACACCATTATATTTCTCAACAGTGTCAATCAGCATCTTAGTGATCTTCCATGCTCCCTCCATATCGAGTTTCATATAATCAAATAATGTGCAATCCATAATGGTTAAAGGAATCTCTAAGATGCCAATCACCTTGTTTGTATTCAAATTAAACGGTTTAAAGGGATGACACATTCCATTTCTGAATCCTACACAATCAGCATAGCCAAAAGTTGTATCGTATTTAAAACCGGCTTTACTCAATAATTCCCAAGTATCTGGAACTTTAAATTTTAAGAAATGATTCCTGTAGCCGATTATTTTTTTACCTAATACTTTTTCCAGTCTTTGTTTCTTTTCTTTAATCTCAATTAAATTGTTGTATGCCCTGTGTCCGCCATGGAGACCAACCTCCCAGCCACTATCAATAATATTTCTCATTTCATGTTCCAAATCTTCAACCTTAAAATTAAAGTCCAAATCCTCTCCATTCAATGTTAAAAAATAAAAACTTGACTTTGCCCCATATTGTGCCTCCAATGCCATAATATCCTTAAAATTCCACCAAGGATTCCATTTTTTATTCACGTTGTTGAATAATACTTTAAAGGCACCTTTAAATTGCCGATTTTTCAATAATTTCGCAATATTTAACATAATCCCTGAATTTGAGAGATAAACAACATCAATATCATGGGTCAAACAAACCGCAAATTTCTTGCCTTCTGGATATTCAACGTTTAAACCGTTCTCTATTAAGAATTTCGATACTCTTGGCTCGAAAATATTTCTGTGCTTGCTTAAATAATATGGGAATCGGTTATATTGATCCAATAACAATGGGTTATATTCCTCTTTCCTTGTAAATAAGTCCCAAAGTTCCTTATTTTGTTTCAATAGTTCAATCATGTTCTTTTGTGCACTCCACAATCCTCCCACTCGCATCTCCACTCTCAAAAACATCCCTTTGCCTTCCATTTGGCTCAAAATCATTCACCATCCCCACTATCTTCTCGCTTTCCGCACCTACCAGCACATTCCACCCATCCTCCACCGTCTCAACCCATTCCGTTCTATCTCTTAACGTGATGCATGGCACCTTAAAAATGTATGCCTCTTTCTGCACGCTCCCCGAATCCGTTAGATCCTCTTTGCATTCTTCTCCGGCATGAACTTTTCATGACTTTCATCGCTTTTATATTTTCACCTTTTACTCTTCTTCAATTAAATCTCTCTTCACCT
>Ga0190367_1001572_pt1 | contig 12941 bp, 20 predicted proteins | sample 4872181011_MG_FD_171838 | JGI IMG/M metagenome (GOLD analysis project Ga0190367, IMG submission 171838) | Hydrothermal vent microbial mat bacterial communities from Southern Trench, Guaymas Basin, Mexico - 4872-18-10-11_MG | ecosystem: Environmental > Aquatic > Marine > Hydrothermal vents >...
CAATGAAAGGGGCATCTTATATTCCAAAGTTAGTTAGTTTTTACATTTTTCCGTACTAGAAACCTTAGCTGTCTTTTTGCCATAACTTATAAGTAGCTTTCTTATAAAAATTCTTTAAAAACAAAACCAAATATAATTATGAAACTAACATGCAATTATCACCCCGAGCTTTCCTACACGATTCTCCAAAAAATTCTCAACATTTCTAACTCATCGGAGGCGAAAGCAGCTTATACATATTAACATTCTGGAACCTCTCTCTTCCTACTTTAAAGAGATTGATGGGCCCTTGGGCCAAAAATAGTAAATGGTAGACAAACATATGACGGAAGCGGGGGGAGGAGGGTAGGGGGGTGACCCTATAAACCCAAGGGCCTGTCATCCGCCTTATTGAAAATCTTGGTACTCAACAAGAATCGGATATACATCTTTCTAGGTTAAGCTCCATCCCCCCATAAATCGTTGTTTTAAATCCATTTTTCAGATAAAAGTATTTAACCTCTGCATTCGATATAACTACAGGAACAGTGATCTTATTAATTCCCTCTTTCCGAAGCCGGTTCTTAAGCAACTCTAAAAATATCGTTCCATAACCTCTTCCTCTCGGGTATACTACAATTTCCATTAAAGATGCGATTTTTTCATCGATAATACTAAAGATGGCAACACCGCAAACCTGATGGTTAACCATCAGAATATAAATTCGACGTCTTTCTCTATCACGTACGCACCTTTCAACATATTTTTCTATGTCATCCACAGATTCTTCAAAATAAAGAGTAGCTAATAACTTGATAATCTCAATATGTAATTCTTCCCTTGGACTATACTCTCCTTCTTCAATTACTCTTATTTTTCCCGACTTTTTCCAAGAGCAGGTTTGGAAAAGTTTCTTCAACAATTTTAGCCACAACCTCAAGATATTTTTGTTTAGTCCGGTCGCAGTTTAATTTCTCACTATACCTTATTAACGAGTTTACAATTTCGCCCAAGTTTCTAGCAATTTCTTCAATCAACATAATAATGTCTTCCTCTGATGTCATCTTTACTTCCCTCCTTCATCACGCTGCAAACAAAGAAAAATGTTGAATTAGTGGAGAAGTTTGCTCTTCGAATACGAACTTAGGCATGTTCGTATCCGAAATTAAGCCTACACTTCCCTGGTTCGTAGACCTCATATTCCACTTTGTTAAATGTATATCCTGCAATTGCAGCGCATGCTATGCTACCAGCAAAGGCAACGATACATATGGGGCATCCCTTTTCTCCAAATCTCTTCGCCTCTTCAGCCATAGACAGGTAGCAACAATTTTCACATGAAATCTCTATCACATTATCCCCTTTAAACTCCACATTATACTTGGATATGATATTTGAATCCCTAAGTGTAGCGAGGATGTTTTCAACCATCGTTTTAAAATCGCTCGTGTTAATGTCTCCTCCCTTGAAAAAGCTATTAGAAACATATTTTATGTCTTCTGCTATAGCACTGGATGCCTGCCGAAACAAAAGTTCTGGTGATAAACCAATTTTCTTCATTGTTTTAAATAAGAGATATAATAGATAATTTCTTAGATCACTACCTGCTTCTGCCACGATAATCCCTCCTTTCAAGATAATATCTGAGAAATTTTTTGAACAGCTTTTCTCATCTCAACAAGAACAAGACCAATGTTAGCCTCTGACCTAACGATCGTTGAAAGAACACTGTCACTCGTTGCTCTCATTATACATATTAAACCATTTTCTCCTCTCACAAGCAGCTCTTTCAAACTTCCTCTCTTTAATTCCTCTAATGCTCTACTGCCGATATTAAGAACAGCTGCCGTCATTGCTGCAACAAGGGTCTTATCAATTCCCTCAGGGAGAGCCGCAGCCATTATTAAACCGTCCCTTCTAACTAGAGCAGATGCCTCAATATCTGGGTCAGATTTCTCCAATTCCAACAAAATTTCCTCAAGAGCCACCTTTGTAGACTTTCTACTGCTCATAAGCCACCCTCCTAGATCAACTTTAATTTCGAGTACAAAGAATAGAAGAGCAAAGTCTCCTACTCTTCATATGTCTCGAAAGTTATCTTACATTGATCTCCACTGATCTCAAGAGATGTTATCCGTGTTTTCACGTTTAGAAGTTTTCTCATAGCAGCTGTGGCAATATTAGCAAACGGACAGACAAATGGCTTAATACCAGCAGCAGTAAGTCGTTCTTCAACCGGAAGCGACATACAACCCTTTATATTAACAACAACTTTATCGTCACCTTGTTGTTCAATCTGAACACTATCAGCCATCCTAAATTCATTTGTCAACAGACCAGCTATGTTATTTAACATATCTTGAGCTTGTTCCCCAGAAATTTTAAGACCCATATCATTTTCCATAATTTCGAGAAGCTCTTTACCTATAAGTGCGGTTGCAGCAATTGCTCCTTCACCCAACGCGTCCCATAGCGCTTTTTGCAATCCGTAGATTATTAAATTATTTATACGAGTTGCAACTTCCTCACTACGGCTCACAATTTTCCCTCCTTATCTAAACATGTTTTTTACCATATTTGCAGTCTCCTTCATCTCATAGAGTAATATTCCAAGCTTTGCCTCGGAAGGAGCAAGCGCTATAAGGACCGCTTGACCACAATCTGTTAAAATCGCAAAGCCATCTCTACCATTTATAATAACCTGCTCTACGGATCCTCTCTTTAACACAGTTCCAACTCTGTTCCCCAACCCTAACATCATTCCTGCCATCGCTGAAATAGCATCTTCATCAACATCCTTAGGTAAAGCACTAGCCATAACCAATCCATCTCTAGTTACAAGTGCACTAGCAGTAATATCACTCCTTTTTTCTAAGTCTTCTAAAAGCTCCTCAAGCTTCTTTCTTGTAACAGTAACTTTAGACACCAGACATCACCTCCAATTCTTTACCTTTTCTCAACTTCACCTCTCTTACCATTTTTAACAACTCAATTAACGCTTCTCTAACCCCCTCACCTCTTATCGCAGAAGCCTCAACAACTTTTACATTGTCCAGCTTTAAAATCCTCCTGATCTCCTCAGCTTTCAATGCATCTTCTAAATCCTGTTTATTAGCGACAACAACAATTGGAATATGATCTCCTAGAAACATTCTCACCTCTTCAAAAAGAGCAAGCACATGACCCACTTGACCTGGCTTTGTACTATCAATGACGAAAAGGACACCATCACTTCCTTTCGATACAGCTTCTCTAGTATCTTGAAACCTCATCTGACCTGGAGCACCAAAAAGAAATACCTCCCAAACCTCGCAACCATCCGTGTTAACATTTCCAAGCGTCTTTTTAAACATTGAAATATCAAATATTTCGTCACTCTTACCATGTAACCATACTAATTTCCCTAAATCAAAACCCACGGTGGTTGAAAACCTTACATTACCTTCGCAATATTCACGTTCAATACTAAAAGCTTTAGGATCGAGCAAATGAACTATAGTCGTCTTCCCGGCCTGAAAAGGACCAACTACGAATATCTTAATCTGACGGTGTCTCATCATTTAGAACACATCCCTGTCTCGCTGGGGAGGGGGTATTATAACTATCTCTGCGACCTATTTCAACTTTATGGAAAAATAGACTTTAAATCGATTAATCGACTTGAATAATTCCTTTTCCTCTTGTTTAATGTTTTTCACGTCAATATTGCATTTCTCTTAACAATTGAATATTCAAAATGAAAAATCTTAATAAAACGTATGTACAATTTGCGAACCTCATATACAACAAAGTAGTCATATTGGTTATAACAAAATTTATTTGTTTGCATAAGAAAATATCATTCATGTAAACCAACATCGGTGGTTAATCCTTTGAATATAAAATGGCGTATCAATAAGAACATCAGAATAGCTATATACCTTAACAAACGACATGGCGGAACCTATGTATATCTAAGAAGCAATGGAGAACTTATAGGAACGGCAGCTTTACAACCCAAAAAAATAAACAGTGAAAAATACGTTGAAATAACAAGTCTATATGTAAAAGAACCGTATAGAAATAAAGGAATAGGAAGCATCGTATTAAAAGAAATTCTGCAATTCGTCAAGGAAAGAGGGTTCAAAGGAATCCTGGGACATATAATGCATGCAGATTCTCTTGAAAACATTAAACGGAGATCAAACTTCTATCTAAAGAACAATGCAGAAATAAAGTTAAAAGGATACAAAAAAACGTTTAAGGGGGAAAGAGTTCCCATCTTGCAATTCATTTTAACATAGTTTAAGGCTAACCCTTATAAGATCTTTCATCGCTATACAAGTTCATCGGGCAGTTATCACATATACTGCGTATTTCTTCAGGGTTCAAAAAGATAAACGGGACGGATTCGATAAAAATGGGTTTCAGCAGATTAATTGCAGTAATAGTTTCAACACGAGTTTCTTTTACGCCGCTAAGGAACTGAAACTCATTTATAATATGACATAGTTCCTCATCGCTCTCTGCTATTAGCACCATCAGTATATGGTACTTATTTACATTTTTAACAAGAATCACAACTCGAGGACAATACATGGCTATTTGTAAACACCTATTAAAATCCCTAAACCTCGAGAAACTTAGCCCAAGAAAAGCAAACCTAAAATTGCATTTCTCTACATTAAAAAGAACCTTAGTGGTTATGCATTTATTATCAAAAAGTTTTTTCAACCTATTCCTAACCGTAGTTCTAGTAACACCGACACTTTTAGCAATATCCCTTAAAGTAGTTCTAGGGTTCTCTAACAAACATCTAACAATTTTACGATCAACATTATCAAACATGGATAAATGAGAAGACGTAGAATCCATGAACTTTCTATATTTATTATAAAGTTCCTCTTTTTTCACAACGCTTCCCCCTTCATTGAGATCCTCGCAACAAAATGCAATGTAACGCCTATAATTACAAATGCATTTCACAATATATTTATCGTGGCTCAACCGTTACACATTGTTAAACAAAAAGTTACAACAAAGATAATTAGATCATCAAGAAGACAGCACATAAAAATAACAGGCCGTGACGTTGCGTTAAAATCAATTATTAACGATTCTAAAACATATTTTCATCTAAAATCTAGTGTATAGATGTTTTACGTTAGGTGAGAGCAATTAAAAGGACAACGTTCCTCCCACTACTATGAACTTCAACCTCATGGCTGATAAGTCTACTAATGATTATCTTTATTAACTGTGAAATCCAAGCAGCCTGACTGTTACTCGCGGTTCTGATGTGAATTATTGTGTTTTGCTCTGTTTCACGGAAAGTAAATTTCTCAATCTTGCAGAAATATGTAAAAATTCTCTTTATTTCCTCCAAAAAGACATTCAAGTCTAATTCGTTCAGATTGTTCCCATACTTCCAAACAAAATAATTATATATTATCGTAGCAGCCTCTTCCAAAGGAAGCTTACCTATACTGAGAAGAATCTCTAACATTCTATCATAAATCTCAAGTACAACAGGTACCGTCTCAAAAAAAGGGGGTGGACTTTTTTCAACACATTTGTCAACAATCTCCCTTAAAAGGGAGCTTATTGTCTTTCTTTTCTGCTTTGCAATACTTTCCAATACCTTTAGTTTCTCTACATCGATGCGAAAACTTATGTGAAGTTTCGGCATGCGACTCCACGCTCTCTTAATTATATTCAGCCTTTTTCAAAAACATTTGTTGAACAATCGTCCAACAAAGCACTACAATACATTCGTTCAAAATTTCCAGCTAACAATGGAGGCAAAATATTGCGAAAATCTCTATAGCGAAAGAGTTACCTATAATATTCGGTGAAGTGAAGTAAAGTATCCTCAATATCTTCACTTATTGCTTCCTTAGAACGTAATCTTATTAACACGTACCCACAACTATACGCATATACTAACTTAATTATACAGCATGTTTGTCACTCTAATAAACAACAATTTTAACTACTTAACCTTACTTCTGCCTTAAAGCCATAGTACCCTCATATAGAGTCGATTTTACATGAAGCACATACACAGAGATTTTCGCAACGTTTCATAAAGTAACACATCGTTTCACATCCCCATCTTCAACCAGTAAAATCGACAATTAACACTTAATGAAATTTCTGGTATGAATTTCGAACATTTTCGTATACGCACTGTGCTCAATCTCCCTTTAGGAGATAATTAGTTTTTATATTCGAAGATTATTAGCCCTTGACTGCTCTAAGTATAAATGGCACTCTGCTCCACGTGATTCTATCTCTTCCTATTTCATACTCTCTATCAATTTTGTTAACAAAATTAGTTATAAAATTTATGATTATTTTTATGATTAGGTTATTCGTAAGAAGAGTTAAGAGAAGGGGAGTTGTTGTAAATGTTGTTAACAAGATTTGTTATAAGGGAATGTGACAAATTGAGAGAACAAAAGGGGAACATAACAAAAAGAACACATCAAACCCATCAAGGAACATACGAGTCAATGTGGATCTGCATACCAAAAGCAATTTGGAGCGACACAATATTCGAACCATTCATCAAAAAAATGAAAGAAAACAAAATTCCAGTAAAAGTCAAAGTCATCGGAAAAGGAGAACAAGAAAAAATCACAGGACCAGCACTCATAATCACACCCCTAAAAGAAAAATAATCCAAATAAAACATCCTGTGAAGTTTTTGATAAAATTTCGTCTTCCTTTTAGGAAAAACTTAACCTAATAATGACAAAAATAGAGGAGTACGGAGAATTCAGACCAGCGCCATTCCCCTCAGCAAACGGTAAAACTAGGATAAGAGTTATACCAACGTCAGGCGAATTCCCAGAACAACTAACACTCATAGAAAACATAAAAAATCAAAGACAACGAAGTATACTTGTGTTGCCTAAGTCTAGATGCTATGGAAGAAGCACTAAAACTAATATCAGAAGCCAAAGACAACCCAAACATATCAAACATAACAATATGGGAGAAAGAAAGTCTATATAATAAGGAGTTGAGATTCGTCTACTGGGAAATAACAGCCAAGCTGGAAAGAAGATACCATAAAGCCATAGTTCCAGAATTCAACATAGAAAAATCCGACAGAGACCCTGAAAATATTAAAGCTTTCGTGAAGAATGGATGGGGTAACTGGGGTGGAGGAGGAGACATCATATTTGTTTCAAATGGGTTTGACATCGGTTCAGGTTACCTAAACTTCACAAAGTGGGAAAAATATCAAAAATGGAAGGAAAAAACCTTAAAATGGATCAAAGAAAACAAAGCAACCATACAAATCACAGACTGGATTTAAACACCCTCCACCCTTACGAAAACCTTCGTAAAATATTCCTCCTTTCCCTTAAATTTAATAAAACCCACCAAAGTAAGCATTTTATCCACTATCCCATTATACCAACACGATTAGAACAAATTTTATAGTTAATTCGGATGCCAAGTTTAGTCTTTTCCACATGGAGCAGCAACTAGCTTAACTCCACCCCATAAAGCTTAAACAAAACACCCACACACCTAGCACCATGACATATTTCAAACCTTCCACTCCAACTCCAAAACACACAACAAACAACAAATTAAAATCAAACATCAACCTACCTCAATCTACATCACAATCCAAACACAACAACCACACCACAAAACCGATAAAAAACAACAAAACAAAGAAAATAAGTGATGCCGCCGCTGGGATTTGAACCCAGGACATCCGGATCTTCATTCCGGGTTTCGGGCATTTTGGTGTTTGTTTGCCCGTGGCTGTCCGGCGCTTTTGGGTGGTTTTTCTCCCAGGCTGAGCTACGGCGGCTCTATATGTTTTTGGTAATTTTGTCGAGGTGTTTTTTACTTCTCAGACCGAGTTACAGTAACTTGACCAGTTATAGTGTTAAGGTGTTCTTCCTAAAAAGTTTACTCTAGTTTGGGGTTATGTGGGTTTTACTTGTTTTGGTTTTTGACTGGTTTTATTGTGGGCGAGTTAGGGTTGTAGGTGTTGTGTTGAGTGGTGGAGTGTTAATGTTTTATTATGGTAGCTAGGTATCTTGCTTCTCCTTTACGCTTTGGTGGATCATATAGGAGCTTTCGCTTGCATAATTCTCTGTTTATGTATCCGAATATCCAGTGCCATAATTCGCAGAAAATTTCTTTACGACTTATTTCGTTTTTAATTGGGGAGATTTCTGATAATAGCTGCCAGATTTCTCTATGTTTTCTTTTTATGAAGTTGATTGCGGGACTTAAAACTATTTTGCAAATTTTATTTACGATTTTCTGGTCTTCTGGTGTAAATATTGGATAGTTTAATTTTATTTTTTCTTTTTGCAGGACGATGTACCGTAACTTTCTCAGTATTTGAAGTAGAAATTTTATCCATCTATCTTTCTCTAATGTGCTTGCTTTTTCTATTCTATTGTTTGGCTTAATTAATTGAAAGAGGAGGTTTGCTGAGTCTATCATTAACTTTTGGGCTAGTTTCCATCTAACTTCGAATATTTCATTTAAGAACCATTTTGGGGTTGTTAAGGTAATTTCTTTTCTTTCTGAACTTAGACTTGAGAGAGTATATGCAAAGTCTGGAAATGCGTATCTAATTCCAGACCAATCTCCGAATGTAACAAATAGATAGTTATCTATTTCTATTGAATGGGATCCTATGTACATTTTTTCGAATAATCTTTTACTAGTTTTTTCATCTATTTTCTCTCTTCCAAAGAGTAGGTATTTTCTGTTTCCAGGTTGTAGTTTGTCCCTAATTAAAAGTCCTTGCTTGCGTAGCTCGTCTAGTCCTCTCCAATCTAAGGCTATGCAACCTATGACTATAAATAGTGTTTTATTTGGGTTGACATGACTTGTGCATGAGATTTTTTCCGCCAATTTGCTTAATTTAGCTGAATATTTCATTATTTTATTGGCTATTTCTTTAGAAATGGGAAATAATACTTTATGAACCTTTAACATGTCATCTCTTGTTAAGATACAAAAATTGACTTTGTATTTTCCGTCTTCTTCTTTTATAGCATTTATTCTTAGCAGATCGTTGATTAATTTCTTAACTTTTTCTTTACTGGTCCTTAACTTGTATGATAATTCGGATACGCTTTGAGGTTTTTCATTTATTAAGTATAATAGTTTTGGTGCATGTTTTTGTCTAGTTATTAAGCTTGGGTTATAATTGTCCATTGGCCCAGAGCTACCACAAATATATGTGAATATACTTTTTGTGGCCATTTTGCCACTAACCGTATATTCTTTAACGTTTTAGGATTTTTATAGTAATTTTAAGGATTCTGATGTGATTGCCGTTATTTTTGTCCTTTATTGATCTCATGCTCTATGCTAAATGTTATTCTTCTTTTATTTTTGGTTCTTTTACTTTTAGGATTATTATTGTTAGGGATATTATGTTTAGTATGAGGAGTGTTATGAATGGGGTTGTTTTGCTTAGGTATTGGTAGGTGTATCCTCCGTAGATGTTTCCTGGTACTATTGCTAGGAAGGATGTTAGTAGGGATATTGCTGCCATGGTTCTTCCTCTGAGTTCACGTGGTATTAGGTCTGCTTGTAGGGCTGATACTGCTACGCCTAGTATTCCTAGTGCTAGTGCAAATATGACGAAGTCTGTGATGAGTATGTGGTATTTTTGGAGTGTTAGTGTGCTTGTTGGTAGTGGTATTGTTATTGTTGTGATTTTAGGTGTTAATAGGTAGATTATGGTTGCTGCTGCGAAGAGTATGCGTGATAGGATCCAAGACTTTTTTCTTCCAATTTTGTCTACGATGAATCCTGCGGGGAAAATCGCTAGGGGATATGTGATGGAGGAGGCGAAGGATATTAACGCCCATTGTTCATTGGTTATTCCCATTTCGTCTACTGTGTAGAGTATCCAGTATTTTGAGCATGCTGCAAAACTAAAGGTAAAGATTATGTACGCGGTGATTAACCAGACTAAACTTTTTTTCATGGATTTTACTGCATATTTGTAAGATGGTAAAGTGTCTTTAAGAAATTCTCTTAATCCTCTAGTTGTTTTTTTGTCTTTGTTTTGCAGTGTTTCTTTAAGGAAGAGAGTTCTTAGAATTGCTGCTATTATTGCGCATGTAGATGCTATAAAGAAGGTTATTCTTACTCCTTGGACAATTCCATGTTGTGCTACTAGCATTCCTGCGACTAGAGCTGAAGGGGCTGCTGCTAGATATGTTATTAAGTATGTTAGGGAGTATCCTTTTCCACGTTTTTCTGGTGGTATACTGTCAGCTATCATTGCTTGGAGTGCGGGGATGTAAATGGATGTTAATGCTAGTGTTGTTTCAGCTATTATTAGCCATTGCCAAGCTGGAGCCGTTGCATATAATAAGTATGAGAAAGCTACAAAAAACGTAAAAAATGCTATTATGTTTTTTCTTCCATACCGGTCTGCTACATACCCTCCAATTATTGCTACTATTGCATATACTGATGTGTAAAGTGCTTGAAGCAAGCCCGGAACCATTTCCGGGGCTCCGAGCCCTACAACGTACTTTGAATAGTATGTGCTTGTAGCTCCTCTTGCAAATTCTATGAAAGCCCATGTAACGATTATTATGAGCAGGTTTCCCCTCAGTAGGGAGAAATATCTGCGAAGTTCTTTTAATTTTCCTTCCCCCAAAACAGCCACCTGAGGAGTTATATGTAGGTGAGATATATAGCTTTTATAGGTGGTTATATAAGGTTTATGCGCGAGGAACAATTATATTTGTTGTGTCTTTGTTTTAGTGCATTTTCCGGTTGCGTTATGTTGGTGGTCTTTGTGATTGGCCGTGTGTTAGAGGTTAATGTGGTTAGAAAAGATTGGAGAAAGGTTGATCTTAGGTTTGCTTTTGTTTATCCAAATGTTTATAGAGTGGGTATGTCTTCTTTTGCTACTCAACTTTTGTATTTTCTGTTAAATTCTAGGGAGGATGTTGTTTGCGAACGCTGTTTTTTACCTTATCAAAAGAAAATTATTCCAAGTTCCTTGGAATCGGGGCGTAACCTAAGGGAGTTTGATGTTGTTGGTTTTAGTTTGCAGTTTGAGACCGACTATGTTAATGTTGTTGATATGCTTCGTAGATCTGGTATTCCTTTACATTCCAAGGATCGGTCGAAGGAAGATCCTTTAATTATTGCTGGAGGTCCATGTGCATGGGAGAATCCTGAACCTATTAGCGATTTTATTGATCTTTTTGTTATCGGCGACGCTGAGGCTGTTATGGATAGGTTCATTGACCTTTTTCTGGAAACAAGGAACCCTAGAGAGAATTTAGAGGTGTTTGCTGACATTGAAGGTGTATATGTTCCATCTTTGGGTAGACATAGTGTGAAACGAGCTTGGGTTAAAAGTCTTGATGATTGTCCTCATCCAGTTGCTGAAATTGTTCCTCAAGTTGATGAGAATAGTCCTTTTGCCCCTGTTTTCGGTAAATCTTTTCTTCTTGAGGTTGTTCGCGGCTGTAATCGTGGCTGTAGATTTTGTCTCATAGGTTTTCAAAATAGACCCATGAGAATTAGAGGTTTTGAAGTTTTAAAAGATCTTGTCGATAGAGGACCGAAGTTTTCTCGAGTTCGTAAGGTTTCTTTGATAGGGTCAGCTATTTCAGACCACCCTGATTTTGAAGATTTGTGCTGGTATATCGTGAATAGTGGCTTTGATATATCTGTTCCATCTCTTCGTGTAGACGGTTTTTCTGAATCTATTGCTGAGGCTTTGGTAAAAGGTGGGCAGAAAACCGTAACTTTTGCTCCTGAGGCTGGGACATTTAGGCTTAGAAAAGTTGTTAAAAAACCCTTTACTGAGGAGCAGATTTTGTATGCTGTTGCTACGGCTAAGAAGTGTGGTATTAAGCATGTAAAGCTGTATTTTGTTGTTGGATTACCGGGAGAAGATGAAGATGACTTACGGGGCATTGTTGACTTAATACGTAAAGTTATAAAGTTAGGTTATTCTCCAAGCGAACTCCATGTAAGTTTTACCCCATTTATTCCTAAACCGCACACGCCTTTTCAATGGTTGGCTCAATTCTCCTTAAAAGAGCTTGATAAACGCTTGAAATTTATAATTAAAAATTTGAAAGCACTTGGTTTAAATTACGTTGATTATCTCGATCCTAGATGGGCTAAGATTCAAGCAGCGTTATCTTTAGGTGATAGGAAGCTTGGAAAGATAATTGAATATGTCGCTGAACACGGTGGCGGCTTAGGTGCATGGAGAAGAGCCCAAAAAACATTTGGCATAAATTTAACCGATTATAGCGATGAAGTAAAGGACCTTGATAAAGAATTACCTTGGTCGCACATAGATGTAGGAGTAGACAAAATTTTCTTAATCGGGGAATACGAGAGAAGCTTAGAAAAAAACAAAAATGAATGATATTCTCATTATTTTCCCTTTTTACTTAGTTATCTTTGTAATTCTAGATACTTTTAAATAATACTTCTAAATTACCTTTTTATAGAGGGGTTAAAATTGACTGCAAATGAGCAGAGAAAAAGGAAAGCAGCAAGAAAAAGGATATCCAAGATGGTAGATGACTTCATGGAACGTCAGATCATCAAAATGCAAAGAGCCATAAAAGAAGAGAAAGAGTATCAAAGCTTGGATGAAAATATGGTAGAAGATTTTCATTCCTTATCATTTGACAAGGAAGTATTTAGGGAACTTTTCCCTAACTTAGCTAGGGAACTGGAAGAAGATGTATACAGTGTTGAACTTCACGGCGTAAGAGGAAAAACGGTTGACGAAACTCCGATTGATGAATTAAGATATCCAGATGTGATCAGTTTTATACGGCGTGCTGAAACAGAGGAGCAAGCATTAGAAGTTATCGATTTTATGGAGAGAAGAGGAGAAATTTCAAGAGAATATGCAAATAAATTAAGGGAGCAACTTAGAACTAAAGGTCTTAGAAGTTTCGGTCCAAAAAAGGAACCCGGATATTACT
>Ga0190367_1001573_pt1 | contig 12925 bp, 10 predicted proteins | sample 4872181011_MG_FD_171838 | JGI IMG/M metagenome (GOLD analysis project Ga0190367, IMG submission 171838) | Hydrothermal vent microbial mat bacterial communities from Southern Trench, Guaymas Basin, Mexico - 4872-18-10-11_MG | ecosystem: Environmental > Aquatic > Marine > Hydrothermal vents >...
GTAACTGACAACCATCAGGTATGCAGGCTTTATCCTTCCATCGTGTCCCTTTATCAACCAGAACTTGTCCGTGTAACTCTTATCTACCTTCTTGGTCTCTAGATGACAGTTGTAGCAAGTTTGAACGTATCCAGCATGACAGGCGTAGCATGCAAGTTTTCCATCATGAATCCTGTGGGCAACACTGTTTGGATCGTATCTTGCCGTCATGTTTTTAATAACTTTTCCAGTTTTATGGCAATCATCACACCTAACCTTTACAGCAAGCTTTTCACTCTTGTAATATTTTCCATCACCATGTATCTCTTCAACTTTGTGACAGTCCATGCACTCAAGCCCCTTTTCATAGTGAACGTCTGGATGTGGTGCCTTTGCCTTCATACCACCCAAATATCCAACGTAGTTGACACCTGTTCTGGCGTGATGACACTCAACACATACCTCCATTGGAACCTTCTTTGTGTGTGCTGTCGTGAAGTTTCCATGACACTTTGAACATGTTAAAGTGTGACACTTTAGGCATCCTTTTGGCATTTCAATTCCAAAAGCTTTTCCCGAAGCCTTATTAAACTCCTCCAACATTCCAGCGGTTGTGTAGTGTAATGAATTTACAAAGTTTCTTGAGATGTTAACGTGACATTTCCCACACTCCTGGGGAGTCTCGTTTTTAACAATTATCTTCTCCAAAACATCGTCCGAAATGAAGGTTGAACCGTGAGGTCCAAGTATGTCACCCTGCTTTGGATAGTTGACACCATCCTCACACAATCCAACGGGGATCAATAACGCCAGAATTAAGGGAATTAGATACCTCATAATCTATCTAGGTTTTGGAAATAGATAAGAGTTCCGTTTTTTAGGTTGTAACTAGCGGATTTAAGTGCTATCAAGATTCCTTTAAAAGGTTTTCATGATCCTCTGTTGTTTGATAAATGGCAAACGACATCTGACGAATCACAATCTTAAACAGACTTTCAGAGTTCGAACAATTTTCGAAAATTTTGTGAAAAGTTGACGAGGAACAATATAATATCTCAGAAAAAGAATTATTGTTTAGATTCCAGAGCCGTTTATCATTTATATACCCTAACAAGGTTTGTGACCAATTTTTAACAGAGCATCTTTCTTTGTTCAACAAAGCATTCAAATCTTGGCATCAAAGTTTTAAATCCATAAAAAGATTTTCTACATGATCTGGCTCTGGTTGATAAACCTGTGCCTAATATCATTCCTCTCATTCCCCCTTGCGGTCAGGATTAATGCAAGTCTTTCAAAGATCTTGGGGTTGATGATATTCACATACCTAACTTGGTTGATTTCGTTCCTCGTAGATTTTAGATCTGCAGTTTTATACGGTTTTCTTATATACGTTACAATTGGCTCAATGTTCTGGATTTCTGTTAGAAATCTAAGGCTTTTTGAATTTCTCAAGTTTGAAGCCTTGTTTCTAGCTTTCTTTTTGTTATACATCTCATACGAACTCTTCAATCCAGATATCTTTGGTGCTGAGAAGTTGAGCGATGTTGCAATTCTAAGTGCAATCCTTAAGAGTGATGGAATGCCCCCACTTGATCCAAATCTTGCTGGATACAGGTTGGACTGCTACTATTACATGGGTTACGTCATCTACGCAACATTGACAATCTTGAGTATGGAAAAGATTCAGATAGCATACAATCTTGCATGTGCAACGGTCTTTGCCTTGACGATGTCCACACTAATTCCATTTGCACTTCGTAACGGTAAGTTTGCAATACCATTCCTCCTACTTGCAGGAAATCTTAAGACAATTGAGATGATTTTATTGGGCGATATTAAGAAAGCTTTTGACTTTTGGACTGTTACGAGGGTAATTGAGGGAACGATAAACGAGTTTCCACTTGCCACCCTATTCTTTAGAGACCTCCATCCCCACTTCATGTCCATACCCCTTCAGATTGCATTCCTCATCAGCCTTTACGATTGGATGAAGAAAGAGAGAAAGTCAAATTTGGCATTCATGACATTTCTATTGGGTTTCATGTTTACAGTTAACTCTTGGGACTTCTTCACATACCTTCTCATCTTAACGATCTCTATATTGATAAAAAAACGTTACTATGCCTTTTCATTTCTTTTACTTTCCATTTTACCGTTTTTACCGTTTCATCTGACTTTGAATGCTACCGCAGTGAAGGGTGTTGGTTTCGTAACTCAAAGAACAGATCTTCTAAGTTTTGTTACGGCACAACCACTCATACTCATTCCCCTAGCTTACGCTTTACTTGAAGATTTTAGGACTTTTCTGAAAGCTTTTATCGTTTCTATCCCAGCATTCTTCTTTGGTCAAGTCTTCGTTATAACGATACCACTTCTCATAGTATTTCTAAAGTTCTTACTTGAGGAGGGTAAGTTTGAGCATGTAATGATATTTACAGCTCTGCTTATACTTTCAGCTGTTGAGATAGTTTATCTCGATGATCCATACTCTGGAGATATAGAGAGATTAAATACAGTGTTTAAAACATACGTTCAAGCATGGATAATACTCAGCTTTGGATTTCTTTACAGAGAAAAATTCTATAAGTTTTTCGTGTTATTCTTGATCCTTACACTTTGGATATATCCATTTGGTTGTGCATTTGGACTTAAGGAAATTAAGGGTTTGGATGGAATTGCCTATACCAAGCGTTATGGGGAGTATGATGCTTTGAATTTCCTTCAGAGGTTTGAGGGTGTTGTTGTTGAGTATCCAGGAAAGACACCATTCGAATCTTACACATACTCTGGAAGGGTTTCAGCATACACTGGATTGCAGAGTGTTCTTTGCAACGGAGGTCATGAGTTCTTCTGGCGTTACTATGGTAATATAGTTGGGGTTTTGAGTGAGCGTTGGAGTGAGATTAAGGAGATATACGAGTCCGATAGCTTGAACTACACCATACTTAAGAAATACAACGTCTCGTTCATATACATTGGTTATCTCGAAAGGAAAAACTACAACATCAAATTTGAGAAGTTTTCAAGTTTTAAGAAGGTTTACGACGATGGTTACGTTGTCGTGTATAGAGTTATATATCCTGAGGTTTGATTTTGATTGCCGATGATGATTGATGGGCGATCTGAACTGTGATGAGAGGAGAGCCCAGAGGCAAACATTTTTAAATGTTGAATTTTAGAAGGGTTAGATAATGAATGAAGATGAGCTTGTAAGGGAGCTGATTGAGAGGGTAGCTGGTGAGATTGGCTTGATTATATGGGACATGAGACCAAAAGAAGAGCTTACGGATGAAGAGATGTCCATAATCCTTGGAATAGAGATCAACGATATTAGAAGGGCTTTGTTCTCTCTTTATGAGATTGGATTGGCCGAATACAGGAGGAAGAGGGATGAGGATACTGGGTGGATAGAGTATTACTGGAAGATGAGGTATGACAGGCAGAGGGAAGTTTTAAGGAGGGAGCTTGAGAAGGTTAGGGAGAAGCTTGAGGAGAAGATTCAATACGAGAGTGAAAACATACACTACATGTGTGAGAATGGTTGTGTGAAGGTTAGGTATGAGGAGGCTATGGAGCTTAACTTCACATGCCCGAGATGTGGAGGTAGATTGGAATACTTGGATGTTGTCAATGCGATAGATAAGATAAGGGATGAGATTAGAAAGATAGATGAGATTCTGATGGAACTTTAATGTCAAATCCCAAACCTTTCAAAAACTCCATGAGTCTCCTGTTTCCACTTACCTCTACATTCCTACCCTTCGAAAATTCTCTCAAAACGAATTCAAGTTTCTTTAAAAATTTCTCCCTCCTCAACCTCTTAAATCTAAATCTGACAGACATCTTAACATCTCCACTTGTGGAAAATGGGAGATCGAGATGCCAGCACCAGTAAACAACAAAACCCTTACCAAACTCCTTAAAGTAATGTAGATACTGCTTCCTCCAGTAAAAGGAGTGTGTAGAAATGTCTCCAAACATGAACTTGCTCTCTATCCATCTTATCTTAGATGAAATTAGGAAGTCTGGTGTCTTTCTACCTTCAATCTCATTCTCCCTCTTAAATTCAAATCCCATCTCGTTCAAGATACATTCAATCATCCTCTCTCCCAACAAACCCTTCTCCCTCTGAAACTTCACTGCAATTGGAGAATAAACGTAATCTTTTGTTATTGCATTCCATATCAAACTTTCAAGATCACCAGCTTCTCTTGGATTTTCAAGCATGTTCCTAATTTCACCCTTTCCATACCCCAACCCCTTCAGAAGTAACTTCAACCTTAGAACTGGAGGCAGTTTCACATTCAAAACACCCCTCTCCCTCCAAATCCTTGCAACAATTTCTGGTTTGTATCTCCAGTATCTCCTCATGACATCTTCAACAATCTTTCGATTCAATATTGCAGAGAGGACGTAGTTTGGAATTTTGAACGTTTCAAAATCCCTTGGACTCCCAATTTTATCCCTTATCTCAAAGTATTCATCTAGCTCCAACCTTCTTGACATCAACCGCCTTCCCATCATTCTCAACCATCTCCTCTCCAAACATCAAAGCCCTCCCAACACCCACATATTCGTCGTTGTAAAATGCAACAATGTCGTTTGGTCTTATTCTCTTGTCAGCATCTCTAACTCCAACTGCAAATATCGTTCCCTTTGGCTTGAAGTTTTCGATCTCAACGTAATAAACCGATCTTTCAATCAAATATCTTGCAATACTTAAATCTATATCCAAACATCCGTAATTTGTATCTACCCTTGCAACCCTCCCATCCTTATAGAACTCCAAGTTTGGATACTTGCCTCTAACATTTTCAATCTCAAACTCAACATCAAACTGATATCTCATCATGTGTTCAAAAATCGACCTCTTCAAATCGAAACCCTCAAACTCAAATTTTTCCAATACTCTCTTGAGATTCTTTAGAGATTCTATCGATGTAACATCTTTCTCAGCTGTCCAGACAACATCCAAACCCAAAAAATCAGAAGTCCTCTCAACAACCTTCCTATACCCACCACTCACATGCCCAACTATCAACTCAAATGTATCTATAAATTTTGATAGATAACTTGAAACGAACTCAATCTCATCTAAGCTCCAATCTCCAGTTACAGCAACGTCGTAATTCATGGCTGGATACAAAAGTTCAAAAACCCTTGGAACTACTAGAGGTGAAGAAACTATTATCTCCTCAAAACCCCTCTTGCAAACGTCTCCAACAAAGCCTCTAATCTTTCTGTGTGACGTTGAATTTAGGTATGGTTTCCTTGCTGAGCATGGAAGTATTATCAATCCCCTCCCCTTTGGCTTGTAACACTCCAGAGATCTGTTTAGAAAATACTTCACTTCTGGCCTCGTGAACGAGTGATCGGTTGTCATGATAACTCTACACCTGTTGAACCTTGGGAATGGAACTTCAAGTTTATCAAAGAACCTCAACATTGCAGTCAACTCTGGATCGAACTTAACCCAAGCCTCAACCTTGTTCCTCAAATCCTCTCCAACAATCAAATCCAAAACCCTCTTCATTACAAGCGTGTTGTGCTTGACCAACTCTTCGTAGTTTGAGTCAATTGATTCATCAAACTCCGTCATCTTCACTCCTTCGTAAGCCTTCAATATTGCAACTATGTTGTCAAAGACGTCAATCCCCATGTAGTAGAGTAGGGGTATGTTCTTTGGTGTTGCAATTGCGACAGCGTATATTGGCTTGTATGTAGATCTTCTAAGCCTGTATATATATTCAACAAGTTCCCTTGGCTTCAAGGTTGAAAGTCCAGTTACAACAACAAGATTCTTATCCTTACTCCCCAAAACTTTAAACTTTGCCTCATCTAAAATTTCAAGGACACTTGGAGCAATACCAAAGTCGATGTTATCTATTAACTTTGGTCTCTCCGTGAAGTCTATGATCATTGGAGTTCTGTATCTCTCACCGTTTAGCTCTAAGTATCCAATCCTTGCAAGTCCAAATCTCCTCTCCTGTCTAAACATTCAACCACCACATTGTTCGGTAGGTTGTTTAAATGCTTGATCCATCTAGAATCAACCCTGAGTAAAAACCTCTTACTTGGATTTGAAAGCAAGAATTTTAATAAACCTTCAACAGCAACCCTATAAGCCTCCTCCTCCAAAGATTCTGGAATCTCGGAGTGACCCACAGGATACGACTCCATCATCTCAGCTGGAACAACTCCAAATGGTGCCTTGAGATAGAAGTCTGCCAATTCACCCTCATCACTCGAAATGGTAACATCATTCCTCTCAATCTCAACGTTCAAAACCCTCTCCTGATGCCTCTTAACTGTTGGTCTGTAACAGCTCTCAACTCCAGTGTAGAAGAATGATGACTTTATGGATGGATCGTATTCATCCAGAAGATCTCGATAATCCCTTATCAACCTCCAAGCTCCCAGTAGATTTGGATGAGATCTTATCCTACTCTCTACAAGCTCAAAAAGTGTATTCTCCTTTATAGCCTGCTTTATCCTCCTAATCTCTTCGAAGCTCACGTATAAATTGTGTTCTGCTAAGAGTCTTGCCCTCTCATCCTTTTCCATCTCTCTAAGTTCTTCTGGAGTGTATCTCATACATACAGGACAGCTACATGGGAAGTAGTGCAACTCTTCAAGTTTCTTTGTTCCGTTTGGTGTGAGGTATCTGTCGTCCCTTGCATACAATGCGTAGGCAGCTGAGTCAAAGAGATCACATCCCAAAGCAACTGCTAAAGAAAATATCATTGGATGTCCAGCTCCAAAAAGATGGACAACTGCATTTGATGGTAAGATTGACTTCACCTCAAGTATTATTTTGATCACATCTTGAAATCTGTATGTGTCCATGAGTGGGACTACGCCTCCAATTGCATACAAGTCCCCTCCAACTTTAACAGCCTCCTCTGCAGACTTCCTTCTAAGATCGATGTGTGTTGATCCTTGAATTGGTAAAGCCAACAGAGAATTTCCCTTAAACTTCTTTGCCTCTCTCTCCCTCTCAACTGTTATCATAAGATCTTTCAATGCTGTATCGTAATCTGAGTCTGGTGGTGTTGGTATGTCCAACGGGACTATTATGTCCGATCCAACTTCTGCTTGGAATTTGACAATCTCCTCGTTTTCAATCTCAACGTCACCATAAATCATCAACTGATAGCTACCGCTGTCCGTCATTATTGGAATTTCAACATCCAGAAGTCCATGAATACCCTTTTCCAATGCATTTTCCCTTAGATTTGGATTTCTGTATATTACGTATGCGTTTGTAATTAAAATCTGAGTTCCAAACTTTTCCATATCTCCAGCTGGTATTAACTCGATGTTTGGATTTATGACTGGCATTATTGTGGGAGTTTCTACAATACCGTGAGGAGTCTTTAACTTTCCAATCCTACCCATGACATCCTTTGCAGTTATCTCAAAGTTCATGGTTGATGTTGATGGGATGTTAATAAAAATGGATCCGTAAGCCAAGATAAACATTAACTATTTATATAAATTTTATAATAATTTTTATCGATTGTTGACTATTTGTTAAGCTATATGCATAACGTTTTAAAAAGGTTATGGAATATGCTAATTTTAAAGTTTATATGCCACTGTTAAGCTGAATAACTGTTGAGATTAAGTATAACTCTTTCTGCACAGAAATATAACATCCAAACTTCATCACTCCTTAAGAACGCACCATTATCCAACCATCCCTAACCTTTGGAAATCTAACCAACACGAAGACACCTTCAACCTTCTTACCCTTAAGCCTAAACTTTATCTTGTCTTTCGTTCTGCTCAAAATTTCAAATTCACCTTTATCGTATATCTTAACGATACCCTTACCGTAACCAACAATCTCACCCTCAAAATCCATGTAACTCAAATCGTGATCGAAGGTTTGAATTGCAAGCCTCCTCTCCCCCTTATTAGGCAAACCCTTCTTCAATACCCAACTCTTTGCAACCCCATCCAACTCAAGCCTCAAATCGTAGTGATGTCCAGCCCTCTCTGCAAAGTGTTCGTGAATCACAAACCTAGGCATACACTTGATCGAATGTCATGACTTTGACGTTTGTAGGTAACTTCACAACGTTACCCAACCTCACACCAACCAAATAAGGTATCTCTCTCTTTGATGCAATATCTACGAGTCTCTGAGTTACAACTCCATCGAAGACAATAACCCTTGCATTCAAATCTCCGTTCTTCAGTGTTTTTACTAAGTCTCTCACTGGAATCTCCTTTGAAACGTTGTAGTTTTTGTCGAGTATCCTTGCAATCAACCTACCCTCTATCTCCCTCACGTGTCTCTTTATCATATCAATAAAGCTCTCCTTCTCCTCCCTCTTTATGTGCAACTGCTCAACTGGAACCTTGTTTCTCAGTGACTTCACAATCTCCTTCAACGTTAAGCCTTCAACCTCCTTACCCTCAGGAGCCCTTGCTACGTAATCTACATCTGCAACCTGAAGCAACTCCTTCAGTATCAAATCACCACCCCTGTCACCATCCAAAAATGCTGTGACAGTCTTCTTCTTTGAAAGATCTATTATAGTCTTTGGTATGTTTGTTCCCTCAACAGCTATGACGTTCTTTATACCATGCCTAAGTAGATTTACAACATCAGCCCTACCCTCAACGACAATTATTGCATCACTCTCATCTATTGAGGGACCTGCAGGAAGCTTCTCTGGTCCATACTCAATTATCTCCTCAGTTCTCAAAGCCTGTCTAACAAGCTCAACTATCTTCTCAGACTCAATCTCTGGCTCCTCAAACAAATCCTTTATTATCTCCTTGGCCCTCTCAACTATCTTCCTCCTCTTACTCGCTCTAACATCCTCAATCTTCGTAACCCTTATCCTTGCCGAACACGGTCCAACCCTCTCAATAGTTTCGAGTGCTGCAGCAAGTATTGCTGTCTCAACCTTGTCCAAGCTTGAGGGAACCCTTATCTCACCGTAACTCTTACCCCCCTTACTCTCTATCTTCACATCTATCCTCCCAATCCTCCCAGTCTTCTGAAGTTCTCTCAAATCGAGATCGTCACCAAGCAAACCTTCAGTTTGACCAAATATAGCTCCAACAACGTCAGGTTTCTCAACGACACCGTCTGCAACTATTTCAGCATGAATCAGATACTTCGTCGTGTCACTTGGAGCCTTCATACTATCACCGTTTTAACAAACTGAATATCCAACATTTTAAAGTTAACGTTTCAGTAAGACAACTCTACTAACAACAGATTCATCTTCAATTTCGTATTTTGTGAGCTTTGATAAATCTTTGGAAAAATCTCTAACGTGTTCATGCTCTGGCATTGCATGCTTTGGCAACCTCAACCTCGAATATCCAAGGTGCATGTAGGCTTTGACTTCAACGAAGTCTGGTTGTGCAAGATCTATGAGGGGGTGAAATTTCTCTGGATTGTCGTTGTATCCCCTTATTAAAGTTATCCTCAACACGGTCCTACAATCCTTATTTGATATAATCCTCAGAGACTTCAATATCTCCTCCCAGAAGCTTCTTGTGGGTCTGTTGAGTTTGATGTGACTCTCGTGATCCCATGCGGTCAAACTGACATAAAGCTGTGTAGGTTCAACAATCTCAATCATCTCTGGATTTGTTCCATTTGAGACTACAAAAACACTCCCCATCTTCTTGTATTCATCGACAAGTTCTGGTAAGTTTGGATACAACGTAGGTTCACCTATCAAGCTAACGGCAAACTGGTTTGGATTTTGGGCTTCTTCAAGCTTCCTTCTGTTCACATCTGGATTCCCCCAAAATCCACTCAACTTTTTTCTATGGGCTTTTATGCTCTCTTCAGCAATGAACTTTGGATCATCCCATCCTTCGACATCCTTCAACAGTTCTAGAGGTCTCCAACAGTGTATGCAGTGTTGGTTGCAGATTAGGGCTGGTGTCATCTGGAGGCATCTGTGAGATCTTATCCCATAGAACTTCTGCTTGTAGCAAACTCCCTCATCCTTCAGAGACTTCTTGAGCCAGAAGCATGGCTTTACAGCTGAGTGTCTTCCAACTATCTCGTATCCCTTAAGATCCTTGAGTAACCTTATCATATTTAAGGTTTGCTAATGGAAATATTACAGTTTTGATCAGTAGCCCTGCCTTTCATCATCACCTATGCGGTTCAATCCCCGTAAGCCTCATCATCAAGGTTATTTAGCACTCCACTAATATAACTTTATGTTACTGGTCAAGACCCTTAGAGGGATGGAGTATGTTGCTGGAGATAGAATAAGGGAGAAGTTGGGTGATGTAAAGCTTGAGATTAGACCTTCAGGTTACCTGGGTCTTGTGATAGTTCATTCAGATGATGTTGAGAGTGTGAAGGATATACCAGAGATTGAGACGATAATACCCATTGGTATCGTTTGCAAGGCTGATGTGGATGAGATTGTTTCAAAGGCTGGAGAGATTGTTGAAATGGCTGGTGAATTTGATAGCTTTGCAATAAGGACAAAGAAGAGAGGGAAGAAGCATGAATTTAGCAGTTCGGATATAAGTGTAAGACTTGGAGCTAAGATAAAGGAAATTACGGATGCAGATGTTGACCTTGATTTTCCAGATAAGGCAATCTACGTTGAGATAATTGGAGAGAGGGCATACATAGGTGTTATAAATGGAAGGGAGGAGAGGAGGAAATATACACCAGAGAAGGTTGATTCTAGGAAGTTACTGAGTAAGATCTCTCTTGTTCAGATGCCATACCTTGAAGAGTCTGCTAGGGAGATGGGGGAGAAGATTGGAAGATCAGCCCAGACATTCGAAGTTAAGGAGCTTGTTGTTGCCCCTTTTGGATATGTGAATGCTTACGAGCTTGAGGCATTTATTAGGGGTGTCAGGAGGGGGATAGTTTCGAGGTTGGATATTCAGAGGAGGGCTTACGCTAGAGAGGTTAAGGAGGTTAAGGTTTATGTTCAGGATCTCTTTCAGACTGCAAGGGATAAGAGGAGGAAGGGGAACGTTTTGATTGTTACGGATCCAGTTGGGAAACAGATTAGGGATGTTAAGGATGAACTTGGTAGGGATCTGAAGTATGCGGATGAGGTGGTGGTATTTATGGGTAGTAGGCAGGGGATTCCGAAGGGTGTATTTAGACTGGCTGATTATGTAATTGATTTGTCACCATACGTAACGTTTGCAACTGAGCATGCAATTCCAGCCAGCGTGATAGCACTGATATGTGTCTATGAGGAGTTTGTTGATGGGTGATGAGGTTATCTTTTATATTCAGAATTTCCAATTCTCTACGTCAAAACCCTCAGGTGACGATTAGATTTAGGTATCTAAGTAACTCCACAACCTGGCTGATCCGACAACTTGAAATACACAGTTAGTTATAATATATTATGGCGACACTGAACACGGGTTTGGTCATAGTTGGAGCCTACGCTGACAAGGTTAGGAGGACTCTCTTTGCGCAGCTCAGGGATAAGGTTAAGGCTAAGGAGATAGATTCAAAGATGGTTGCAAAGGCTAGTGGTGATTTGAACAAACTACTCTACGAGATATTTGTTAAAAGATTGAAGCTTGATAAGGGTGACGTTGTTAGGATTGTTGTCAACTATGATGTTGAGGATGGTGAAGTTGTTTGGGATTTGGATTCACTCAGGATAGAGGTTTTTAAGAGGTTGCCAGAGGAAGATTATTCTGAGATATTGAAGGAGAGTGTTAGGAGAATTGAGGAGCTTGAAGAGGTTGAAGAGGTTAGAATGAGAATTGAAAGGATTGGAGAGACTGATTTGGGTGATACAGTTTATGAGGTAAGGGTTGGTGATGAGAAGGTTGGAGCTTTAGTTTTGACACCATTGAATGATGAGGGGATTGTTAGGGGTGCATTGATGAAGCCAAATCCAGTTGTAATTGAGAGAATCAAGGTTAGTCTTGAGAACTTAGAAGAGGATCTTTTGAGGGTTGTTGAGGAGAAGGGGAGGATTGCTGAGGAGTATGAGGTAAGGAGGATAGTTGAGGATATTGAAGGTATGATCAGATAGTGCGTTAATGAATGTATTAATAAAAGTAAAAACTAAAATATAAAATATATAAAATTTTTAGTTGACAAATATCCGCAAAACTTAAATATGTTCCCTATAAAGCATAGGTTATGAAAAAGATGTTTGTGTTGGGAGCTTTGATTGCGCTGGTGGCTATTATACCTACAGCTTTAGCAGCGTGTGAGCATCATATCAAAATAGAGGATGCATGTTGTCTTTACAATGAGACATACGGTTGGTTATACAACATATCCACTGGTCAGTGGGAGTATATACCTCATGACGATGTGCATAGATACACGTGGCTCTTCAATTTGAGCATAAACCAAACATACTATTATAATGCGTTGTGCACCGACATCTACACACCTGTGAATATTGGTGATAAATACAATGCAAGCATGTATAGGGCGATTCCAAGTTGTAAGAACAACTCCATAGCATACATACTGAACAACTGGATATTGAGTTGTAATGATTGTGACAACGTTTCTGCAGCTCAATCTGCGGTTTGGTATTTCTGGTATTTGAATGAGAGTGCATGTGAGCAGATGGTTAACGTTACAGACTTCCTTACAGATCCACCTAATTCATTGAAGAATGAGAGTGAAGGTGGATCGAACTGGATTCCAAACTGCACCGAACATCCTTTGGCTTGTGACATAATTAATGAATCCATCAACAAGAGTGTTCCATACGATGTAACCGTTTCTCTTCCTCCTGGAACATACACTACTTCCAGCACAATAGAGGTGACTGCAGAGGTTAAATACTGTGATGGAGTTGATAAATCTGAGGTTAACGTCATATTTGAGGTTAACAGTAGTAACTGTCAGTTCGTTGAGAGTGGAAGTCAAACATACGAAACGACAACTCAAAACGGTGTTGCAAAGGCAAACTTAACGTGCTCATCACCAGGTGACTATGAGGTT